>SDBU01004653.1_pt1 | contig 16766 bp, 12 predicted proteins | sample 2277071 | NCBI WGS metagenome assembly SDBU01 (sample SAMN10397929, study PRJNA504765) | marine sediment metagenome | isolation source: marine sediment core GS08_GC12, 126 cmbsf | place: Arctic Ocean: Gakkel Ridge, Loki's castle | collected 2008
CGGCTATTGGTTACATGAAAGGAACTTTATGAGCAATGTCTCCTGAATTTTTCTGGGGTCTCATCTTTCTCGGTATTTCATTTTGGCTGGGTACTCTATGGGTGGCAACTCGTGCGGAGGGTGGGAGACTTTGGGTTACCGTGGTTTTTCTGTACTTGCTCTGGGGTGCCTTTTCTCTTGGTGGTGGCTGGCCATTGGGGTATATCATTGCCGCCTTCGTAGGTAGGGCCCATGAGGCAGGAGCCGTTGAACGCAGCAGTGACCGATTTCGTGACCGATTTTCCTGACCGCCTCGAGATCGCCGCGAGGCGCGCCGGCTGCATTTCGCCGACCAGGTCAACCATAGAGCCGCTTCCTCCAAACGCCCGATTCAGAGAGTCGGCAAGCAATTTGTACTTTGCCATGTCTACATTGGCCATAGAGTAGAGGACGACGAAGAGTACCATGAGAAGGGTGATAAAGTCGGCATACGAGATAAGCCACCGTTCGTGGCCGCCGCCACCGTGAGACATGGATTAGTCCTCTTCCTTTTCACGTTCTGCTGGCGCGAGGAAGGATTCGAGTTTCTCTCGGACAAGGCGTGGCGACTCTCCTGCTTGAATGGACAACACGCCTGCCATCATCATCCGGCGAGCAAGTGTTTCCCTATCGTCCTTGCCGCGCAGCTTGCCGGCCAGCGGGAGCCAGAGGAGATTGGCCGAGGCGATGCCATAGAGCGTGGCCAGGAAGGCCGAGGCGATCAGGTGTCCCAGTTCTTCTGGATTGGCCAGCTCGCTGAGGACGTTGACCAGGCCCATCACCGTGCCGAGAATGCCCATGGTAGGAGCATACCCACCCATAGCGTCCAGCAGGCCGATGCCGGCCTCGTGCCGGTCTGTCGTCAGGGCCATCTCGGTCTCCATGATCTCAGAGACCGTCTTCGAGTCCACCCCGTCCACTACCAGCATGATCCCTTTCTTGAGGAACTGGTCGTCAAGTTGCCCAGCGGCTTCCTCCAGGGTCAACAGGCCATCGCGTCGCGCACGGTCTACCAGGGCAACCAATTGATCGATCGTCTCCGCTGCGCTCGTTTCGTAGGTCTGAAAGGTTTGTATGATCATCTTGGGGAGAGAGAGCACCACTTTCAACGGAAACTGGACAAAGCTCGCCGCAAAGGTCGCTCCGAAGACGATGACGGCGGCGGGGATCCCAATCAGCTCGCCGGGGGACCCTCCTTCCAACAGCACCATGCCCACCATGGCACCGAGTCCGAGCACCAGTCCGATGACAGTCGATATGTCCATGGCCAGGGAGGTTTCTCTTTTCTTGGGAAGGTTGCCGCTACTTGCGCTGGACGCCCGCGAGCCTAGCCGGTGGCGACGGGAGGCGACAGATGTTCGTCTTTTGCCTCACGCCCTCGCCCCAGAGGCATGTGAACCCGCCTCTGGTAGGCAATGATTGCGGCCACCAGCTGCTCCCGAGACTCTCGGACCACGACTTTCTCCCCATTTTCCAGCGACACAACCGTATCAGGCGTGGCTTCGACGAAGCAGATCATCTCTGCATTCACATATAGTTGGCTCCCATTGAGCCTGGTCACTTTGATCATTGGCTTCGCTTTCTGGTGGGGGAGGTCGCCACCATCCATCCGGCCCTCGCGGGCCCCGAGTGTAATGCAATAAGGGAATAGTGCTGGCATACGCCAGGCAGCTCAAAAGGCCTCCCACGTGGCGCACGTAGCACTCATATGATAGGTGAAGAGAGCGTTGACGTCAGTAAAGCGGCCGTGATTGTGCCGTAAAGGATCCGTAAAAGCAGGGGCCGGCTGAACCGCGCGCGCCAGTGAGGTGGCGCGAGAGGACGGCGTCTACTCACCTGAGAGTCCAGCCATGACTGGGGAAGCGGGATCGTCGGTGGCTGCCACCGACCTTCGACGGATCCATCCGATCCCCGACTGCCTACTCACGCACAATTTACCTTGTATGACTGAAGTTGCCCTCCTGGCCTGCCGATGAGGCCAAAGAGGCCACCAATTGGGAATCACGGCGAAGGGGAGAGATACGGATGGGAGAGATCCAAGTTCACTGCACAGACTTGCAGCCTGCGCAGGAGGGGTCGAGCGACGTCCGAGAGCAGGCTCGGTCGGCGATGGAAGCGGGCGACTGGGCCGTCGCAGAGGAGCTACTTAGGCAAGCCCTGGCCCACGACCCCACTTGGGCCGAGGGTCATGGCGAGCTGGGAGTCTGCCTGGCCAAACAGGGCAATCTGACCGAAGCGAAACGCCACCTGCTAGGTGCTCTTCGAGGGGCTCCGGACGATTGCGACGCCCACCATGATCTGGGAGTTATCTACGAAGGGCTGGGAGAATACGAGAATGCCCTGTCCTGCTACAAGCAAGTGGTGCTGACCCGGTGGGACGACCATGAAACCTTCACCCGGATGGCGCGTTGCGCCGAGGAGCTCGGTCGTGCCCATGATTCCAAGGTGCTCTACGGGCAGGCGATCCAGTTGCAACCAGATGCGCTGGCGCCGGCTCTTGCGCTGGCCAGCCTTCACCTGGCTGAGGGAGACCTGCCCCGCGCCGACCGGGTCATCCGAGCAGCCTTGGCCTACCATCCAGAAGAGACCTCTCTCAACTATGTTCTGGGGCTCATCTTGGAGATGCAGGGCCAACACCGGGACGCGCTTCCTCTGTTCCGGATAGTGGTCCAGGCTGATGATCAACACGAGGAGGCCTTCTTCCATCTGGGATTGTGCACTCGGTTTGCCGGGTATGGGCGGGAGGCTGCAACCTTCTTCGCTCGAGCCATCAATCTGAACCCCGAGTACCTGGAGGCCATCTATCAACTGGGGGAGCTCTACCGTGAGTCGGGGCAGTTGCAGAAGGCTGTACTTGCCTTTGAGGAATGCCTGCGGAGGGTTGACCAGGGCGAGCGCCGGCAGCGTGATTGGAACCAGGAGGTGGCTGAGACCAAACGGGTGCCGGTGCTGAATGCACTCGGTCTGTGCCATCGCGCAGCAGGCGATGGCAACCAGGCACGGCGTATGTGGGAGGAATCGCTAGGGCTGAATCCAAGCCAGGAGGAGGTGCAAAGTTGGTTGGATGAGGTGAGGCCATTGTATCGGCGGACGAGCTTGACCATCGATTGAAGCTCGCAATCCCTTCCAGTGCCCCTCTCGAGTGGCGGTGGCGGCCCCCGCTTCCCCGTTGCCAACTCGATGCATTGGGCAGCCCACGTCCGGCCAGCACCGTCTTTGCCAGGGCGAGGGAACCTGGCCTGGTCGCCGCTCAGGCGACGAGTTTACGCGTGCTTTACGGGTTTATCACCAAGAGTTTACTGAATTCCCCAGTCGATTTGGTATAGTCATTGTAGGGTTCGTCATCCGGGAGCGCTCCCAGGAAAAGGGAGTAGCGTTGGCGCGTCTGTGATCCCTCTCTGGGCCAGCGGCAAATGCACGGATGCGCGGCGAACCGCGCCATTGGGCGGAAGTGGGCAAAACAGGCCAAGCTAACCGAGTTATCTAGTGGGGCCTCGATATGGAAGGAAGGATGCGGAGCCACTACAGAGAAGCGCTGAAGCGGGCAGGGCATCTGGCGCAGGCCGCCGATCATCACGGCGCCCTGGCAGCATACGATGAGGCCACTAGGTTGGCTCCATGCCGTGCCGACGCGCACTATGAGATGGGGCTCCTGCACCACAAGCTCGGCCGGGTCGCCGAGGCCATCACCTGCTTTGAGAGGGCCGCCGAGCTGGCACCCGAAGATGCTACGATCTGGAACAACCTGGGCGTCCTGTACTATGGGTGCAACGAACTCGCGCAGGCAGAGAGGGCTTTTCGGCAGGCCCTCAGCCTAGACGGGCGCTATGGGGATGCCTGGTATGACTTGGGTAGGACACTGGAGAAGCTTGGGCGCGAGCAGGAAGCCGCCCAAGCTTTGCGCAACTGCTTGCTATGGGAGCCACACAAGGGAAAGGCAGAACAGGCGCTGGTTGCTCTGGAACGCGAACCGGCACCTGCCCCAGCTGGGCAGGACCTGGTTGCCGTGCGACGCGCTGGTTCACGTGGGCGATCAGGGGTCGCACAGAAAACCATGATCTTTGGCCACAGAGGCGACATGGAGACCTACTCCTCCAACACCAAAGAAAGCGTGTTGTCTGCCCTAAACAGATGTGACGGCCTCGAACTAGACCTCAACGTGTCGAAGGATGGCGTCTTCTATTTCTACCATGAGGGAGATTGGACCACCCCAGTAATTGCGAGGCGATACATGTTTGCTGAGCTGGACCGGTTTGTGCCGACTGGGGAATCTGTGCTCAGCTTGCAAGAAGCACTTCAGTTTGTTAAGCAAATGGACAAGTGTCTGTTGATTCATGCCGAGATAGGCGGCGTCGGTCATCCCTGGGCACGCGACTTCAGCAAGAGGGAACTGCAAGACGTCTTGAGTATCATTGGCGAAAGCGGCGTAGACAGAAGGCTGGTTCTCTTTCACACAGGCAATCCCGCCAAGGCCATGATGCTTCGGGTTGACGGTCACACTGTTTTCCACAGGAACATCCCAAGAAGACGTCACGGGATGTATCGCTTTGCAGATCTCGTGAGATTGCTGCCTCATATCGATGTCAGTGCAACTATGGCCTACGTGATCAACGATGAAAGCGAGTTCCAAAGCCTGACAGATCATGGTGTCGGCTACATTCTAACCGACAGGCTGTTGTTGATGCGACTTTGGCACGGCGAGGCGCAAGAGCAGCAGTCAACTACCTGCACAGGGCTCGATGCCCAGGTTAGGAACCGCATCCATCTCGTAGGCCATAACCAGCCAGAGTACGGGGATGATCGCACATACTACTGCAGAGTGGGACCACGTGTTCAAACCAAGAAAAGGGCCATAAGAGATTTCGTGTTGGCCAGGGACGACATCAGGTTCATTCTCGACGTTGGCTGCAACAATGGTGATATGTCACATCAGTTCATTCAGCATGGCATCGATGTTCTGGGGATGGACATATCAAGTGACTTGCAGATCCCAGAGGGATATGACTTCGTCCAGTGTGACATCACAAAATCCCAGACCATTATCATAAATGATTGCACACTCTTTCTTAGCCTCTACCACCACATCTTTTGTGGTGACGGGCTAGATGCCGCAGACGACCTGTTCTACAAGCTCTTGTTGCGAACGAATTACTTGGTGTTTGACTGTGGCAATGTCCGGGAACGGGGGATCTATCGACAGGGATGGATCAGAAGTCTGAAGAGGTATTTCTCCAGCGAGAGGGAGTTGCTAGATCATTTTGCAGTGAGATACACTCCCATTGGAGCTTGGAACACCGCGGGTGCCAGCCGCACGATTGTCGTTTTCGAGCGGGGATCATTCGATCAAGGCGTTGAAATCGTAGATGAGTTCAGGCGAGGAATCGGTTCGGCTGTGCAGGGACGAGGATTGACCTCGATAGAAGCGATTGATGATTGGCAAGAGTTCTATGAGTGGACCATATTCCATAAACTGAGACTCGGGAAAAAGCTCTTCTTTGCCAAGAAGCATCTGCAGGCCGGGCACCAGGAGGCAGAGTTGGACAATATCATTGAGGTCTACGACAACTTCCCGAGAGAGGAATTGCTAGAGTTCTATGGTGTAAGCAAGAGATTTGGCTTGATATATGAGTGGATTGATGACTTCAGATACAGGGGAAAGGCAAGGGCAGCTACCGTTCACGGTGTACACCTGTGTGATGCTGATGTGATAGAGGTGGATGGGCAACTGAAATTCATCGATTTTGAGTCTTGGCTTTGATCGGTAGTGAGCACACGTGCAGATCAGTGTCTGTAGAAGTGGGCAGAAGATGCACAGAAACAGCGACCCCGACCAGTCATCGAAGGAGCGAGAAGGGCACTTGGCCCCAGGGGGCACTCCTGTGGACAACTCGTACCGCCAGGTGGTTGTGCGAGCTCAGCAGTTGGCAGAGGAGGGCGATCATGCTGATGCGGTGGCTGTCTATCGAGAGGCCATCGGTCTGGCTCCTGATCGTCCCGATGCATACTACGAGTTGGCTTTGCGGCACCACCAAGCGGGTGAGGTCGCCAAGGCTGTGGCCTGTTTTGAGAAGGTATCCCAGCTAGCCCCCGAGGATGTCTCCGTGTGGAACAACCTCGGCGTCCTGTACTATGGCCTCAGACAACTCGCGCAGGCGGAAGAGGCATTTCTGAAGGCCCTCGGCCTAGACGAGCGATATGGCGATGCCTGGTACGGCCTGGCACGGACCCTCCTCGAGCAGGGCCGTGAAGCCGAAGCCGCGGATGCCTTGCGCAACTGTCTTCGGTGGGTGCCGCAGCACGTCAAAGCACAGACCGCCCTGACAGATCTGGGGCACAGCGCTCCTGCCGCAAAGGTCTCTGGACTGCGCATCGGCTTTGTCAGCGTTTGGTTCGAGCGGGGGCAGGCTTACGTCACCAAGATGCTGCGGGATGTAATGTCGCGCAGCAACGAGACTTTTGTGTTTGCTCGCACCGGCGGTGTGTACGGACAACCAAAGCTCGAGCAGCAGGGCTATTGGGCGGTCCCCAACCTGACCACCTATGCAGACTATCGGATTCCCCCCCAAGTGTTAGCCAAATGGATCGAGGACAACCGTCTGGAGACAGTGGTCTTCAACGAGGAGTATGATTGGAATCTGGTGCGAGGGGCCAAGGCCACAGGGATCAAGGTTCTGACTTATCTGGACTACTACAAAGAGGACTGGAAGCCCCACATGGCTCTCTACGATGGGGTGCTCTGTTCTACCCTACGCACCTTCTACCTGGTGAGGGACTACTGCAATGCCCACTATGTGGGCTGGGCCGTGGATACGGAGTTGTTCCGACCTCAGAGAGAATCAGGCGAGTTCACCTTTTTTCACAACGCGGGCTGGCTGGGGCTCAACTATCGCAAGATGACTCCGGCTGTGATTCTGGCCTTTGATGCCGTCTCGCGCAAGCTCCCCCGCGTGACCCTTCTAGTCCACGCTCAGACCGAGCTTGAGAGACTGCCCCCCCCGGTGGTGCGGATCGTTCGTGAGAATCCTCGTATCACCTATCACATCGAGACGGTCGCGGCGCCGGGGCTTTATCACAAGGGGCGCATCCTCCTCTTCCCCTCCAAGTTGGAGGGCCTCGGTCTGCCTTTGCTGGAGGGGATGGCCTGTGGCTTGCCTGCCATCGCTACCGATGCACCGCCCATGAACGAGTTCGTGCAGGATGGCCACAACGGGTTGCTGGTCAAGGTGGCATGCACCGAGACCCGCGCGGACAACATCGCTTTCCCTGAGACCATTGTGGACCTCGACGACCTGGCCCAGAAGATGCTCGAGCTTGGCCAGAATGGCCCCGAGATCACCCGAATGGGTGCCAATGCTCGGCGCTACGCGGAGGAGAAGCTGTCACCCGACAAACTGGATGAGCAAATCAGCCGAGTGTTGTCAGAGCTGCTTGCACCCCGTACTGAAGGGGCGCTTGAGCGTAGCCCGGCCAGATCCGGAGCAGATGTGTCCCCGTCTCCCCCATACAGAGGCAAGCCCTGGGTGAGGGCCACGCCGGCGGTGCCGGTCCCCGCTCAGGAGCGGACGTCCCTCAGGCTGATGGGCAAATGCTATGGAGACTGCCAACTCGTTCGCGATGGGGGAAAGCTGCATCTTGCAAGGGGAAACACGCGCGAACGGTTTCGCTTGCATCTGGTCAGTGCGCGGTGGGCCAATCATCCCTGGGGCTTTGGCAACGAGGTGTATGCCGCGTTAGAGGAAATGGGGGTTGACGTCATCGATACCGACTTTCGGAAGGGTCGTCGCCTCTTGCCCCTGCTCCTTCGGCAAGACGCACACCTGACCCTGGTGCTGAAAGGGGAAGGTATTCCGCCACAGTTGATCCGCCAGATCCCTGGAATCACTGTCCTGTGGTACCCCGATGACCTGCTGGCCACACAACACGGCCCGCGCGACATCGCCTACAACGGCAACGCCTTCGACCTGGTGTACGGGTTTGCCAGGTATGACCTGGGAGAGTACGCCAGGTATGGCGTCGCCGGGGCCAAGTGGCTGCCGTTGGCCTGCGATCCTCACCTCCACCGCAAGCTCGACCTGCGCAAGGTTCACGACCTCTGTTTCGTTGGCACCATCTACCCCAAGCGTGCCGCGCTCCTTGAGCGGCTGGGCAGGCGTTTTGATCTCTGCGTCACTCGCGCCTTCGGCGAGGAGATGGTGCGCATCTATAACCAGTCCAAGATCGTGCTCAACCTCGGCATTGGCAAAGGGGGCATCCAGCATAGGGTGTTCGAGGCCCTGGGCTGCGGCTCCCTTCTGCTGACCAATGAGCTCCCCCCAGAAGAGCGTGTGTTCGAGGACCGGGTGCATCTCGTCTACTACAACGACGACAACATCGAGGAGCTGATCGCCCATTATCTCAGCCACGACGAGGAGCGTGAGGCCATTGCTGCCCGGGGGCGCGCGGAGGTGCTTCGGCGGCACACCGTGGCCCACCGCATTCAGAAGGTCTTGCAAGAAGCGTCTCTGGCTCTGCCAGGTCTGGAGTTGGCAGGTCATAGACAAGGCGAAGCCAGCGGGAGCCAGACATGATCAAGATTCTCACGGTGTTCGGCACCCGTCCGGAGGCCATCAAGCTGGCTCCGGTTATTGCAGAACTGCGCAGACATCCGGAAGACATTGACTGCCGGATTTGCGTCACCGCTCAGCACAGGCAGATGCTGGACCAGGTGCTGAGAGTGTTTGACCTGCGTCCCGACTACGACCTGAACATCATGGTGCCTGGCCAGACGCTGGCCGAGGTCACCTGTCTCGTGCTTCGAGGGTTGGAGGAGGTTCTCCGCGCCACTCACCCAGATCTGGTTCTGGTGCAGGGAGATACCAGCACGGTGTTCGCCACCTCGCTGGCGGCGTACTATCACCATACACTGGTTGGCCACGTTGAGGCCGGACTACGCACCGGAGACAAGCACCGTCCCTTCCCAGAGGAGATGAATCGCCGCCTGACCAGCGCGCTGGCCGATCTGCATTTCGCACCAACCGAGGCTGCGCGGCGAAACCTGCTCCGCGAGGGAGTCCGAGACGGTCAGATCGTGGTGACGGGCAACACGGTTATTGACGCGCTCCTGGACGTTGTCGCTCGTCCGTTCGAGTTCACCGAGCCGCCGTTGACCAGCCTGGATGGCCGGGTGGTGCTGATCACCGCCCACCGGAGGGAGAGCTTCGGAGAGCCCCTCCGGAGCATCTGCCGGGCCATTGCCCGCTTGGCCGCCAGGTTCTCGGAGATCAGCTTCGTGTACCCCGTGCATCTGAACCCGCACGTGCAGTCGGCGGCGGGCGAGCTGCTCTCTGGAATCCGCAACGTGCTGCTGACCAAACCTCTGGACTATCTGCCCTTTGCCCACCTTCTGAAACGTGCCGAACTGATCTTGACCGACTCTGGCGGCATTCAAGAGGAAGCCCCTGCGTTGGGCAAGCCGGTGCTGGTGTTGCGCGAGGTCACTGAACGGCAGGAGGCGATCGAGGCGGGGGCGGCCAGGTTGGTGGGCACGGACGAGGAGAAGATCGTGTCAGAGACTACTCGCCTTCTATGTGACCGGGATGCCTACCAGCGAATGGCCTCGGCGCCCAACCCCTACGGTGATGGGCGGGCAGCCGAGCGTATAGTGGACTTTATTCTGTCCCATGCCAACAGGCTTGAGGCAAGCAAAGCGCTGCGTGTCCGCGCCATCGACGACCATCTGTGCCCAGGGTGCTTGCCCTAGCACTTGCTCGCACAAGTCTGTGCTAGTCCGAACAAGTCTCGTGACGCAAGATCCGTGTTCAGTTCCAAGAAGGAACGCGCCATACAGGTTTGCACGAGCATAAACCATAAACTGGCCAAATATCGGGTATTTGTGCAAGCAAGTACTAGAGGGTTACTGGAGGAGGAAATGCGCGCTATTCTTCATGGCAACGACGATATGGCCTCCAAGGCTCCATTGCCCACGCTCTCCGTCTGCATGATCGTCAAGGACGAGGAAGAGCTCCTGGCCCAATGCCTGGACAGCGTCACAGGCGTGGCCGACGAGATCATCATCGTGGATACGGGATCAACGGACCGCACGGTGGAGATCGCCCGCAAGTATACGGACAAGATCTTTTTCCACCAGTGGCAGAACTCTTTCAGCGAGGCCCGCAACCACTCTTTGAGCTACGCCACCTGCGACTGGATCCTGCAGATAGATGCAGACGAGGAGCTGCTGCAGGAGGACATCCCCGTCCTGCGTGCGGCCCTGGCCGCGGCGGACCGCGTACCTGAGATCGACGCCATCCTGGTAGCCCTTTTGAGCGAACTTCCTGGCGACAGCACCTCAAAGCATTACTTTCAGCGAATCCATCGGCGGGGTCGAGCTCACTACGAGGGGATCGTGCACAATCAGCTCGCCTACAAAGGCAAGGACATGTTCGCGGAGATCCGGTTCCGCCACTACGGCTACAACTTGCCGCCTGATGAGATGGAGCGCAAGGCACGGAGAAGCGAAGCCCTTCTGCTGAGGCAAATCGCGGAGGATCCCGACAACACCTTTGCCTGGAGGAACTTGCTGCGCATCTATCGGAATCGCGGCGACTACGACAAGGTCGTCGAAAGAGGGCAATGGGTAATTGACCATCCCCGCGCCACGGCCGAGCAGCGACACAGCGTGGCCTCAGACATGATGGTGGCCCTCACCAAGATGGGGCGCTATGAAGAGGTGGAGGCCGTGGGTTTGCGAGCGATCAACGAGCTCCCAGATGATCTCGATATCATCTATTATCTGGGGATGCTGCACATGGCCAGCGGCCAGCTAGACAAGGCCGTGTCTCGCCTGAAGCAGTTTCTGAGCGTGAAGCGTGCCGAGAGCCGAGTGGGACCACGGTTCAGTCTGCTGACAATGGATCACTATGCCTCTGAGGCGGCTGCCTGGAACAACATCGGCCAGTGCGATCACCGTCAAGGAAGGGCGGCAGAAGCCATCGAGGCATACCAGCATGCCATCGAGAGCGATCCCGATCAAGAGGGCTTTTACACTAATCTGGCCTTCGCCCTTTTGCAGATGGGTGAGGTGGCCCAGGCCGAGTCGGTGCTGCAAAAGGCCGCGGGACGAGGGGTCGCAACGGCAGCAGCCTTCAAGATGCTGGGCGATACCCTCTATCTTCAACATCGGCTGCAGGAGAGTGAGGCTGCCTACAGACGGGCCATCGACTTTGGCCAGACTGATGCAGACGCGCACCTTGGATTGGGGCGGGCCCTGGGCGGAATGGGGCGGCTCTTTGAGGCAGCGGACTCTCTGGCGAAGGCCCTGGAACTGAACCCCGCGAGCCGAATCGCATGGCTGGCCTGGGTCAAGGTCCATCACAGGCTCGGCGACCGGCTTGAGACGGTGTCGGGACTGGACCGCCTTCTTGCCCTGGGCGGCCTCGGATGTCAAGAGAATCTGACCCTGGCGGCCATCAGCATATCTCTGGAGGTCTATGATCGGGCAGCCGCCTTTCTGGAGGCATACCTCCAAGAGAAGCCTGAAGACGTTGGTGCGCTGGCCGATCTGGCCACCTGCTATGCCAAGATGGGCCGCTATGCTGCCGCCCTGGAGGGCTACCGGGCGGTCCTGCAGAGCGATCCCGAGAATGCGAGAGTGCGCCAGAACCTGAGGGCGATGCAGGGCAGGCTGGTGCGAGAAACTGCCGCACAGGACCTAGAATAGGGACAGCGTTACCCCGCCCCTACTCTTCTCTCGGGACGGTCTTTTATCTGTAGTCCATGGGCGGCCCCAATTCCGGCCACATGAGACTAAGCTCCAATGGTAGTAGATGCCCCCCCGGGAGGCATCCCTTGGGGCAACCCCACCCCACGCCCTCGAATTGACAGATCATTTACGCTCGACCGGTGCCCGGAGCTAAAGAAGCCTCCCCGTTCTCCGATAACAAATACAGTTGCGAAATAGTCTGGCTTTTCATTGTAAAGGAGGTGTCTATCGGAGTGCGGGAAGCGTAGTTACGGGTTCTTCTATTGGATCTCGATGATTGGGGGTAAGGATACCCCTAGCAAAGCAACTCGATTGCAGGGAGGTAATCGAAAATGGCACGCGTAGATTTTACACGAATCGCTTCAAACATTGCAGCGCTACAAGCGCTGAACTCGCTGAAGAACATCAACGCCAGGATGGGAGTCGCTCAGCTCAGGCTGGCCACGGGCAAGCGCATCAACAGCGCTGCCGACGATGCGGCGGGCATGGCCATCGCCACCAAGCTCGACTACAAGGTGCGCGGCCTGGGTCAGGCCTTGTCCAACATCTCTGACGCACAGAACCTGGTCTCCGTAGCCGAGGGGAACCTGGCCAACATCAGCGACATCCTGGCGGTCATGAAGACCAAGGCCCAGCAGGCGGCCAACGACACCCTGGGCACCGAGGGGCGTGAGGCTGTGATGGCCGAGCTAGAGGCCCTGAACGTTCAGATCGACAACGAGGTGGCCCAGTCCCAGTGGGGCGGCACCAAATTGCTCGACTCCTCGACCTTCAACTTCCAGATCGGTGTTGGAACGACCACGTCTGATGAGCTGGCTTTCAATATCGTCACCGGTGCGGAGGCAGCGGGGTTCAGCTCCAGCCTTCTGAGTGTCTCGGCAGGCACAGCGGCGGCTTCGATCGGTGCCTGGGCCGTTGAATCGGGCCAGGACGACTACACCACCGAGACGCTGTCTGCTATCTCTGCTTCGAGCGGCACTCTGGGCGAGGTTGCCACCGGCAACTACAGACTCTACATCGACACCGTTGGCTCGGGCTCCACGGGGGCCCTGACCGCCAAGGTGAAAAACGTGAACACCGGCGAATGGGTGACCATCGGCACTGGGGCCGGAGGCACCTCGGTGAGCGCGACCGTGGGGACGGGAGGCACCGTCGTCGTTGACCTGGGCGTCGGAATCAGCTTTGAGATCGGTGATGCGTCCGTGGCGACGTCCGCCGCCGGGACCGAGGCCGCCGTCTACTCGTTCACCTACGCCCACAGCGGCAATTCGGTCAGCAGCCAGGACGCCGCTCAATCTTTCATGGACCTGATCGACACGGCCAGTAGCCAGGTGTCCAAGGCTCTGGGCTACATCGGGGCCACTGTGAACCGGATGGGCTACCAGGAGGCCAGCTTGAGCGTGGCCAAGGTAAACACCGAGGCTTCGTACAACCGCATCATGAACGCGGATATGGCCTTCGAGCAGGTAGAGGCGACCAAGTGGGCGATACTCCAGCAAACGGCTGTAGCGATGCTCGCTCAGGCGAACATGGCGCCACAGTCGATTCTGGGTCTCTTCCGCTAAACGACGCTCTACTCTGGGAGAGCACGCTAGTGCTCTCCCAGAAGTACCTACCCAGCGGCCTCACTCGGGCCAACCAACTGACAATGGAGACCAGGAGATAGCCCATCATGTCATCAGTTTCAGAGGTTTACCAGCTCAACGCTGCAGTGAGTGCAAGTCCGTTGGTGCGTCTGTTGATGGTCTATGACTTTGCCCTGAGCGCCTGTGGTCAAGGCAGGCTGGAAGAGCTTGGCAAGGCGCTCCGCGTGCTGCAGGAGAGCCTGGACTTTACCTATCCGATCGCGTACCAGTTGGCCGCGATCTACCAATGGTGTGGGGAGCTGGGGCGCAAGGAGAGCTTTGGAGAGGCGGGTCGCCTGCTCAGGGAACTACGTGATGCCTGGGCAACGGCCGGCAGAACGATGAATGCTCCGTCCTTTGCCGGGGATCAGCACCGGCAGCCAGCCGAGAGCGTCCACGCCCTAGTCTAGCCTTTGCGGAGAGGGATATAGTGGAATGACCATAGCTCCGATTCCTGGCCTCAGTAGCACGGTCAGGAGCTTCTATACCAGCCTGATTGACCTGATGATGGCCACGCAGCGACAGCCCATCCTGCGACTGCAGGCCCAACAACGCTCTCTCGGGAGCGTCGTTGATGCGTATGAGGCGGCAGATAGCAAGCTGGAAACCCTCGCGGGCCTGGTGGACGATCTGCAGGACACCGCAACCTCCATTTTCGTTGGCAGGACCGTGAAGGTGAGCGACCAGACTGACGCGGATGCCACAGTGCTCACGGCATCGACCAGCAGCAGTGCCATGCCAGGCACCTATGACATCGCCGTTACCACCCTGGCCAAGGCTCACCGGGCTGCTTCTGACCAGCAGATGTCGGCCACAGATGCCCTCGGCCTGGAGGGCACCTTTGTGGTCGGAGGTCTCGCCGCCAGGTCGGTGGAATCGGAAAACCCGGTTGCAGATACGGTCACCGACTTTGAGGTCAACTCGGCCTCGGACGCCGTTCGGGCCGGGGAGGACGAGCTGGGGCATGGCGCCTACTACGTCGAAATCCGAGACTACCAGAACGAGTTGCAGTTCCGTCTGGTGGATTCCAGCGGCCAGGCGGTGTCCATCGCGGATGTAGACGATGAGGACGACATGACCACGGCTTGGCAAGACCTGGGGGCGGTGGGTGGCACCACCTTCGACACCGACCGTGGCCTCACCATCACCTTTGCCGCAGTGGCCGACCACTCGCTCGCGACCGAGAACACCGTTGCCGACACCGTGGATGACTTTGTGACCAGCGCGGTCAGGGAGGGCCAGGACGAGCTGGCCAGCGATACTTACCATGTCGAAGTCCGAGACAATGGGGGCGGCGACTGGGAGTTTCGCATCGTCGATGACACCGGCACTGCGGTTAGCGTCTACGACGCCACCGCCAACGATGGCACCTTCACCAGTGGATGGCAAGACATCGATGACGTGGTGGACAACTTTACCGGCGGGGTCTTGAAAACCGGACGCGGCCTGAGCGTCGATTTTGGTGAAGGCACCTACACCGAGGGCACCAGGGGCGATGGCGCGGCGAACGTGGTATATACCGCGCGCCAAACCCAGCTCGGCAGAAAGGGTGATGGTGCGGCCAGCGTGACCTACAACGCCCAAGCAGCCTCCATCACTGTCACCTCCGATGACAGTCTGAACGATATCGCCCATGCCATCAACCAGGGCACCTATGCCGAGTCGGCTGGAGTGACGGCCACTGTGGTTGATCGGCGCTTGGTGGTGACCGGAGAATCGATGGGGGCAGACCACTCCATCGAGATCAGTGAGACCAGCGGCAGCGTGATCAGCACCGGCATTGGCTTGATCACCGGCACAGACACGTTCAAGAACACAGCGGCCAATGAGGGCTATCAGGCGGCAACCGATGCCAGCTTCTCGGTCAATGGGATCAGCATGACCCGCGACACGAACACCGGCCTGACCGATGTCATCACCGGAGTGACCCTCAACCTGGAGCCAGACGCGGAGGGGGAGGGCGCCACCCTGACTGTGGCCGCCGACAACAGCTCGGTTATCGGCAAGATCAACTCGTTCCTGTCCGCGTTCAACGGTGTGCAGAGCCATATTCGAGCCAACACCGGAGTAACCGTCACAGGATCGGGGGACAGCGCCGTATACGTGCGGAATCCCCTGTCGAGCGATAGCACACTGGTCGGGTTGCGGTCCAGTCTGTTTTCGGTCTTTGGACAGAGTGTAAGTGGACTGGCGGCCGACGCTCCGGAGACTTTTCGGGAGCTGGGTATCACTCTCGACAGCAGCCTTAAGGCCAGTCTATCCGATCGGAGCGCTCTGGAAGCGGCTCTGGAATCAGACTTTGAGGGCGTGGTAGAGTTCTTTGACGCGGTCATGTCTGGTTTCGAGGACGCGCTCTCCCCGTACACCGAGACCTATGACGGGATCATGGATACCAGGGTTCGATCGACGAACGATCGCATAGATCAGATTGACGATCGTATCGATGCTCAGGAGACCCGGTTGGCTCGACGCAGAGTGAACCTGGAGCAACAGTATGGCTACCTTCAGGTGCAGTTGTCGCAGATGTCATACTACCAGCAGAGGATCGCAAGTTTCTGGCAAACATCGGGGAGTCTGTATACGTAACCGAGAGAGCAAGTTGCTCTCCCGAAGTGGAGATTTGTCATGGAAGTAGTGGGGATAGTTGATAGCGTTTCGCCAATCGACCCGACGACCGTTCGGATGGCCGAGTGGGCCAACCTTCAAAGCAAGGAGCTGGTCGAGCCGCAAACAATGCCCGATCAGGCATGGGTGGGAGGAACGCGAGTGCAAAAACCCGCGGATGCCAAACCGGGGGATGGAGGCGGCACGGAGCAGAACAACGAAGGGAGTGGTCCCACTCCCGGTGGGACGTACATCCAGTATGTGGTCGATCACGCAAGCCACGACGTGACAGTCAAGGTCGTTGATCGTGCTTCCGGTGAAGTAACTCGCACCATTCCTCCTGAAGAGCTCGCAGAGTACGCTCGCGAATCAGGAATGGTTCCGGGGATGGTTTTGGAGACCCAAGCCTGAGCCTTTTCGCGGCAAATCGGATGCTGATCAGAGCCACCAGACCAGTGCGCTGGATCTCGGTACTGGTTGCTATTCTGGCAATGACAGGCCTTGCGGCATGCAAGAGTGGGGGGAACGGGGAGACAGCGGTGGCTGTCTTGGAGACGCCGTCGCTTGCTTGGCCTACTGAAGGCGAACAGCCATTGCCAGGTTCTATCGGTCCAGCCATGGCGCCGACAGGTAGGATGACTCGCGGCCCAGCATCTGGTCGGGAGGCGTCCTTCGTTGGGACCCCCGCGCCATCTGAGTTCCCCTTGCTTGCTGACTTGCTGATCCCCGCTCCCACACCTGTGCCAGCACAATCGCCTCCCCTACGGCTTGTCATCCCT
>SDBU01004654.1_pt1 | contig 16764 bp, 15 predicted proteins | sample 2277071 | NCBI WGS metagenome assembly SDBU01 (sample SAMN10397929, study PRJNA504765) | marine sediment metagenome | isolation source: marine sediment core GS08_GC12, 126 cmbsf | place: Arctic Ocean: Gakkel Ridge, Loki's castle | collected 2008
CAATGCGTCCATGTATTGCACACAAGCTGCTGAAAAACACCGTTTAAAACAGTCCGCCGTACTGTCTATCGCCTGAATGGCAGACCTGCAAGCACGCTATGCCAAGGACGTTTATACTTGAAGCTCGTGATCGTTTGATAACTGCTATTACCCTAAACTCGTTGACCGAAGTGAACCCAGAATCAGGCAGCCCAGACCCGAATACAGTAACAGTTTATCTGGCTTCTGCCTCCCCACGTCGACGGGAGTTGCTGCAGCAGGCGGGGATTCGTTACCAGGTCATCCAGCCCAACATCGACGAAGTGGTGCACCCTGGCGAATCGGCAGAAGCCTTTGTACTGCGGATGGCGCGGGAAAAGGCGCAAGCAGGGCAGGCGCTGGTTATAAAGGAAGGTCGACCGGTTGCCCCCGTGCTGGGTGCTGACACCTGTATTGTTCTGGAAAACGAAATTATAGGCAAACCGGTCGATCGTGAGGAGGGCATTCGTATACTAACAAGCCTGGCAGGACGGTCTCACGAGGTTTTGACCGGCGTTGCCCTGGCGGAAGAAGGGAGCATACAGCAGGCACTCAGTCGTAGCCGGGTCGTCTTCGGACCGTTGTCTGCAAAAGAGATCGAGGACTACTGGGAGAGTGGTGAACCGGCCGACAAGGCAGGCGCGTATGCCATTCAGGGCAAGGCAGGCGCCTTCATTGAACGCATCGAAGGCAGCTATACAGGAATTGTTGGATTGCCGCTCAATGAAATTGTCAACATGATTAGAAAAACCGGCGCAGGATTGTGAGCGAAGAAATTCTGATAAATGTAACACCACAGGAAACACGAATTGCGATCGTGGAAAATGGTGTTCTGCAGGAAGTCCATGTCGAGCGAACCAGCAATCGCGGAATCGTTGGAAACATCTATAAGGGCAAGGTAGTGCGCATCCTGCCGGGAATGCAAGCGGCATTTATTGAAGTCGGTCTAAAGCGCACTGCTTTCCTGCATGCGGCCGATATGTTTGTACCTGATGCCCCAAGGAACGGCCAGAGTGAACCTCCGCCCATTAACGAGTTGTTGCGCGAAGGGCAGGATGTGCTGGTTCAGGTATTAAAGGATCCACTCGGGACCAAGGGTGCGCGACTCACCATGCATATTACCTTGCCCGCACGACATCTGGTTTATTTGCCGTCTTCCAACCACATTGGCGTATCGCAGAAGATAGAAGACGATGAAACACGCGAACGTTTGCGGCAGATTGTGAAATCCGCAGTTGAAGGCGACGAACAGGGTGGATACATTCTGCGCACCATGGCGGAGAATGCCACAGAAGAAGAGTTAAAAGTCGATATCCGTTATTTACGCAAGACGTGGAAAATTGCCAGATCCTTGAGCGAGAAGATTCCGGTATCGAGACTGGTACATGAAGACTTACCACTGGCGATGCGTGCCATGCGCGATATTGTCAGCAGTGGAACCGAACAAGTGCGTATTGATTCACGTGAGACATTCCAGAAAGCACAGGAATTTGTGCGCGAATTTATCCCCGAACTGAATACCCGGATTCAGTACTATCCTGGGGAGCGCCCCATTTTTGATCTCTATTCCGTGGAAGACGAGATTCAGAAAGCACTGGAACGTAAGGTATTACTCAAATCGGGTGGGTATCTGATTTTCGATCAGACCGAGGCAATGACAACGGTCGATGTGAATACCGGGGCCTATGTAGGCAAAAAAAATCTGGAAGAGACGTTGTTAAAAACCAACCTCGAAGCCGCGCAGGCTATAGCAAGGCAATTGCGATTACGTAATCTCGGCGGCATTATCATTATCGATTTTATCGATATGAACGATGATGAGCACAAGCGTATGGTCATGCGTGCGCTGGAAAAATGGATATCACGCGACCGCAGCAAGGTTCATCTGACGCAAATATCGCAATTGGGGCTGGTCGAGCTGACGCGAAAGCGAACCCGTGAGAGTCTCGAGCACGTACTCTGTGAACCCTGCAGCGTATGTGGCGGGCGCAGCATGTTAAAAACGGCCCAGACCGTGTGTTATGAAATTTTCAGGGAAATATTGCGGGAGGCCAGGCAGTTTGGGGGCGACCAGTATCTCGTAATCGGATCCCAGTCTGTTATTGATATGTTGCTGGACGAGGAGGCTGAAGGTTTGGAAAAACTGCAGGAGTTTATTGATAAGCCAATCAACCTGCAGGTGGAGCCACTTTATCAGCCGGAACAATATGATGTGGTTCTGGTCTGATTTCATGACAGTGCCAACTCACAATCACTCCCCTCTATTGACAGGTAAGGTATGAAACGCAGGCTTTTGCGCGCCGCAGGTTTAGCCTCGCGATGGATGTCTTATACCGGAGCGGCGGTGCTTCTGTTGGGCGTGGTCAGCTATGTTGCCGCACGATTGTGGTTGCCGGCGTTACTGGCTGACAAATCCCGGATTGAGAAATCTTTAACCGATCTGTCGGGTCAGATCGTCCAGATTGAACATATACAACCTCACTGGGACGGTATCTTTCCCGGAGTGTCGGTGAGCGGTGTCAGGGTGTTTTCCGGGGACGCGCACAGCCCCTCGGTAATTCTGGAACAGGTGCGCGTCACCATTTCCCTGCTGCCTCTATTGCAAGGCAAGTTGGGCATCCATCGTATGGTGGTGGTACGTCCGCATATTGCACTGGAGCGGCTGGCAGACAATCGATTCCGCATCAGTGGCTACACCACCAACGAGTCCCGGCCCAGAAAACCGAACGGTCGGTTTGTAGAGTGGTTGTTCGAACAAAAAGAGCTGATTATCGAAGACGGTACGTTGCAATGGCTGGATCACAAGGCGATCAAGCCTGAACCTTATTATTTACTCGGCGTGAATCTGTCCTTGTCAAATGCAGGTCAGCGTCATCGACTTATATTTAATGCCGATTTTCCCGCCGATCTTTGTATTCATTGCGCGCTTGATATTGATATTGAGGGCAATCCAATGCTGGGTGATGACTGGGGTGGGCGGGCCACAATCAATGCTGTCGGCCTGGATCTTTCCGGTTTGCCGGCGGCGGTGAAAAACAATTTGCCACCCACGTTGAAAGGGCGTTTTGATTTGCAACTCAGAACCCAGTGGGTACATGGTCGCCTGCGCGTAGCCCAGGGCAACATTGATGCCTTTGGGCTACGCATTCCGGCTCTGGTGTCCAAAGAGCCATTGTCAGTGGATCGTTTGCGTGGTCATGTGCGCTGGCAGGGCAAGGTAGGAGGTTGGCGCCTGGATGTTGACAATGCGTTGATCGGACTCGGTGGGGAGCCGTGGTCAGCAGGCCGCTTGCGGCTGGACCATAACCCCGATACCACTCACGCACAAATACAACATGTCTCCGTTGACCAACTGGTTAGTTTCAGCCGCCATTTCGATGTACCACAGAAGGTGCGTTTTTACCTCGATGGATTGAAACCGTCTGGCAGCATCAATGATTTGTCGATCAAGTGGGATCGTCGTGCCGATGCGGAATCGAGGTTCTATCTCAAATCACGACTGTCGAATATCACTGTCCGCCAATTTGGCAAGCTGCCGGGTATCAAGGGGCTCAGCGGACGTCTGGTGCTGGCGCCGTCTTATGGGGACTTGTATCTTGATACGCGCCGTGGCTTGTTGAGTTTGCCGCATATTTTCCGCGACAAAATTTCAGTGCGCCGTCTTCTGGGTCAGGTTCACTGGGAAAAAAAGGAAAACCGCTGGGAGATTTCCGCACAGGACATTCGTCTGACGGGTGACGCCGTGGCGCGAGGCAGTTTGTTATTGCGTATGCCATTTGACCGCAAGACTTCTCCCTATCTCAAGCTGCGCTTTGATTTCAATAGTGCCAACGTCAGAGCCGCCGGTAAGTATTACCCGATTAATCGGATGCGCCCCACGCTGCTGGCCTGGTTGGACAAATCGGTCATTTCCGGTTACGGCGTCCGCGGTCATGTGGTATTTGATGGCGAGACGCGCAAATTCCCCTTTCGTGATGGCAGTGGCACGTTTGAGGTGCAGGCAGATATCAGGGACGCAGTGTTCAATTATCTCGATGACTGGATACCCGTTACTGGAGCCGAGGTCACTCTATTGTTTCGTGGGCCAGCCATGCTGATTATCGCCCACTCTGGCTGGATTGACGATATGGCTATCCGGGATGTAGTCGTACAAAAACAGGATCTGAAGAATCGACAGGAACCGATCAAGGTGTCCATGCGGGCAACGGGTCCGGCCGAGGCAGCCCTGGCGGTGTTGCGTAATTCCCCCATGGCAACACGAAGTGATGCCTGGAGGCGATTCCTGGCGCCCGGGCTAGAGGTCCAGGGTCCCGGGGCGCTAAACATGCAGATCACGGTGGTGCCCACGCGGCCAGAAGAAACGCGTTTACAGGGCGAGTATCGTTTTCATGGCAGTCGAATCGATACGCCGGTTGCCGATTTCCAGTTAGAAAATGTTCATGGCCACATTCGATTCGACGAAAAAGGGATTACCAACGGCAAGCTTGATGCCACTTTTCTTGGTGAACCGACTGCAGTTGTGGTTCTGGGCAAGCAGGGCACGGATCAATCGCGAACCGTGTTTCGTGTTGACGGCGTGCTAAGCGCAAAAGGTCTTGCCGGACATTTTGGTGGTGGGTTGGATAAATTTCTTTCCGGGCGTGCCGTGTGGAACGGCGAGTTGGAGTTCACCGACCATGGGCCCCAGTTTTTTATTCGTTCCGATCTGGCTGGCATGAAAACCGTCCTGCCTGGGCCTTATCGCAATCTGGAAACGAAAACACCGCAAGTCATACTGGAAACGGTAGAAAGCGACCGCAACGCTCATCGCATGCGGGTCCAACTGGGAGACAACAGTCATGGCGTGCTGGATTTCGAAAACAGCGGAGCACGCTGGCGTTTCGCGGGCGGGCACATTGCGCTGGGGGAGACCCAGGTCGAGGTGCCCTCCCACGATGGCCTGCACGTTAGTCTGGCAGCAACACGTCTCAACGGCGATGACTGGGCCGCTCTGTTTTCAGGTGCTGGCGAGGCGGACTTGCCGGATTTTGTACAGCAACTTAGCGTCACGGCAGAAGCGTTGCAAGTATACGGCCGTCGAGCCGGAAAATTTCAACTCAATCTCATGCGCCAGAAAGGTGGCTGGGAAGGCGTTATTGATGGCGATACCCTGGAAGGCAAGATCAAGCTGCTGACGGGTGATAACGGCCGCATTGATCTCGATCTGAACCGACTACGATTACCGCAGCAATCAAAGACGGCCCGCCGCCAGCGTCTTGATCCACGTGATTTCCCCACGCTCGCGATCAAGTCACGGAAATTCCAGGTGGGGAAAGCAGATCTGGGCGCACTGGACTTTTGGGGTGCGCATACCGACATCGGCTGGAAAATTCTGCACTTCAATCTGGAGCGCCCGGAGATGCGCCTGTTTGCCGATGGCAACTGGTATTACGTTGTCGGTCACGACTCCGTGGAAATGGAGTTACAACTAATCAGTGACAATATGGGCAAAACGCTAGCGGCACTGAATTTGAAAAACCAGATGCATAGAGGCAAAGCCGACCTGAAGATAGATTTGCGTTGGCGCGAGGACAGCAAGCGACCGGGTCTGTCAAACATGGATGGCAAAATTGAGCTATCAGTCAAGGACGGATCGCTACTGGATGTCAAAGAGGGTATCGCGCGCCTGGCGGGTGCTCTCAATCTTTCCTCGTTTGGCAAATACCTGACGCTTGATTTTGATCCTGCTGTTGGTAAAGGCTTTGTCTTTGGTGATATATCCGGCCGTATCGCGATTAAAAATGGTGATGCCTATACCGATGCCTTTTCTGTCCGTGGTTCAGCGGCAGATATTATTGTTCGTGGGCGCATCGGGTTGGTGAAAGAAGATTTCGATCTGGTGGCGGATATCTACCCTGATCTGCGAGGCGGGGTCACCGTGGCTGCGGGCTGGTTGTGGGGGCCGGTAACCGCGGCATGGATTCTTGCGGTTCAGGAGTTGTTGAAGAAGGAAATCGCTGAGGGCACGCGTATTACCTATAGAATTACCGGGAAATGGCAATCGCCCAAGATCGTAAAGCGCATACGTAAGCCCGCAGCCAACGAGGAACCTGATGAATAGGCGGCCACGTGGTGCTAGAGTAAGGTGTTGAAGCGGGGGTGTCGGGTTTGATGAAAATATCCGGAATTTCTAGATGGCTTGTGTTGGCGGGCCTGACCAGCAGTGCAATGGTAGCCCTCGCAGATGGCATCGAGATCAGTACCGAACAGTGGGCGAGACCCAGAAGCGGCGAGCACATCGTTGCTCTGACATCGCTTCAAAAAATGGTACGTCATCTGGATGAGCGAGCGGCCGCGGTGGTGATCATTCGTTATGCTGGTGGAGATGAAGGCCTGTTATGGGCAGAAGAATTGCGCGGTTGGTTCGTTGCCCTGGGGATACCGGGTGACCGGCTGCGGTTGCACGCTGGTTTGCCGGATCGCGATCGGTTGGTGCTGGAAACCGAATAAATAGCGTCAGGAGCAGGGTTTGAAATTAGCAGCTGCAATTCAAATGGCATCGGGCCCGAATCTGGGGGCCAACTTGACCGAGGTCAGCAGGCTGATTGCCAGCGCCGCCAGCTCGGGCGCCGGCCTTGTGGTACTGCCTGAGAACTTCGCACTCATGCCGATGAAGGAGTCAGATCGCCTGAAGACAGCCGAACCCCATGGTGACGGCCAGCTTCAGGAGTTCCTGGCCGCTCGTGCACGCGAGTACGGCCTGTGGATCGTCGGTGGCACCATACCCATTGCAGCAAACGATAAGCAGAAAGTATGTCCCGCATGTCTCGTCTACAATGACAAAGGCGAGAATGTCGCTCGTTATGACAAGATGCATTTGTTTGATGTCAATCTTGACAATGGTGAGAAATACCATGAATCGGCAAACCAGGAAGCGGGTGATCAGACTGTGGTTGTCGATACACCATTTGGGAAGCTGGGTCTGGCGGTTTGCTATGATTTGCGTTTCCCCGAATTGTTTCGTCGCATGCTCGATGAGGGTGCCGAGCTCTTTGCCGTTCCTTCAGCCTTTACCGAAATTACAGGTAGGGCGCATTGGGAAGTGCTGGTGCGTGCCCGTGCTATCGAGAACCTGGCTTATGTTATAGCGGCCGATCAGGGTGGTTACCATGTCAACGGTCGTGAAACCCATGGTGACAGCATGATCGTCGGCCCCTGGGGTCTGATACATGACCGCCTGGCGCGGGGCTCCGGTGTTGTGATCGCCGAGATTGATCTCAAACGCATGGCATCCATACGCAATAGTCTTCCCAGTATCCAGCACCGCCGCATACGATTCGAGCATAGCGCCTGACGTCGTCAGCGCGTCAACACTCCACTCTTTAAAATAAATGATCATACGTGTTTATCCACGCATGGCGATGATAAGATTGTTAAACAACGAGCGGATCGGATCTCACTAAATTCAATAACAATGACGTATCGGCGATCAACACATGGAAGATAAGGTACTTAGCAGAACCGATTCTCTGGCAGCACTGCTCCTTGCCCTGGACGCCGACAGCGATGATGCTATCCGCGAGGTGGTGGAGGAGCTTCATCCGGCAGATATCGGTGAGTTGCTCGAGAGCCTGCCGCCCGACAACCGTTATCGCGTGTTGGCGGAAATTCCCAGAATCCTGATCGGCGAAACCTTGATGGAACTACCGGATAGCATCCGTGTAGATCTGGTCAGTGAAATGGCTCAAGCGGATCTGGTCGCGGCGGCACAAACCCTTGATACCGATGATATTGCGGACCTGATTCCGGATTTGCCCGACGAGGTGATTGCACAGATTTTGTCCGCGCTGGACCAGCAGGATCGTGAGCGCCTGGATGCTGTTTTGTCATTCCCGGAAGATACCGCCGGTGGTCTCATGAATGTGGATACCGTCACTGTCCGTGAGAATCTGTCGCTGGAAGTGGTGTTACATTATCTGCGTGGTCGTGGTGAGTTGCCGGATGATACGAATAAACTGTTTGTGGTTGATCGCAAGGATCATCTTGTTGGCAATCTGTATATCAGCAAGTTGTTGACGACAGACCCCAGGCAGCGCGTGGGTGCCGTCATGGACCGGGAACCGGTCAAGTTTGATGCTTTGATCACGGACAATGAAGTGGCGGCCGCGTTTGAGCGCTATAATCTGATCAGTGCGCCTGTTGTTGACAGTGAGAATCATCTGCTGGGTCGTATCACCATTGATGATGTCGTCGATGTGATTCGTGAAGAGGCAGATCACTCGGTAATGGCACCGGCCGGTCTGAGTGAAGGAGAGGATATTTTTGCACCGGTGGCACGTAGTAGCCGCAAGCGGGCATTGTGGCTGGGCGTTAACCTCATTACTGCGGTGGTGGCATCCATCGTGATTGGTTTTTTTGAAGACACCATTCAGAAGATCGTGGCGTTGGCGGTATTAATGCCCATTGTGGCCAGTATGGGCGGTAACGCCGGCACCCAGACCGTTGTGCTGGTGGTGCGCGGCCTGGCCCTGGGGACCATTACCCATGGCAACACACGGCAGCTGTTGCTTAAGGAAATGATGGTCAGTGTGGTAAACAGTATGTTGTGGGCGCTGGTGGTAGCCCTGGTGGCGGTCGCATGGTACCGGGACCCGGTGCTGGGGCTTGTGATTGCCTTGGCCATGATGATCAATCTGATGGTGGCGGCACTGTTCGGGGTCATCATCCCGATCATGCTCCGGCGCTTTGGTGTCGATCCGGCACTGGCCAGTGGTGTCATGCTGACGGCAATTACCGATGTCGTCGGTTTTTTCTCTTTTCTTGGCTTGGCGGCACTGCTATTGCTTTAATACCATAGTGATAAAGGTTGTCCCTGTTTCATTGCAGCACGAAGCCTGAATTACCGATTATCACGGCTGCTTCCTTTTCCAGGCACTTCCATAATGGACAAATTCCGACATCTCCATTTGCTGACAGCAGGTCAATGCGGATTCGTGGTTCTGGCTGTGGGGAGCCACCGCAGGGAACCCGGAATCGACCATTTATCGGGTGGTCGTGGAGCGGGTCGGACCGCTGTGCCATTCTAGGACCAAGCAGTCTGGAGAATAGATGTTCCGCAGCGATGGTCCCTAACATCCTGAAAATACTTACCAAGGCGATCAAAGAGCGCCGCTGCGCCGCTGTGCGCTATCACGATCAGCGTGAGGTTCGCATTGTTGAGCCCCACGCCATCTACACCAACGATCGTGGCGAACTGGTTGTAGACTGTTATCAGACAAGAGGGTATTCGTCCTCGAGCCGACCACCTCCGTTCTGGCGCCCGTTTCGGCTAAAACGAATTGCTGCTATCTCCCTACTGAAGGAAAGTTTTGAAATCCGCAAGGCAGACGGTTTCAGTGCCAATCGCATCAAGTATCGCAATGGCTTGGTCGCTATTGTTGAACAACAGCGGCCATCCTATCTCTATCCGGATCATGTGCTGCATGAAATGGGCCCGTTCTTGCCGGCCCACATGAGCCGCAACTGACTATTCCACGCCGTTTTCCTCGTTGCCACTGTCGACCAGATCATGTAGCTGGCGGGTATCGTGCATCGACATCACTTTATGCGCAAAGCGCTCCAGTGATGCGGTGTCAGAATTACGAATAATCTTTTTGACTTCCAGCAGGGTGGCTGGGTGCATACTGAACTCGGCCAGTCCCAGACCCAGTAGTAGGCGGGTATAGCGGATATCACCGGCCATTTCTCCGCACATGGCCACAGGAATGCCTGCCTTTTTGCCTGCGTCGATTGTTGTTGCGATTAGCCGCAGCACTGAAGGGTGTAAAGGGTCATATAGATAGTTCACGGCGTCGTCGACGCGATCAATGGCGAGAGTGTATTGGATGAGATCATTGGTACCAATGGATAGAAAATCAAGGTGGGGTGCGAAAAGGTCGGCAGATATGGCCGCTGCAGGCACCTCGATCATACCACCCACATCGATATCATTATCGAAGGCGCGCCCCTCCTGACGCAATTCCTGTTTCAGTTCACTAATTAATTCAAGCACGCGCATTAGTTCACCGACACTTGATAGCATCGGGATCATAATCTTAACAATGCCGTGGACGGCCGTGCGCAATATTGCGCGCAGTTGCGGCCTGAACAGAGACGGATCATGCAGGCAAAGTCTAATGGCGCGCAGACCCAGGGCGGGGTTAATCGCAACAGGGCCCGTGCTGGCGCCACCATCCACCTGTTTGTCTGCGCCCAGATCCAGCGTTCGAATTGTTACCGGGAGGCCATTCATGGCCTTAACCACCTTGCTATAGCTGCGGTATTGCTCTTCCTCCGTTGGTGGCTGTGGCCGATTCATGAACATAAACTCGGTTCGATAGAGCCCGATCCCCTCGGCAGAGGCATTGGCGGCTGCCTTCACATCGGCGGTTAGCTCGATGTTGGCCAGAAGGCGGATGGCTCGACCGTCCAGGCTTCTGGATTCGGCCAAACGCAGTGAATCCAGCTCCCGCTTTAATTGTGTAATCTTGCGTTTGCGTCGGCGGTACTCTTTTTCGATAGCTTCATCGGGATCGACAATCAGGACTCCGCGTTTGCCATCAATGATGAGCATCTGGTTATTGCGAATAAATTGTGTCGCATTATGAGTGGAGACAATCGCAGGGATGCCCAGACTACGCGCCAGGATAGCGGTATGGGAAATCGGTCCGCCCAGATCGGTTACAAACGCCTTGATGTGATTGTGTTTGAGCAACACGGTATCTGCTGGCGTCAGATCGTTGGCAACGATTATTTGACCCGCAGCCAGCGTAGCATCCTGGTCCATTTCCTGTGGCATGATCAGATTGCGCATGATGCGTTCAACAACCTGATCGACATCAGTACCACGATTGCGAAGATAAGGGTCTTCCATGCCCTCGAAAATATCGCCAAGTTCCTGACCCTGAATACTAAGCGCCCATTCCGCATTATGCTTTTGCTTGCGAATGGTATCGATCGGTGCCGTTGATATCAGGTTGTCCAACAGGATCAGTAAGTGGGTATCAATAAAGCTGCCGGTCTCGGGCGGCGCATTGGCGGGAATATGCTCGCGCACATTTTCCAGTTGCGATCGTGCCTGCGAGACTGCGGCCTCAAAACGCTCGACCTCTGTTTCAATCAGGACGCTCGGAACATTGTATTGCGGGATAGCCAGCCGGGAACGGCGTATAACATGGGCGGTGCCCAGAGAAATACCACTACTGACCCCGGTGCCATGAAGTGCCAGCACTATTTCTCCTCACCAAATAAATCGTCCACCAGACCGGACAGGGCCGCTACCGCAGTGTTTTCATCGGCGCCGTCAGCACAAAGTTCCAACTCGGTTCCTTTTGCCGCGGCCAGCATCATGATTCCCATTATGCTTTTCCCGTTCACCTTTTGCCCATTTCGTGACAGCGTAATATCGCTGCCGTACTCGGATGCCAGCTGTACAAATTTTGCGGAAGCGCGCGCATGTAGACCAAGTTTATTGTCAATAAGTACATCCTTGCACTTCATCCACGCATTTCCCGCAGTTCGGCTGGCCCGTTTGGCCACACCACACATTCGCGACCGCCAGTCGCCGCTTTTTCTGCCAGTTGTTCCAGAGATAAATGGCGGTAATTGAGCGCCCGTATTAGCATCGGCAGGCTGATACCCGTGACCAGTTCGACGCGTCCTGGTTCGAGCATGCTGCAGGCGGTATTGGTATGGGTGGAACCGTAAATGTCTGCAAGTATCAAAACGCCATCGCCTTCATCCAGCGTTTGTACGGATTCGCCAATCAGTGCCAGTAGCTTTTCCGGAGATCGGTGATTCGCTGCCAGGCTCAAAATACCTTCCGGCATGTCGTCGGCAATACTGGCGGCATCCTCAATGAGGTGTTGTCCGGTATCGCCGGTCGTCAGAATGAGAATGCCTATCATGTTAACTCCCGATGTCGCACCTGTGTTTGTACTCCCTTGTCGGCAAAATAGGAGGCTAGTTTATCTGTCAGGTAGACCGAGCGGTGCTGACCACCGGTACAACCAATGGCAATAGTCAGATAACTGCGATTTTCCTGTATGAAGGAAGGCAGCCATTTCTCAAGAAAATCGCAGATTGACTCAAACATCTTATGAACTTCTGGTTGTTTCTCCAGGAACTCGATTACCGGTTCATCCAGGCCTGAATATTGCCGTAGTTCTGTTTCCCAGTACGGGTTGGGCAAACAGCGTATGTCAAATACATAGTCTGCGTCCAGTGGGGTACCGTGTTTGAAGCCGAACGAACGGAACAGCAGGGTGAGCTTGCCCGATTCGCTGTTGCAGGCAAAATCCAGAATTTGTTGCCTGAGTTCGTGCGGCGTGGTGAACGTTGTATCAACACGTAGCGTGGCATTGGACGAAAGTGGAATGAGTTGGCTTTTCTCCAGAGATATTCCCTCGAGCAGGGAAACGTCCTCATCGGTAAGTGGATGTTTGCGACGTGTTTCCTTGTAGCGTTTGATCAGTATGGCATCGTCTGCCTGGAGGAACACGATCTGAAAATTAATCCCCAGATGCGACAATTCATTCAGCGCCTCCGGCAACTCTTTCAGGAACTCACGATTCCGTACATCAATACCGACTGCAACATTTTCAGGTGGGTGGTTGCCCGATTGCTGTATTTGTCCGGCAAGGTGGGGCAGGAGGCGGGCAGGCAGGTTGTCGATGCAATAAAAGCCCGAATCTTCGAGAGCGCGTAAGGCAATACTTTTGCCGGAGCCGGAAAGTCCACTAACCAGAAGAAAGCTCATTATTTGCTATTTTTCAGCAGGGAGTCATGTTTTTCAATAAACTCCTCGACCGGGTTGATTCCCCACATGCGCAAGATATGTGTGCGTGTTGCTGCTTCCACAAGTACGGCCAGGTTTCTTCCTGGCGCAACCAGCAACAAAACTTCGGGTACATCAACATCCAGAAAATTCCGGACTTTGTCATTGGCTAACAAACGATCCATTTTATCGAGACGTGATTTGTCCAGACGCTCAAGTCTGACGGTGAAGTGCACTTTCTTTTTGTGACGAACTGCCGTTTCGCCGAACATGGTTCTCACATTGAGAATGCCGAGACCGCGGACTTCAAGATATTCAAGAAGTTCATGTTTCAGGCTCTGACCCACGAGAATGCCGGGTCCTGCATGAACCAGTTCGACTGCATCATCCGCAATCAACCGGTGGCCACGGCTCAGTAATTCCAGCGCCAGTTCGCTTTTACCAATGCCTGAATCACCGGTTATCAGCACGCCGATACCCATGACTTCCATGAATACGCCATGGACTGAAATACGTCGTGCCAGGGCGCGCGCAAGGTGGTACTGCAAGGTTTCGATAATGACCGGGCTGGGTTCTGGTGAAGTACAAAGCGGCATGTTTGCGTTTTCCGCGACCACAATCATATCGTCGTCCGGTGGCTCGCCGGAAACGACAACCAGAGAAGTGGTTTTACACCCAAACAGCAAGGAGAGTGTACGCCGCCGCTCTTCATCATCTAATTTGCTCAGGTACTGGTGCTCGGTGCGGCCGATCACCTGTACACGATTGGGATGAACAAAGTTGAGGTGGCCCACCAGGGCCATACCAGGATATTCGGCGTTATGAGCTTCCAGTTCCCGCAAACCACCACCCCTGCCGGCGATCCATTCGAGGGCGAGCTTGTCTTGCTGGTCGCTAACTAACTGATTCGTTGTTACCGTTGGATTCATGACGCCTGCTGATAGTCGGAGTCAAAGGAACGGAAGAAATTATAAACTTCATCGCTATGTTTTGCATTCAGCAATTGCTCGCGGTTCTCCTTTTCACCGAGAATGCGAGCCAGTTGTGCGAGAAGTTGCAGATGTTCCTCTGTTGCTTGTTCCGGTACCAGCAGGGCGAAAACGATTTTAACCGGTTTGTTGTCGATTGAATCATAATCCATTTCATCTTTTAGAATGATGCAGGCGCCGACGGCCCGATCAAGTCCTTTCATTCTTCCATGAGGGAGTGCAACGCCGTTGCCGACGCCGGTGCTACCCAAACGCTCGCGATCGATCAGGGACTGAAATGTCGCGCGACCATCCAGACCAGGAATCACGTCGCCCAGCAGTTCACTAATTTTTTCCAACAAGCGTTTTTTACTGCTGGCGCTAATCAATAGACTGACGCGTTCTGGAGAGATCAAGTCGTGGAGGAGCATGACCGTTAGATTTTCCGTAGTGATGAAGGAGGGTCAGACAACCGTATGTTTACGCTCAACACCCTCGCTGCGGTGATGGTCTGACGTTTTTTCCTTGAGCTTGATTACCTGGCGATTCAGCTTGTCCGAGAGCGAGTCGATCGCCGCGTACATGTCTTCGCCTTCAGCGTTGGCATGCAGTTGTGCCCCCCTTGCGTTGATGGTGGCTTCGGCTAACTGACGGGTTTTTTCGACCTGCAGTACCACATAGGTGTTGGTAACGTGATCAAAATGTTTCTCAATACGGCCCAGTTTCTCAGATACGTAATCGTGTAGGGCGTCGGTGATATCAATATTTTTTCCGGTGACAGTCATTTTCATGGTGTTGTTCTCCTCACCTTTAAATAAGCGATTTTCTCAAATTAGAAGCTGGAATGTTTAGTGATTCACGGTACTTTGCGATGGTTCGGCGCGCGACATTGATACCTTGATCACCCAGTAGCTGGGCAATCTTGCTGTCACTAGCCGGCTTATCCGTTGACTCGGCCTCAATGATCTTGTGAATCAAGGATCGAATGGCGGTGGCGGAGCAGGTGCCGCCGTCTACTGTACTGACATGGCTGGAGAAGAAGTACTTGAGCTCAAACACGCCGCGCGGCGTCAGCATGTATTTGTTTGTTGTCACACGTGAAATGGTTGACTCATGCATTTCCACCGCCTCGGCAATATCGTACAACACCAATGGTCGCATTGCTTCAGGGCCGTGATCAAAGAATGCCCGCTGACGATCGATTATCTGTCTTGCCACCTTGAGTAGTGTATCATTACGGCTATGCAGGCTTTTCAGGAACCACTTGGCTTGCTGCAACTGCTCCTGCAGGTATTTATTATCTTCACTGTTGTTCCCGCGTTTGATCAGTTTCTCATATTGCCGATGAATGCGCAGGCGTGGGCTGACTTCACCATTGAGTTCAGCCCGCCATAACCCTTTCACTTTTTTTACAATAATATCCGGCACGATGTAACTGGCTTGCGGTGCATTAACGCTGGCGCCGGGCCGCGGGTTTAACTGGTGGATCAATTGCAACGCGCCCTGCAGGTCTTCCTGTCGTAGTTTCAGATTGCGGCGCAGCTTGCTATGGTCGCGGCTGGCGAGAAGTGCCAGATTTTCTACGGTGGCAAGCGCGCGGGCTGCCACTAAAAAAGGTGTATTGTTGTCCAGGATGCGCATCTGTAATCGTATGCATTCCGCCAGGTCTCTCGCACCTATCCCCAGAGGATCAAAATTTTGAATCTGGTGTAGCACGGCCTCGATTTCGTCCATGCCAACTTCATCGTCTTCCTCACTTAATGTGTCACGAATTTCTTCCAGGCTGCTCAGTAAATAACCATCATCGTTGATGGCATCGATGATGGCCATGGCAATTTCCCTATCGCGATCTGAAAACAGCGTCATCTGCATTTGCCAGACCAGATGATCCTTCAGAGATTGCTCGGCGCTGTTACGGGTATCAATGTCCGGTGCGGCACTGTCGCTGTTGGTGCGCGTGACGGGAGCCACCAGCGTTTCGAAGGGGTCTGTCCACTCCTGGTCTGCTTCCGGATCACCGTTAGGTGAACCTTCTTCCATTTCGGTATCAGTCGCGCGAATGACTTCGTCACCGTTAAGATCTTCGTTGGGTTCGGGTTCCGGTTTGGTGGTTTCTTCCTCGGATTCTTCCAGCAATGGATTGGTTTCCAGTGCCTCCTGAATTTCCTGCTGTAGCTCTAACGAGGACAGCTGCAGCAGTCTGATGGCCTGCTGCAGTTGCGGGGTGATGGTCAGCTGATGACCGAGCTTTAGCTCTAGCGATTGTTTCATGCTCGGCGGGCTGTTAGTAACTTCTTGCTTTCATAAATCCGGACAACTGTGATCGAAATTAATATCCTTCTATACTTTTATTCTAGTCCATTTCTACTGGATGGGGGTAGATAAATTAATTGTGATTTTATCGCTTAAAGGGTGAAATCCTCACCCAGATAAACGCGCTTGACATCCTCGTTCTGCAGGACATCCGCCGGCGACCCAGCAGTCAGAATAGACCCTTCGCTGAGTATATATGCACGGTCACAAATCTTCAGTGTTTCACGCACGTTGTGATCGGTGATCAGTACGCCGATGCCCAGATCCTGCAACTGCTTGATTAAGTGCTGAATTTCAATAACGGATATGGGGTCTACGCCGGCAAAGGGTTCGTCCAGTAAAATAAAGTCGGGTTGTGTGGCCAGAGCCCGGGCGATTTCGGCGCGCCGGCGTTCGCCACCGGATAGGCTAATACCCAGTGTATTACGCCGCTCGGTAATATGCAGATCCTGCATCAATTGTTCCAGGCGATGCTGGCGTTCTTCCCTGTCCATTTCTGCCCGCGTTTCCAGGATTGCCATAATATTCTGCTCTACCGTCAGCTTACGGAAAATAGACGGTTCCTGTGGCAAGTAACCCACGCCCAGCTTGGCGCGTTGGTGCATGGGCAGGGCGGTGATGTCTTTATTGTCCAGTTCCAGCATGCCCTTATCGGCCTTGATCAGGCCGACA
>SDBU01004655.1_pt1 | contig 16763 bp, 9 predicted proteins | sample 2277071 | NCBI WGS metagenome assembly SDBU01 (sample SAMN10397929, study PRJNA504765) | marine sediment metagenome | isolation source: marine sediment core GS08_GC12, 126 cmbsf | place: Arctic Ocean: Gakkel Ridge, Loki's castle | collected 2008
AACGACAAACCGAATATCTCATCCAGCGGGCAAAGGCTCTGGCACGGCTGGGAATTCACGGAATGCGCATCAACGACTGGTTCTGTTCCGCGGAGATGATTTCAGAGGAACATTACCTCCGCTTCGCGTTTCCTTACGAGCAAAGAGTTATTCGCGCCATACGCGATGAGGGATTAGTGGCAATCCTGGAGTTTCTGGGATGGGTCGAGCCGCGCCTGCCGCACATCGCGCGCTTGGAGGTAAATTGTTTGCAGACCGAGTCATCGCTCAAGGGGTATCGAAACGATGTAGCTACATATCGGAGGGTTTTGGGCGAAGAGGTGTGCATTTTCGGCAACTCCCTCATCCGCCAGGTAATTGAGAAAGGCACCGAGGAAATCTGGCGTCAGGATGCCCTGGAACAGGCGCGAGGTGTGGGAGAACAGCGACGTTATGCAATCTGCGCCGGCAGTCCGACGACGTGGGCAACTACTCCCGCCAGGTTGCGGCGTTTTGGTGAGTTCACACGCGTTGTCCTTGCGGAGGTTATGCCTCCATTAGGGCTTACGGAAAAGGGTTGAAGTTACAATCGTTCCAAGGAGTCGTTAGGAACACAATACGGATAATGACAAAATAACCAGCTATTCCCATTGCTGGACTATGGTAGTTAGGCAGTTTTTTTGCTTTCCTCAAAAGTCTTGAACTATGATTAATTCAGGCTAAGTGGCGTTTTGATTCCGCAAAACCTCTATTTGCTTTTTGATGAAGTAAATGGCGACTCCTGCAAATTTCGTTTCAGTCGTTTCATAGACATTCTGCATCTCTTCCAATTTTCTAATATCGCTTATTTCTCCAGTTATGCTTTTTATAGCAGGTTCCTCTTTGATAAATTTCTCTCGCGCATCTACTAAACTAGCACAATTGAGATTTAAAATTTCAATCGTACCTAAAAGTTCTTTTTCTTGCGCAGTAAGCGATTTATATTCTTTATAAAACCTCGTAATTGTCTTAAACCTTGTTTTATTGGGTAGAATGTAACCATCATCCGTGTATTGAAAAAAATCCTGACACTTTTTTCCTGTTTGAGGGTTGAAATACCCGATAAATTTCCCTATTAGATAATCAGCTTTTGCAATGTCACAATGTTGATTTTCTTTTACTAACCCACGAGAGCGACGGCATACTAAGTATAAGTTGTAATAATCGACTTGATTTTCAATGAAAGCTTGTTGAGGTAAAAAGTGTTCTATATTGCTATTATCTTTTGTAATTCGTTGCATACAATAACAACATAACCCTCTCTGTTCTCTATACAATTGCTCCCGGAGTTCTATATAGGCTTGATACGAATCTACGCTGGGATTCGTTGTTTGCAAAGACTCGTATGTAGGGTAAGCTACGCTTGTGTGTCGTTGTATCCAATCAATCAATGATTGATTCGGATGTGTTTTCTCAATGTATAACATAATTTTACCGATACAAAGCAATCAGCATATCTGCTTTTGACAAAGCAGGGTGATTTAATGGATAGATTTCTTCCAATTTAATTCGCATATTTTTCGCTTCTTCAGATTCACCTTTGCCACTCTCAATAAGAGAAAAGTATTTTTCAAAATCAATTTCAACTTGTTTTGTTCTTTTATCTGAGTCCATAGCATTGATAAGCACAGAGTTAACGTCCATTCCATATACTTCACTAATAGATTCGATTTTTCCCTTATCCATAAAAAACGTATTATCTTTTGCCGTACTCAACACCAAAGACGAGTGTGTTACAAAAATTACCTGTGAAAACGTATGATTACCGATAGCTCGTTGTAAATCAGGCACAAACTCCCATTGCCACCATGGATGAGCAAAAACATCAGGTTCGTCCAGCAAAAACAAGGTTTCTTTGCCCCTGAATATCTCCACTGCCCCACGTATTGCCAAACGCTGTTTCTCGCCTTCACTCAGTTGATCAAACTCAATAGGTTGTGTAACTCCTTCTTTTTTGAAATAAATTTCGATGCCTTTTAAGTAGTCCATAACAGATAATGAGTCCAAAATTTGGAATAAGCCAAATTCATAGTCAAAATCACGGATAGCATCTTGACCGAATTTTTCGGCACTGAAAAAAAAATTCCATTGCTTTTCACCTTTATCTCTTTCCTCTAAATCTTTGCCAGAGGCGTACTTGCGCAATCGGTCTATCCAGCTTTTTATAATTGCCGGTGCTTCCCAATAGTTGTCTTCATTCCCTTTACGCTTTCTTTGAGGCTTGCCAATAAAAATTTTGAGTTCATGTAAACCCGTGATTCCAAAATCTTGAGCAAGAAACTCATTTATATCTTCCAAAGATGACAAGAGTAAGGCAAGCATCACGGCTTTATAGTGTACTGGTTCGTAACTCATTACACTTCTGCCACCGGTTATTTTTCCATCACGAATGCCAGAATAAAATTGAGAGTTTAATCCTTTCAGGCTCTCAGTAAACCGGTTGGAAACACCGGCATAGTACAAAAAAATATTCTCTGGCAGAATTTTCACATTACCGCGTGGTTGAATAGGTGAATTGATATTAGTTAAAGCTATTTTTTCACCGTTCTGTTTGACGATTATATGCTTGTCTTTATTTTGTATTTCTACCAAATTTTTCCCGTCATAACCGTATTTGTAAGTAAGCTCAAACTCAAAATCCAAATCAGTATTATACTTTCGACTCTTTTTATGCAAAAGAACCTGCTGAAAAATCTTCACAATTGCTTCTACTAAGTTTGTTTTACCACTTGCATTTTTACCCACAATGACCGCAATTGGATAATCAGGATTTATCTCCCAATAAAAATCCTTCAAATTCTTGTACTCTTTGATATATAACTTTGTGATACGCATGATAGACAATCCTATTCTAATTTTCAAAAACTTCTCTTTCAAATTCCTCTTTGGCTTCTTTCCGTAATTTTTCTGCTTCGGCTTTCAGCCGTTTGATTTCGGCTTTTTGCTCGGCAATATGCGAAACGATTGTTGTTTGAATGGATAAAGGCGGTAAGGGGATTTCTAAAGTTTTAAAAAATTGTGCAGGCACTCTTTGTTGACCTACCGAACCCGTAAAATGTTTTTTGGCAGTTTCTTTTAGATATTCAGTTCTGAAAAGATGATATAAAAATTCAAGGTTAATCCTTTCATCCTTCGGTCTGAAAACGTGAAATTCCGTAGAGCCACAAGCAAAACGGTTTTTTAAATTTTTGACAATTGCCGACTTACCATTTTCCATACAAGGTGTTATTTTTGCCCAAATCAAATCACCTTCCTTAATTTTCGTATAACCTTTTGAATTAGCAACTTTTATTGTTCTATATTCTATCAATTCGCCATATTCGTCTGAAACAGTTGCCATTGGAATAAAAGTAATTTCAGTTTCACTTGTCAATTCTGAAAAACTAATTTTAGGATTAACCCATATTATTTCTGAGAGGTTGACCAAAGCAAATTTTTTAGAAAATAATGGTTTATCTTGCCCTTTTATTAAAAATTCTACACCCCACCTCGTAATATCTTTAAACCTCATAAACTGCAACCCCTTTTTCTTTTGCTCATCCGCTTTCTGCATCTCAATTCCCAATTCAGCAAGTAAATAATTTTCAATACCTTTTTCCAATTCGTTTGCTTTGGCTTCCGCTTCTTCGACTTGTTGTAAGCGGTTTTGATAAGCAGAAACGAGTTGCTTTTGAATGGAAAGAGATGGCTTCGGGATTTGAAAGCTCAAAAAACTATCTTCATTTAATCTTTGACGATTTGTTGTACCACTACTAAAAGTTTGACAATGCTCGTAAAAATACTGGCTACCTGTAATTAAAGCAAAAAACTCAGGAATAATTTGTTCTTTATCTATATCAAATATAGGAAAATCATTTGTAACAATGGCGTTATCAACCTCATCGGTTGCAATACCAAATGCACCATTACGTGCATCAATCCTTGAAAATAAAAATTGACCTTTTTTTAGCAAAAACTGTCGCTTCGTTCCTATGTCTTTTCCTAAAACTTCATCACGAATCGTTACGCCGCCGCCATATAATTTTACAGTTACACGTTTGTAACGTTTATCATCATTAACAATCACAACATCTTTACTGCGTTCTAAAAAATCAGCAATCCGAGCAAACGGGTATTTTTGAGAATACTTAAGTTTACTTAAACTCAAGTAATGTACACTCCAATTGTACAATTCTTTAGAATGCATAACTTCTAGCCACCGCCAAGTAGATTCAGCCTTTCCGTCTGCGGTGAGGACTACGGAAAGGCGATTCAAAAATTTACGGTTTCTTTCTCTTTTATAAGCGTGCCATTCTCAGCAATACGATACTTATATTGAACAGCATTTGCCTGCCAGATTCGGCGTTGGGCGCGGTATTCTGCAAACTCTTCCTGTACGCCAAGGAGTTCGTTATCTATAACTTGTCCTATCGTTCCGATACCTGCTTTTTCAACCTGAACAATGGGAAATTCATAATCAAAACGGTTTTTGACTTCGGTTTTAATATCGGTGTCGCGTTTCTTTTCGGCTTCTCTTTTGTCTTTTTTTGCATTCTTAAGTTGTTCCGTTAGTGTTTCAACCTCTGCGTTTAATGTTTCCGTATCGGCATCTTTGGTTTTGAGTTTCTTTTTGGTTGCTTTTAATGTTTCATTAATTTCTGATATTTGTTGTTTTAGCTCTTCAATCTCAGGTTGATATTTTGGCGTTATTTCATGGGTAACACTCTCTTTAATTTGCTGGTACTGCTCTTCTTCCTCTTCTGTAAACCGTTTTAGAAATACCAGACTGGATTTAACGGTAGACCCTGCGGACATAAACACATCTTGTGGAATAGAGACGATTAGCAATATTTTTGCCCTGCTCTCAATATAATCACGGATTTTTTGAAGGTCTGAACCATTCAGGAAACCTTCTGGTAAAACAATACCCATTCGCCCGCCCTTACGAAGTAAGTTTAAGCACCGTTCAACAAATAAAACCTCAGTCAGGCTAGACATTTTTCCCGTATCGTAAAGCGAAAGTAACTTTTTATCAATATTATCATTGACTTGTTTTAATGCTTGGGTATAGGCATCACCGTAGCGTTTCGTATAGTCATTGATTTTCCGTTGGTCGGTAAATTGATCTGCTTTTAAAATTCTTAAATCTCTGGAAATACGCGCTCCAAAAGGCGGATTGGTAACAATCACATCAAAGCGGTTTTCAAAAATACCGTTTATGTTGAGTAACCCATCGTGATGATGAACACCGCCATGTCCGTCGCCGTGCATAATCATATTCATTTTAGCAGTACGGGCAGAACGAGGTTCAGCATCGGTCCCATAAATGCAATTCGAGGATAAATGCTTTACTCGGCTATCGGTAGTATTCGGTTCTAAGTCTTGGTTCAATTCGGCAAAAAGTGTGTTGATTTCTGCCATAATTGCTTTTTGTTTCTTTTCAGAAAGTTGGTCGTAATTTTCAGGGATAAGCTCATTTCGAAATTGGGTTTTTGCTTCTTGAATATCATGCTCAATGTTTTCACGGATATGTTCAAAGGCTTTAATTAAAAAGCCACCAGTACCACAACAGGGGTCTCCTATAATCTCTCCTTCTTGCGGGTCAAGCACTGAAATCATAAAATTAACAAGGGTACGAGGGGTAAAGAATTGTCCTAAATCACCTCTGAATGTTTTGCCTAAAAACTCTTCAAAGGCAATGCCTTTTACATCATCAGAAGTATCGGAAAGATTATATTTTTCCAGCTTTTTGATAATTTCTAAAAAACTGGCTTCCCGAATGCGTAGAACGTCTGTTTCTTCAAAAATCTCGTCTTTTTTGAATTTCTGTTTGGTTTGTTCAAACAGATGTTGATAAAAAAGAACTTTATCGGCTTGACTTCCTCTTATGTCTCTATCCGACTGTTTCAGTTGCTCAAATCGTTTTTTAGAAAAAACACTACCTTTCTGGCGTTCATAAAGAATTTTCATAAATAGGACTTTTGAAATTTCATCAAACGCCATTTCAGGTGAAAGTTTGTCATTATTACGGATGACGTCATGGCAAGAAAACAATAACTTTTGAAATGCATCTTTGGTGAAAGTTTTTGTTTGGGCAGGTATCTCATTGATTTTCGTTTCGTTATTTACATCTTCTGCTTTAGGAATATCAACAATCTCATCAATATCAAGTTGTAGTGTTTTGTCAAATTGAGTAGCTTCTGCGTCAGCCATACTTGGGTACTCCTTCTTGCGGCCTAACTTGTGATTATATAGAAAAAAATTCCACATAGCACAATATTGTAGATTTTTTCTGCATATTACCATTGAGCTAATTTCTAAAATATGATACGATTATATCATAACCAAACAACAAAATCCAGAAAAATATCCAGTTTCTAAGTGATTCTAGATAAATGGAACAACGTCCAAAAAAGAAATTACTTGACCAGGTCCGGGATGTCATTCGTCTGAAACATTAGTCACGAAAGAAAGCATTATTCAATTCGTACCAAGAAAGCCTACGTGAGCTGGATTCGACGCTATATTCTGTTTCATAGCAAACCCCATCCTTTAGAGATGGGTAGCTGCGAAATCGAAGCTTAATCAAGGTGGAATGGCAGTCCGCAGTCCACTGGATATAAACCTTCCTTCGCCGATTCAGTCCAGATACGTCGGATGGGGTATTACTTCGTCAAGCAATCATAGCAACACAAAAGTGGCTGCATAACACTATCTAAATTTCGGGAATGCACCGTCCCACCACCCCTTTCCACTTGAGCGTCCGGGCGACATGGCATCCTCGAATCCCTCCCGCGTGTATTCAGCTTTGGTAAACACAATCTGCCCGCTCGCGTGCACCAGAGCTATTGCTGAAACAAAGGAATATAAAAACAGGAGACTGCCTACACATATCCTTCTTATCTCACTATCCTCCTATATTTTCGACGGTAGAAGATATATCTATCCCGGTCTTCTCTTTGACAACCTCAATACAGGCCCCCAGCAGACCAGAATCAGGGTGCGTCAGGATCTCAGCCTCCGTCTTCATCCCAAGCTCCTCTGTGCCATGAATTTTCATCGCCAGGATTATGACTAGAACGAATGCAGCTTTGAGTATCTGGTAGAAATCGAAGTTCTGCAATTCCCTCCCGGTCATCTCGCGGTAATGTCCCAGGAACATTTCTGTCGAACTACTGTGCCACTCATCAGATGGATCGACCGCTCTAAAAAGCAGGGGTGGCCAGCATACATCAGAAGCCGCATCGCCTATGGATACACCTTCCCAGTCCACTATGGCTGCTATCTCTCCTTTGTTTACCATTGCATTTAACGGATGGTAGTCGCCGTGCAGGAGGACGTAGTGATCAGATGGCAGCTTATTCGCCTCCAGCCAATCCGGAATCGGATTCAGGCAGTCAATTTCCAAGCTCTTGCACAATTCCCGCAACATTGACAGCCACCAGTTTATGTATCCATATTCCCCTTCAGGCGGATCAAGGAAATCGAATCCTATGCTCCTCCAATCCAGCGTATTTATGTCTGCCAAAATCCTGGAGAATTGCTTCCACAATTCCGCTCTTTCAGCCTCCTCCGTCATCGAATCCAGAGCATTAAACATGGTCTGCCCTTCTATCTTTTCCATAATAATAAAGCTGAAGCCAGGGATATCTTCACCTATGTCGTATACTTTCGGGACAGGTATGGACGTGGGATATAGTTTTTGCAGCGCCTGAAATTCTCTACGTACTGCTGCCTCGTCTCTGCCGACGCGGAGGATCAGGTTCTCACTGTATCGCCCTCTCCCTTCGTCATATTCGAGGCGGAAAGAATACATATAGTTGGAGATACCTCCCTCAATGTCTGCTATATCAGATATTCCAACGTTTTCTTTTCCCTGTAGCTCCCTCCCATAATACCTCTTCAGAGTTTCGCTAGCCTGGCCGATACTAAACAATTCCTTTAGCTCTTTCATATTACCCTCCTTTCTTTACCCAACCCTTTGTTCTCCACCAGAGGTGTTATATCGCTTATCGTGTTTCTGGTCTGCATAATTATCACTCCCCCATTATACCAACTTTTAAGGACATTCTACCTGCCCTCAACCCCGGTTCTTCAGTGGGCTTCGTTTTCCATTCTGCTCTGGGAAAATTAGGTCTGTCTGCTATTGAATAATCTCCCTCAAAGCCTACTGCGCAAATTCGAGTGTTCCAAAAAATGCCGGCTGGTGGAAGTCAGGCTGTGGACGAGCCACAGGCGACCAGGTTAGCCAATGCGGATGAGTATTGTTCTCGGCACATTTATAGAAATTCGCACGCCAGACGACTCCCGGTCCAGGCCTGGTTATCTGACAGTATTTCTGGATGATTGCCAGAGGCAAGCGATATTCTATAGTCCAGACGATGGGTTCAGTTATCTCTGGTTCTACTATCTTCGGCAAGGAGTGAGAAATTTCGATCTGCTCCATGTCCGCAACATGAACTACGCTGACACCCTGCCCGCGGGATTTTTGATAATGAAGCAGCGCAGTGCCACCGCAGTTGACCTCCAAATTCAGATAGCCGAGGGATAGGTCCTGTCCCGGCGTAAAGAAGAACTCCACGCAACTGTCCTTCCAAACAGGCCCATGGTATTCTTCAGCCACAGCCCGCACGTATTGGTCTTCCACACGGAAGATTACGTAAATATGCTCATCGTCGTATAACATTTTCGCCTTTGTTGCAGGCTGATATTCAGGTTTCTCTCCCATGTGATTTCTTATCTCAATGGGTTTGACATTCCGCCACTGAGGTTTGTCCCACTTCCCATCAATATTGATAGTACCTGTAAGCTTATGTACTTCGTATCGCAGGGCTTGTGGGGCGTGTTGGCGGAGGATACCGGTGATTTTAGTTCTGCCGGTTCTGACTTTCTCTTCATCCACCTCCATTTCTAACAATGATACCACAGACTTGATGGTCTCCCAGTCCACTGTCGAGTGATCCAGCGGCGTCCCGCCGTTATTATCCCTGGCATTGGCATCTGCGCCTTTCTGGATAAGCAGTTCGGCAGTTTCGGTCTGACCGTAAAAAGTCGCCCATGACAGGGGAGTCATCCCGACACTATTCCTGGAATTCACATCCACTCCTTTAGCCAGGTGCTGTTCGACGGCTTTAGTGTCTCCAGTTCTGGCAGCACTCCAGATATCGGCTCCAAAAACGACTGGCTCGTCTGGGACTTTTTTCCATTCCGGCATTCCGTTGGCAGTTTCCCCGATTATATCTGCTCGACGTTGACGGATGAATTCCCGTGTTGAATCCAACGAACTCGAAAATGTCCGTTGGGATTGGACTAAATACGGTTCAACCATGGGCTTGATCCGATCGATCTCGGCTAGCAATTCCTCCTCGTTCCAGTGTTTTTCAATAATATCCATGATAGTCCTGGCGTAACGCTCCCGACCGGATTCCTGTTGATAAAGTCTGTGAGCAATCAAGCCCTGAGTATTAACAGAGATAGGGGCGCGAGGATCGTATCTGAGCCTATTAAACTTGACAAATAAGTCGTCAGCGCCCCACGGCAGAAAGTGAAACTTATGGGTCTCCGGATTGAGATAAATGAAGAAGTTGTTGGTGTCGCCAGAGTAACCATCCCAAAAACCGAGTAATCCCTCCATGGCCCAAAATGTGTAAAACGAATCCAGGTCAACCAGTTCACCGATGGCTTCCGCGATATCTTCGTCGTCACTTGCGAGAACTTTGATGAGCTGTTTAATCTTCTTCCGGCCTGGCTTGTCCTTGCCTCTTTTGTGCTCAAAGCTGCCTTCCCAACCTTCGTAAAAATCAGTCACCGTTCCTTCGTACAGTGTACCTTTGTTGTTGCCGAATGCGCGTTTGAGCAATGGCTTGCGCATTGTTTCCACGTGTGAATAGATGCCGAGGTTGACGCCATTGACTGTCACCCTGGCGTAAGCACACCGAGGCGCCGGCGAGCCGGCGGCATTAAACAGGGCATAGCCCATGAATTGACTCAACAAACTCCCGTCATTTTTGTTATTATTAAGCGTCAGGTTGGTCAGTCCGTCAACTCCGCCTTTTTTGTCCACGTGATTCAGTTTGATTTTGAGTGAGGGCCGGGTAGCGCTTTCTGACCCGATGAACCCTTTTTTGCGAAGTCCAACCTGGGGAAATGTGGCGCCATCAATTGTCACGCTGGCATCAACGTAGGTGTAGGGAGCATCGACCGGCTTAACTTTTCGGCTCTCGTGCATCAGCGAGAAAACATCACGCTTCTGATGGCGAATGGTATCCCAATCCTTATCAGCGACGGTGATTTGCACGTCCAGCACCCGGTCAGTTGGGAAGATATCGTCCAGCGTAAGCTCCGTTATATCACTTATCGTGTTTCTGGAAAGCGGCAGCACGTTATGACCTGTTCCTGGAACATAAAGCTTCTCAAGACCATCCAGCGCAGATATATCGCTTATCTGGTTTCCGTAAAGCTCCAGCAATGTCAGATTAGTGAGGCTGGACAGAGGTGTGACATCACTTATCTGGTTACTCCACAGCCACAGCCCTGTCAGATTGGTGAGATTGGACAAAGGTGTGACATCACTTATTTGGTTACCGAGGAGGACCAGCCATGTCAGATTAGTGAGATTAGCCAGAGGCGTTACATCACTTATCTGGTTACTCCAGAGTTCCAGCCCTGTCAGATTTGTGAGATTGGACAAAGGCGTTACATCACTTATCTGGTTGTCCTGGAGCCACAACGTGGTCAGGTTAGTGAGATTAGATAGAGGGCTGATGTCACTTAGCTTCTTGTTGCCAACAAGATTCAGAGTTACCAGTTTGGTAAGTCCTTTTAACGGACTGATGTCCTCGATCCTGTTATTACTGTTTTCCCACTTGGTTCCAGTCCATGTTCCGCCCAAGGTCAATCTTTCCAGGTTGACACATCTCTCTATTCCAGTTATATCGCTGATGTTATTGTCTGGCGCTTCCAGTTCGGTGATACTTTCGAGATTACCCTCAGTTATGGCGCCATCAGGCTTTCCGATGGCTTCTCTGATGGCCGCTTCCAGGTTCGGGTCATTAAACTGGACTAATCTGCGGTAGACCGCCTTGTTTTCTTCTGCAGACGTATTTACCAGTTCCTTTGGCACTCTTGCACAACCGACTAACAGTGCGAATGCCATCAATACAACCGTCATTACGGCAATTTTCCCTTTCATATTGCTCTCCTTTCTTTACGCTATTTCCGCCGCCTAACAACAACTATACCACTTTGATCTCCTCGTTTATGCACCTTCCTTCGCCGATTCAGTCCAGATACGTCGGATGGGGTATTACTTCGTCAAGTATTCCAACGATGCGTTCCGCCCTAGAGAAAGCCCTGATGAGTTCTCTCGGAAAGTAGCCCAAGGTTTCGATGGTTTCGAAACCACGTATCGAAATCATCGAAATCCGCTAAGACGCGAAGTCACTACGGAATCTTTCTTTGCGACTTTGCGTTAAAAAAAGTGGGGGTGAAGTGAAAAACCAACAGAAGTGAAAATCAGTAATTGTAAGCTTTCGGACTTTCCGAGAAAGCTCATTCTTAATAGGGAGGGAGAGCCTGAAAGAGCGTATGGAATCCAAGAACCTGAAAAGGACGGTTATTGCGCGAACCGACCAAATTCATGCGTGCAGAGGTACAGGAAGTTAATTTGTGATTTGGAATTCGATAATTACAAAAAACGCAATCCCAACGTGGTATATGATACAAGCGCTATGGCTCGTCCGGTATAGTGTCCGACCAATAATCCCAAAAAGAATGGAATTCCTGCTCTGTACATTTTGAAGCCGCCCCAGCGAAGGATGAAACTTTTCACCGCCCATACGATGAAGAAGCCGACGTAAACGGTGTACATGGTAAAAGAGGAGATAACTGCCAAGCCCACAGGATGTATCGGCCACCAGAGGAAACGATAGTGTAAAACAGTCAACACCAGCATAAACACCGCGCCTATACCAAAATAGACAAAGCGCGCTGTCTCGAAGTGAGAACCGGCGGAATATTGGATTTGTGCTATTACCTGACCGTAGGTGCTCGGACCGAAGCCCCGAAACAGCCAGGTATTCCAGTTGATAGCGCCTTGTTGATACCCTGTCAAAATCACGCCCAGGGGCGCAACCAGCAATCCAGCAGTGACGGCGAGCAAAATAGCACCGGTGAGATGACGACCGGGCGCGCCGGTGGCGTTCTGTAATTTAACGCCTTGGGCAGATAACGCGGGCAAAATTGTTTGCACATCGCCATGCCAGGAATAAGTCAAGCCGAGAGCAATCATCCCTTGCGCGCCTATTCTTCGGGCGGACAGCAGATAAATGCAGGGGTTCTGCGCTATCATCGGCGGGACAACGTAAAAAATCCCTGATTGGCAAACAACGCGTGCAAGTCCGAGATATATCAGAAATAGAATCGGGAGAAACAACGCCATTACGAACATCGGGAGACCGGAATACCACAGCCAAAATATCATAAAACACAGACAACCGGTGAAAGTCAGCAGAGCGGTGCGAGGCGACATTAGTTCATCCGAGTCAGTGTTAGTATCACGGAACGCGGCGGAAAATATATGTCCCAGATGCCGGCGCGCTCGCCATAGAATCATCACCAACACGAACACGACAAATGCTCCAAAGGATTGCCAGGCAATGGCAGCATCGCCCCAGACAAACATCCCTGCCGAACCGATGTACAAACGCCCAAAACGCGATAAGCTATATACTTCAACAACCTTAACTAAGATGTAAAGAAACCAAACGCTGAACAGCACATCCTGCGGCACGAAGTACCCCGCGCCGATGGCGATAAAATTGATGCAGAGCACGAGAGACGAAAGCCCAGGTCCCCGAAACATTCCGCCCCAATTCAGAGAACCTAAATGGTCAACAGGCATGGCAGGAAAAGTAGGAATAGCACGATGAATGACATCACTCACAGCCAGCGCCAACGGTATTACCATACCCACCCAGAACAGCGTCTGCCGAAAAAACGATGCGCGTTCACGCTGTTCGCCAAAAAGTTCTATCATAGGTTGCATCAGCGGATACGCTAATTTCTCGTTTTCTACCCACTGCTTGCGGAATACTGCTATCAAAACATAAGACGCGACTAAAATAGCAAGAAAAAACGGCAGCCAGAATGCCAACGGCACAGCCCATTCCCGCCAGGGCAACGGCGCGCCGGCGGACTTGCCGTGATAAAACCACTCCACAGCATGATGCGTATCTTGCACAATCAGCCATTTTGGAATATACGGGAGCAGAGATTCCCGCCATTCATTTTCCGGCGAAGCAAAATAGTGTGGAGAAACAATAGCAGCTAGAAAAAAGTAAATTAGAAACAGAGACGTCGCGTTTGACACCAACGCCATGATAAAGACGACCAGCAATTCTCGGTTAGTTAACGCCCATCGACGCGCAAACCTTGCAAGCACGACATTCAAAGCAAAAATCGCCAGAATCGGAATCACCGCGCCTTCCGGGAGATAACTCCACGAAAAGTTGCTAAATCCTACGCTCTCCGTATACGGTGATGCTATATTTACAAAAATCGCGACCAGCGTGCCCAACAAGAGTGCCCGCCAGGTCACGGACTTCGATAATAGCTGCGTGGATGTTTTTGACCGCGAATGTGGTTCATTGATTAATTGGGATTTCATCAGAGTGTAAAAAATAAATCCTCGTCGAGTCTAAAGGACATCACCGGAGTGCGAAGGACGAGTTAATATGGCGACTATGTCGCCAGCGAAAACAGAGTTTTCGCACTCCAGTACACTCCAGTGCCTGCGTCAAATTCAGAATATTTTCACTACAACAATAGTTATATCATCATTCAGCGTTGGTTCGTTCTTTCTGACAAATGCTGGACGAATGCCGCGTGTTCGTCTGTTGAGACTCCCTTCTGCAATTCCGACAAAACTTTTGCCAAATCACCTTTTAGCAGCGCCGTCACTGCCAAGCGCAATCCGGGTAATACCTCACTATGTAACACACCGGACGCATCAGGCTTCAGAGGCACATACTCGCCCTCGTGCAGCCGAAACCAATCGAGCCGTTTGTCCTGTGTCTGCCACACCACGTACTCCTTGACGCCGTTGCGTCGGTAGACCTCCAATTTGTCATGCAAATCATAATCCGCGCTGGTACCTGCAATTTCCACGATTAATTCTGGAGCACCTTCGATGTAACCGTCATCACTCATTTGAGAACTCCCACCGCGTGCTGCATCAAGCCTTAACAACGCATCGGGCTGCGCCTCGTCATCGGGGTCGAGGCGAACCGTAGCATTATCCGCTAGTCGGACACTTGGCGTTGCCACACGATATGTACCAAGCCAAATCATAACGTCTGCATGGGGTTCAGCATGAATATCAGTCCGCACAGGTGATGGCATGTATACCACTCCTTCGATAAGTTCAGCTTTTTTAATATGCGGCATGGCATTATAACGCTGCTCGAATTCGCTCCGCGTCAGCCGGTCTCCATTCTTCAGTGACAGCGGTGCGACTTTTTTTCCGTCCACTACTACTGCAGTGGGTTGAGCGCGTACTTCTTGAAATTTATCTTCTACAGTTTGTTCGATAGTCATTCGATATCTCCTCCAATTTTCACTAGAATAACAAACGATTCCGATTTTTGCAAGCGAAAACAGAGCCTTTGCGTGAACAAATCCTTTGTGTGAGCAACGTTTGCACACTCCAGTTTTGAGGCTTTACGTTTTACGTTTTATGTATTACCGCACAAGAACCATTTTGCGAGTTTCTTGAAAACCATCAGTCCTGAATCTGTAAAAATACACGCCTGAAGCCTTTCGTTGAGCATTCCACGAAGTTACATGAACGCCTCGTCTCTGCAAACCATCCACGAGGACGTCAACCACCTGCCCGCTGGAGTTATATACCTCCATTTTGACATACCCATCTTTGGGAAGATAGTATTCGATGAAAGTAGTCGGATTGAAGGGATTGGGAAAATTCTGACCCAGAACATAGCTTTTTGGCTGTGATGCGCGTCCCCGGTTCACAGAAATCGTAGAGCCATAGTTTTCGTCCACCGGGTTTTTCCTCTGACCCCACACATCAGCTTTGGGGTGAATGTCGTGCCCTACGCCTACGGAACTTTCAGTGGGATAGTCGTAAGGTTCATCCGTTAGATGCATCCACGGCTCATTGTCACCGGCGTAGTTGCGCTGGAGATAATAGGTCATCAGGGGAGTACGCTCGAAATCTGTGAGCGGTGTGAGAACAGGAGCACCCTCTTCCCAGAGATAAACAGGGATATTCATTGGGTCCAACGCGTTGGATAATCCACGTTCCCGCGCGAGGTGGAATAATCCGAGGTTCCCAGGTTCGTGTCCGCCCAGCCAATGACCAATGATGTCTACCTTGAATTTATCTTTACCAAAAATGAGTATATTTGTCATAAAATCCTGCGCCTCGCCACGCGGACCGGGGCCTCTATGAAAACCATCGCCGTTTCTGCCGTATATGCCTTCGATAATGCAAAATCCCGTGTCCGTGACCGAAAGTGAATCGCACGTTCTCTGAGCCCACGTTTCCATCCAAAATCCACCCGAGGGGTCTGGTTTATCCCAGCGCGGAATTTCCTCTTTTACGTGTTGAGCATATAAATCGTTGAGATGCTTATCAAAATCGGGTTGAAAATTATCAAGTACGTTGCGGGGATAGCTTTTTATACGACTCACCGTCCCACAAAAATTGACGTAGGTTTGGGCGGCCATGCCCTGCTGGTTCTTGCAGCACAGCGTTAGCCCCATACCATGCGCTTTCCATTTTGCGATGTTCAACAGCCAGGTATCCGGCTGGTTGACCGGCGCTAGATAAGCAATGCGTTTGAATACGACCCCATCCGGACAATCCACCCATGTTATATCGTCGCCATCTTTAAGCTGCGTTACAGGTTTATCCAAGTCTCTGAGAATTGTCCCTGTACGCTCTGCCATTTGGGGATAGCCGCGCATTGCCCATTGGTCGGGACAATTGACTTCTACTATGTGAAACTGTTCACCTCTCAGCCCAAGCTCCTTCATGCCCTCAATGATTCCTTCTGTGAAATCTACATCCGTCACAATGCCCATGCCCGCCTCAACATTTGCGCCCCCACTGCTGCATGTCAAATTGGGTTTAATCACCATTCGGTGCGATAACGGTATTCCGGGCGTATCCTTGAGAGTAAAGATTTCCCTGGCAAGCTCAAGTCCTTCCTTCCTTTTTGCTTCAGCATCTGTCTTACGAAAAACATTGGTGCGCTTGATGAATACAGCTTCGGGATGTGCCTCAATGAATGGGTGCAAACCGAAATAATTAGGCGCGGCCATGGTATTCTTTACAAGAACGTCCATCGGATTAAGCAAGGCAACTGTGCCAGCGGTGCCGATGGCTTTCAGAAATTTCCTTCTATCCATAGAATTTGCGTCAAGGGGACTCCCCGATTTCGGGGAGGGGAATTGACGCTGGGCCGTCAGGCCCAAACTTTCCCCTTGACTTCCTCCTTTTCGTTTGGTATATTTAAGCTTAGCGTGAGGCTTACACGCGGTGTTAGCGCATAGCGCATGCGATTGCACGCGCAGCTAACCTTCCGCTAAAGCGGCCCCGCTCTTTGACAAAGAGATTAGGTTTGGGAGGTTCTAACAACGCGGTACGATTGCGCGCCGTAAGACCAGCGACTTGGGTTGAGTAGGCAAAGCCGTATCGAAACCAGCCAGTCGTCGGGACGCGGAAGGCGTTGCGCTGGAGACAC
>SDBU01004656.1_pt1 | contig 16763 bp, 20 predicted proteins | sample 2277071 | NCBI WGS metagenome assembly SDBU01 (sample SAMN10397929, study PRJNA504765) | marine sediment metagenome | isolation source: marine sediment core GS08_GC12, 126 cmbsf | place: Arctic Ocean: Gakkel Ridge, Loki's castle | collected 2008
TACGTCAATCATCCGTAACTCCTTTGTTTACAGCATGTTACGGCGATGCCGTCCGTCCGCCGCCGGGGCGGGTTGAATCCACACTGACCCTTTCAAAGCTTTTCGTATGCTCAAATTAACTCCCCAAATAACTCCCCAGGTCGCCCCCGCCACATCCCGGCGGGGCGGCGGCTGGCTCCCGCACCTCCGGCGCTCAGCAATTCGGGTCGCTCGGAGGCGAGTTGGTCTGGTCTTTGAATTGGACGGCCACAATCGTGGAGGGGATAATCGGCTATCGCCCGTTCTTGCCTCGGAACGCGACATGGCGATTATCTGCGCGGCTTGAGGGTCAGTGCATGGGCTTTCGTTTCGGATGGTTCGGCAAATGGGGCGGATTCACCTGGGGGCCGAGGGGTGGGGGGCGACTCTACGGCTACAGCGGTGGTCGCCGAGGACGGAAGAGCAGCGGTTGCTTGATCCCGTTCGTTGTCATGCTCGCCTCCGGTACTTTTCTGGTCATCGCCGTTTTCCTTCGACTGATGTCCGCTGTTCATCCATGACGGAGATGCGACACGATGGGAATGGAACAGGCGACTCAAACGCTCAGGAGCGTCAACGATAAGATCAGTCTCGACTCCCCGGACGCCTTCTGCCGGGACGCTGCCAAGATCATTCATGCACAGGATGCGGTGCGCTCTCGCTATCGGCCTCTATTCTCGCCGGAGATGGTCAACGACTTGCAGGCGGACGAGTTTCGGGGATTCCTGCTGTTCGACAACAATCAGCACTGGAGTGGCATTCATCGCCAAAGCGGCTGGATGACGGCGGACATGCCCCGACTCCGCGAAGCCTTGGCGCTCTTGGTGGACGAGGAGCTATCGCTCAAGACGAGGCTCAATCGGCTTCGACCCAAGAGTGGCGATCCGATGATAAAGGGTCTGGCGAGATCGGTCATAACGGCAGTCCTCCACATCGTGTACCCGAAGAAGTACGGCGTCCTGAACAACACGGCGAAGGAGGGGATGAAACAGGTTGGCGTGTGGCCGGAGTTCTCATGGGGGGCGTCCTTCGCTGATCGTTACGAAGCAGTCAACCGAGTCCTGCTCGACTTGGCGCAGGAGTTGCGTATCGACCTTTGGACGCTTGATGCCCTGTGGTGGCGGCTGACATTGAAGGGATCGCCGCGATTCGATGGCGCGGCGGCAGGCACATCTCAAGAGCAATCGCAGACGGGGGAACCCGTAGAATCGCCACACCGGGACAGCGGAGGATCATTCGCGTTGGAGCGTCACCTGCACGAGTTCCTCGTTGACAACTGGCCTCGCACAGACCTCGCGGGCGAATGGGAGCTTCTTGAAGAGGACGGAGAGATCGTCGGGTCGCATTACGCCACGCGCGAAATCGGTGAGATCGACCTTCTTGCAAGACACCGGAAAGACAACCGTTGGCTGGTGATTGAGCTGAAAAGGAATCAGTCCAGCGACAACACCGTGGGCCAAACACTGCGCTATATGGGATGGGTGCGAAGGAATCTGGCCGCTGAGGGGGGAACCGTCGAGGGACTCATCATCTGCGGCGAGATCGACCGGAAGCTCCAATATGCCTTGGACGGCCAACGGAGTATCCGATGCATGACCTATCAGGTCAGCTTCAACCTCAGCCCCGTCCCAGACCTGTCCGCGTAGCCGATTATCATGTGAACCCACAGCGGCGCATCCACCTTCGTGCGTGGCACTCCGCGAGCGCACCTGTGGCCCGTTGCGCGGCACGGCAATCAACAGCGCTAAACGCGAGACGCCGCACGGTGAGAATACGCGCTGGTGCTTCTGAGCGCAATGGGAGGCGGGTGCCTTGGGGCGCACGGTGCCGATGCTCCGTGGTCTCAATGGTCGCAATCGGCGGCGAAGAAGGCCGTGTCGAGGCGTGATCCCTTTCGGACGAACGCACGCTCCAGCCCCTCGACGAGCCTGACGGCCAACGCGGGCCGCAGGCTGCGTTTCCGCGACAGGAACAGCGAGATGGTCGTCGGACTGACGCCGCTCGCGCGGGCAAGCTCGCCCTGAGTAAAGTCGCCGAGGAGCTGCATCGCCAAGCGTACACGGTCTGGACACATACGCTCTTGTTGTCACCGAGACGACCGCCTACGGAAGCGGCGCTCGGATTCCGATAACGCGCGCCGTCGCCCTTCGGATATCATAGGATGCGTTTAATGGCGCCACGCCGCCCTTGCGTGGAGCGGAGTGCCGAGCAGCGAGACATCCAAGCTGGCTTGCGAGATTCTGATATGGCCAGTAACGCGAAGTGTAGATATTACGAATACTGGACGATTTGGGAACACCTCTGCGACATGGGGGAGTTCGACCGTAACGCTGATAGGGGTGAGTTCTACCGATCCCTTCTCGCGCAGATGTGGACGCGATCACTCGAAGAACGCGAATGCGCCTTGGCGCGGTACCAGATGGAACAAATCTGGTGGGAGGATCGCGTACCATACTGCAAGATCACAGACGAGATGCTCGACCCCCTCATCCGGTCGAAGCTCGAGATACCTGCGGGAATGGTGCGGTTCCCCCATCCCGTCATGCTGTTCCGCCTGCCCGTGGGCCACGGACACCAAGGTCTGCAATACGATGGCGGCGGCGACATAAGCTGCATCCTCGCCACGATGGATGAGCGCATACTCGACGGCAGCGAACTTGGGATCGTCCTCATCCTCCTCCATGCTGACAGCAAGCATCAACTCCAAAGCGCGCAGTGGATGCACCCCGACGAGACGGTGGGCGCGCAGCTCGACCGAGCCTTCGCTGATGAGGACTGGAGCGGCGCTTCCGAGGAACGCCGCCAGTGCGTCGCAAACCCCCTGCGGATCGTCACACAAGTGTCGCTCATCGTGTCGGGGGCTGCCCGCGTTGAGGGCATGGAGGGTCTCGTCAACCCGGATGTCCTCGCCCGCGACCGGGATCGGTGGTACGCCCCGAAGACGCCCACCGATGTGCGTGAGAGAATCCGCAGACGCGCGCACAACGGCACCGTCATCGGGCGCGAAGTGCGGCTGCCGAGGCCGGGGAACAGAATCCCCGTTGCCGTCCCGACTGGCGGTGCAACATCCCTCACGCTCTCCCACATACGCTGTCCTCACTTCCACACCTACCTCTGCGGCCCCGGACGGACGGAGATCAGAGTCAAGTACCACGGGCCAATCGTCGTGCGGCCCGACCTGCCGCCCGATCCTCGACCCAAAGGGTTCAAGCTCTAGGGAATTGTCCCGAAGCCAGCGCTTGCTCCGCCCGTGACGCCCCATACGGCAAACCGTCGGCGTCGAAGTGTCCTCGATGGACGGGCAGAGGCTCCGGCGTTCGCCCGAATCAGGTTGCACACCAGCCACGGTCGCTTCCGCCCGGTTCGGACTGGCGACCTTCCGGCCCAATCGTCGGAACCGCCGTCCCGCCTGTGATCGGATTCCAGCATCCGCCCCGGCACGACGCACGGGATCGCAGCAGGCCAGATACGCCCCGGCCACCGAGCACGGCACGCGGACGCCGGGCGATCCCGGCCTCCACCGCCCCGATGCCCCCGCGTGGCGTCTCAGGAGGTGTGGCGGGCGTCAGGGGACGATCCCCACCCGTTGCGGCTGGCCGGGGCGGGCTGCATGCCACATTCTCGGCCCGTTCCTTGCGTGGCAAGCGGGGGCTATCCGCCACGACGGGGGTTCGGCGGCGAGCCGGGCGGCGGTGGACTCAGTGCAGGCCCCGGCTGGCCCGGTCTGCGGGCTGGAAACGCTCTGAACGGGTCATGCGGCCCTGTGGGGCAGGTTCAGGCGAGGGAGGAGGGCCGCATCCTCCGCCTCGGCACGCCAGGCGAGCGATCATGAGACTCACCACGGAGCAGTGGCAACGCGTCAAAAAGCTCTTCAACGAGGTGGTGGACATTCCCCCGACCAATCGGGCCGGACTACCTTGCCGAGCAATGCGGCGACGACGCCGAGGTGCGTACCGAGGTCGAGCGGTTGGCCGAATCCTACCGCGCCGCGCCGCCAGACTTTCTGGAACCTCCGTAGCGTTCAGCGGTGCCATCGTCGCGGCAACGAACGTCTGGCGGGCGACGGCGAAGGGTCATTCTGGGACAGCGAGGGGGCAGCGTTCGCTCCCCGCCCGCCGTCGTCCGCCGATGTCCGCCGACGCGCGGCGCACGGAACCCACGGACATCCTGAGAATGCCACCGGACAGGCACAGCCGGGCGGCGACCCCATGAGGAAGGGGGCTGGCTTCGCCAGCCCCCTTTTTACGGATGCCGTGTCGCCGGACGCCGCGAGCCGTCTCCATCGTGCGGCGGCTATTCCTCTCGGCTGCAAGCGCGGTCAGCGCGGCCCGGCGAACACCGTTTGAAACTGGTCGTAGTCGGTCAGGTCTACATCTTCGTCGCCGTCCATGTCGGCCCGGCTGAACTGCTCCTGCGTGCAGCCTGGGGGAGGTGCGACGACACCCGACCCGCCGAGGCAGTCGGCAAACTCGGCGAAGTCCTCCAAGTCGATGTCGCGGTCGTGGTCGAGGTCTCCGCGCGGATAGCCCTTGATCCCCAGACTGAACGCGATGGCCGTGAAGCCCGTGTTCGGCTCTGGTTCGTCAGCACCGTTGTATCCCCATGCGACGATCGACCCGTCGGCCTTCAGGCCGAGGCTGTGTCCCCCCTCGTGACCTCCGCTCGCCGCGACCGCCATGAAGTCAGTGTTCGGCGCCGGAATGTCGCATTCGCCATGGCTGTTGTATCCCCACGCCGCTATCGAGCCATCGGCCTTGAGGCCGAGGCTGTGGCCGTAGCCCGCCGCGATCGCCGTGAAGTCCGCGTTCGGCGACGGAACATCGCATTGGCCGAAGTTGTTATCTCCCCACGCCCTGATCGACCCGTCAGCCTTCAGGCCGAGACTGTGGCCGTAAAACGCCGCGACCGCCGTGAAGTCCGTGTTCGGCGGAGGCACATCGCATTGGCCGTGAAAGTTGTCTCCCCACGAGACGATCGAGCCATCGGCCTTGAGGCCGAGGCTGTGGCCGTAGCCCCCCGCAACCGCCGTGAAGTCCGCGTTCGGCTCCGGCACATCGCATTGGCCGAAGTTGTTGCGCCCCCACGCCACGATCGAGCCGTCGGCCTTCAGGCCGAAAGCGTGCGTATACCCCGCAGCCACCGCTGTGAAGTCCGTGTTCGGCGAAGGGATGTCGCATTGCCCCCACTCGTTGCTTCCCCAAGCCACGATCGACCCGATAGCCTTGAGGCCGAGGCTGTGGCTCGCGCCCCTCGCGACCGCCGCGAAGTCCGTGTTCGGCGGAGGCACATCGCATTGGCCGAAGTTGTTGCGTCCCCATGCCACGATCGACCCATCAGCCTTCAGGCCGAGATTGTGGCCAAAGCCAGCCGCGACCGCCGTGAAGTCCGCGTTAGGCTCCGGCACATCACCTTGGCCATACATGTTTCTTCCCCACGCCACGATCGAGCCGTCGGCCTTCAGTCCGAGACTTTGCCAGCCGTCCGCCGCGACTGCCGTGAAGCCCGTGTTCGGCTCCGGCACGACGCATTGGCCGTAGTTGTTCATTCCCCACGCCACGATCGACCCGTCAGCCTTCAGGCCGAGGCTGTGGTCGTCGCCCGCCGAAACCACCGCGAAGTCCGCGCTGAGGTCAACACCGACCACCTGTACGCCCCATCCCACGATCGACCCGTTTCCGTCCTGGGCGCGGGCCGTCCCCCCGGCCACCAAGCCCGCAACCGCGCATCCGCACACCAGCCCGACGATCCGGTGTCTCATCGAAGTATCTCCTTCACTGAAGCGCCTCACCCTGTTTCACCCTTCATCTCGACGGCGTCGCCCGTACAGCCCAATCGAGCGCCGCCCACCAACAACCATCGAACCTATCATCGTCGCCCCCCCGTAGAGCGTGCAACCGCAGCCTCGGCAGACTTCGAGGCGCTCATCGTCGAGGCATCCAGGCGCGGCGACACGATGGCCCAAGTGCTGTCGCCGCCGCGAGACCCGCCGGGGTGGTGGCAGGGGGATGCATGACGGCGCAGGGGAAGGGGCCGGAGCCACGCGCCCTGGCCCGATCCCCGGAGATGCGACCGCCCCACACTATAGTCGAGGCGGGGCGGCGGCACGGTAGCACTAATAGAATATCGGCAGATGGCGACCCCAAGAAAGGCCGGCTCTTCGAGCCGGCCCCCTTTTACTGGATGCTGCGTCGTCGGATGCCCCGAGCCGCCGCGTCGCCCGATCCGCAGACCCCGCCGCCCGTCGCGCCCGGGCAGCAACCCTATGAAGAAGGGGCCGGCGCCAGCCGGCCTTCTTCGCCCCTTCTCCTTGACACAGCCCTACTGCTTTTTCCATGATGCCGGTAACATTGGCGGGGTATCTGTGAAAGGACGAGAATGTTTTGGCATCATGTTGAGTTTGCCGAGCATGAGTGGAGTGTGTCCGCGAAACTGTTCGCAGGACTCGTCTTCAACCCGTTCTCGGTTGTGAATGAGCGCGAGGATTCACTGTTCCTGTGGTTCCTGCATCGTGTAACAGGAAATCCGAGCTTGCACCCACAATGCTGGTCAGCCATTCCTGAGTATGTCGGCGAGCTAGGACGAAATGACTGGCGGTTACATGTTGACAACTGGCGGATCGCGGTCGAATGCAAGTTCGGCGACGGGATTGATCCTCATGAGGATTGCTTGAAGTATCTGCAAGACTTGCAGGGCAATCGCCGCCGGGTTGTTGTTGTGGCAACGGACTCTGAGTTCTCGGCGCTAACCAGCGATTGCCTCAAGAACTCATTCCATGGTATCCCCACGCTAAAGAACTTCATGGCCAGAGAGGACATCGCACTCCTGACATGGGCTGAACTGATCGAGGAGATTTGTTCACGCCTACCAGAGGATGCATCACAGACCGTGCGCGAATGGGCAAGCACTGCCGAACGCGCCGACACGAAGCTCATTCCTGACAAACGGATGTCCGGCAAAGTCTACGCGGAGTGCATAATCTCTGGCAAAGAAGCAAGGATTCCAATCACGCACAGTAAGGATGCGCGGAGCATGAGAAGGCCGACTAGCGATCTGTCGAGCGTGTGCAAGAAACGCAAGGCTCCTGATTGGGTTCGCGAGTACCTGGAAGCAGTCAACGACGAGTGCGGGAAGGCCGGGCTAATCTTCGAATCGAAGTGCTCTGGCTGGATCAATATTCGCAGAAAGCGAGATAGTCACTCGGTCACGCTTTTCCCGTGGCATGAAGGAGTAGCTATCCTGATTACGCATCCTCCAGACCCTGAGAAGGCTGCGAAAGCAGGATTCCGCAGTTTGGCCCAACTTGTGGTAAGTGAAGAGGTGCCGAAGAAGAAACAGTGGTTTCCGAAAGTCCGTACTCAAGGCTTTGAAATGACAGCCCCGGATCAGCTTAGCCGAGATGCGTTCGTAACGAAAACGCTATGTGCGGTAGACACCCTATAGGGGAGTTGGAGTGGCGGATCGCGGGGATGCCCAAAGGCGGGGATGCTTAGGGGCGGGGCTAGCCGCGCGCCCGGGACGCCCCCTCGAGCCGCAGCAGACGATATCCCGGAACGCCGAGGGAGATGGTGACGCCAGACAGGCACAGCCAGGCGGCGCCCCTGATGAAGGAAGGGCCGGCTTCGCCAGCCCCCTCTTGCCCGATGCCGCGATCCTCGTCGCCGTGTCGCCCGACGGGACGCCGCAGCCCGTGCCTCGGTCGCCCGCCATGCGGAACGCGGCGTCGCGGCCATGCGGCCAGCGCACCGTCCCTCGGAGGGAAGGGCCACCCGGGTGGCCCCAGGGACGGCCTGCTTGGCGGATGGCGATGTCGTATTGTGTTTGTCTCTAGCCCATGAACATGCCGTCACGGTCGGCGCGGGAAGCAGCCGCATGGGGTCATGCGCGTTCGGGCGGCGGGTCGCAAGGAGAGGGGAACCCACATGGAGTGGACTGATGAGCAGCGCGAGGAGGTCGCCAGGCAGTTCCACAATGTCGCAAGGGCGGAGCGGCCCAAAGAGAGTGCGAATCGGAGACGCAGGCAGGCCCTTCATTGCCGAGTTCAACGCACGCGGTGGCGCACCGCTGCCCACGGCGGGCGGGCCGCGCACAGCCAGCGAGAAGGCACAGGAGCTTGCCTATCAGGCGATGGAGTCGGACAACATCAACACCGCCGTCGAACTGGCGATGAATGCGGTCGACTTGGATCGCCGCTGCGTGGACGCGCTCATCATCCTCGCGCACGCGGGTTCGGACTCGCAGGACGAATTGATCGAGAACCTTGCGAAAACCGTCTTGACGGGCGAGGAGGCTCTGGGCGAGGGTTTCTTCGAGGAGAACGCTGGCCACTTCTGGGGCATCCTCGAAACGCGACCCTACATGCGCGCCCGGCAGGAGCTTGCCGCCCTGCTGCACGACGCGGGCCGCACCGACGACGCGATCGCGCATTACGAGGCCATGCTCGAACTCAACCCCAACGACAATCAAGGCATCCGTGAGGTGCTGCTGGCGTTCTACCTGACGCGCGGCGACCTGGACGGCACGAGACGGCTGTTCGATCAGTATGAGGAAGACGGCAGCGCCGCATTCCAGTGGTCGCGCATACTCGAACGGCACCTCGCCGGGGACGAGGCCAAGGCGGTGACACTGCTCGCCGAGGCGAGGAAGGACAACGCCTTCGTCGAGCCGTACCTGACCGGGGCGAAAAGGATGCCGCGCTCGCTGCCGGACTATTACTCGCCCGGCGAGGAGTCCGAGGCCAAGCATGTGGCCGTGAGCCTGCGCCCGGCGTGGAAGGGGCATCGGGCGTCCGTGGCGTGGTTGAAGGCGCAGGCGTGACGGGGGGGGCGCCCACTTTGCGTCAACCGTTATTGCAGCCGATGGCCGAGCGAACCCGGCTTGCGAATGGCGCGGCCTCCCGCACTCCGGGCAGGCGCCCGACAGGCGAGCCAGCGACCCGCGCGGGATTGCTCGGTGCCGGCGCGGATGCTCCAGGCGTCAACATCGTGGCCAAGGGCATTCTGCTATTCGCGAAAACGACGCCGAGGCCGCAATCAAGGATTCGCTCCCGCAACGGGGCATCGACGCTCAGGTGGACGCGCGGTGAGGACGGATGCCTTACGACCCACGCCGATGAGGATAGGTTTGCGGAAGAGAGGAGAGAGAACATGCCTGTTCACTTTGTACGATAGGGTTTGAAAGCGCCTCGGAACTGTGATGCCGAAGCGTTCGCTGACAGGAGAACTCATTGATGGGTCACAACAATCAACTTGCCCACTTTATGAAAGCCAAGCGGGAACTGGCACTTGTTACGCGCATAGATGAGGTCAAGGAGATTCGTGACAAGGCGGAAGCTCTGCGCGTGTATGCCAAGCAGGCGGGCGAATCATTGCAGATGCAGAACAACTGCGCGGAGATCAAGATTAGGGCTGAGCGGCGAGCGGGAGAGTTGTTGCAGGAGACAGACAAGAACAGCGGTGGGAGGCCTACAAAAACCCGTAACACGATGTTACAGGTTTCCGGGCCTACATTGTTGGAATTGGGCGTCACGAGAATACAATCCTCCCGCTGGCAGACCATCGCGAACATTCCAGAAAGGATATTCGAGCAACATGTCAAGGAAACAAGGGCCAGAGCTGAGACCGGAGACACAAGAGCCGAACTGACGACGGTGGGGGTATTGAAGCTGGCTAAGAGGCACCAGAGGAGGCGGCAACAGAAAAAGTACGGCTCGAAGCGATACAAGGCGAGACCGCTATCCGCCCTGCCGACCAATCATTATGGCACAATCTACGCAGACCCACCGTGGCCGTATTCCAACCAGGCTACCAGGGCGGCTGCGTCTAATCACTACCCGTCGATGAGCATCGACGAGATTTGTCGGTTGCCTGTATCGGAGCGGGTCAAACCGAAGTCTCACCTGTGGCTATGGACGACAAACTCCTTCCTGCGGGAAGCGTTCATCGTGATCGACTCCTGGGGATTTGTCTTCAAGTCCACACTCGTGTGGGTAAAGCCGCAGCTAGGGTTGGGAAATTATTTGAGGGTGAGCCATGAATTCTTGCTCATAGCGAGCCGGGCCAATCTGGTGGGTCGGGCGACAGACCAGCGAAGCTGGGTAGAACACGACCGCCTTGCGCACAGCCAGAAGCCAAAAGTCTTTCGGACAATCGTAGAGGAAATCAGCCCAGGGCCGCGCCTGGAATTATTCGCACGAGCCAAAGCCGACGGGTGGGATTCTCGGGGCGATGGAGTTTAGAAGGTGGATAAATGCGGATCAAAAGGCTCGAATCGAATGAACCCAACGGCTCAATGAAAGCTCACAAGAGCGCGCATGGAGAACAGTAACCATCCCCGTTCCGGCCGCCTCCCTGCGTTTTGTGTTGTCCTGCATCTTACTTGCCAGCGGCCCGTTGCTTCGACAGGAGGTGAGATGGCGGTGTTGATACACGAACGACCCGAAGGCGAAATCGTGGTATCCGAATGTGATTGGCCGGAGGGCGTCCAGTCGTTCAACCGCATCCTAGAAGAACACTATGGCGATTCGCCGAAGAGCGTTTGGGAATACGCCGAACAAGAAGATAAGGGTTTGCTATCTGCGATCGGCGTTGCTGGCGATGTTGTCGTATTGTCGTCTCATGAGCTGATGCTGGGACGCGGCGGCATCACGGTAGTCCCCGACGACGGCATCCCGTGGCTGCTCATACGGCGTGGGCGGGAGCCTTCCGAATAAAGGAAGTAAGGCGGCGCAGCGATGGCAGGTCGTTCCCAGCCAAGCGCGTCGTGCGCAACAACGCGCTCGTCAAGACATTCCAGGCGCTCTCGCGCGAGAGAGATGGACAGAGGCACCATTTGGGAGGAATGGCAGCGCCTGCGCTCTTTCGGAGTGTTCCCCACGATGGTCGTGTGGGGCCGCGGGAAGTCCCTGCAAGCCTATTGGGTGCTGGCCGAGGCCCGGAAGGACAACACATTCGTCGAGCCGTACCTGACCGGGAGGAAGCGGCTGCCGTCATCGCTGCCAGGCTACTACTCGCCCGGCGACGAATCCGAGGCCAAGTATGTGGCCGTGAACCTGCGCTCGGCATGGAAGGGGCATCGGGTGTCGGTGGCGTGGTTGAAGGCGCAGGCCTGACGACGGAGCGATTCGTTCGCCACCATCGACGACATTCAGCCGCATGTCCGGTCGAAAGTCAATCGTCGCTGCTGGCAGCGAAGAAGGCCGTGTCCAGACGCGACCCCTTGCACGACGACCCTTTCGCTGTTCTTGCGCGGCAACGGGATCGTGTCTTGGCCTGCATAAAGTACGATGCCACGGTGGAACCGTTTACCCGCATAGTGTCTCGCATGGCGACCGGGGGACGAAACCGATACAATCTCCGCACGAATGAGATTCAGTAATGGCCAATCCGTTTCGTCAGAAAAAACCGAGCGCTCCTGCAATCGTCGCCAAAGGTAGATTCTACCTAGCTGACGAAACAGGCCGACGAATCAGTAGCTACGGTCAATACTTGCTGCTTACATCGACCTATCTTTGGATTGATGACACACTCAGTATTCCTCTTGAATCGATCACCGAGCTTACGACAACGAAACGGGGCGGTCGTGTTCAGTTTTGGGACGCCATCGCCGCAGTGGACATGGAGTTTCATTTTACACTTCCGGGGTTCTTTCGCCCCCGGATGGGCGTCGTCAGCGATTTCCTTCGCGAGATCGCTCAACAGCGTGAGCGGCAGTCTGGGCCATTAGCACCAAACCGCCACACGAGCGCTGCTTCACCCTTATCCCAGATTGACTCGTGTGAGGAATGCGGCTCGAATGGAACGGACGCTTATACATTCTCCACTTTCAGGTTCATTGGCATAGCACCCGTCGCGTACTCTTACCAGCTCACTCCTCAGCGTTTCGTTCTTTGCAGGGAACATGCCCGTGGTCGTGCGTATCGCGTCAATGTGCGCAACGCCCTGTTCGGGTACCTTGGTTTTCCCGGTTTTCTTGCTGCGCCATGGTACATCGTACGCAATCTGCGCGAGCTGCGACGCCACAACCTGCTCACGGTGGACTTGATTCTGAAATCCGTCCTCCTCACGGTTATTCTCCCGCTCGGGTGCGTGGCGTTCTTGTTGTTCCTGTTTGCACGATGGGTCGCCTAGAGTTTCAAGAGCAGTGCTGTACGGTGCCGGGCAGAGCCTATGCTTCGGCACGCGCATCCAATCCGTGACTTGCGTGCCACGACCCGCCCGCGTCGCGGAACCCATTGGCCGCTGACTCGCGCTGCGCATCAGTCCAGTCCTCCATCTGTTCCTCCCCCCGATTCTATCGTCGTCGCCCGGAATAGCGGGCTGTGCTTGTGGTACGCAGGGAGCAGGAGAACATCAACGCGGTTCCCGCCAAGGGGAAGACGCCGCCGCAGGCGGGCGAAGTGTGGGCGTCTCTGCATGAGCGAAGGGATACAAGAAAAGCCAGCCCCGCGAGGCTGGCTTCCCTTGTTCGAGCTTCCGCCCGCTTGCGGGCTTCGTCTCATTCTCGTTTCAATCCGCACCCCATGCGGGGTGACCGCCGGGCGTGACAACGGGGCTGTGGAGATGAGTGCTGACTCGGATCGAGTCCAGTTCTCTGTTCATCTTCAATGGAACCACCGCCCCGTCGTCACTCCATCGCATCCCCGGTTCCCCGGAGATGCCCGGCGGCTAACCGTCCGACACTCTCAGGTATCGCGCCGATTGTTGAAAGGCAAATGATTCCTCTTTTTTCTTTCGGGCGTCTGCCGGGCGATCAGGCACCGGGGCGATGGCAGCATCCGGCTTGTCGCCCGTCGGCGAGACCAGAATGCGCGTCGCTAGAACTCGAGTAGTGACGGTCGGCCCGCCGCGCCGTCGGGACACGGGATGCTTGGGTTGCTGGAGGAGAAAACCGGATGGGCAGGAAGAGGGCGTCATGTCGGAGCAGGGGGAAGCCGAAGCGCCGCCGGCGCAGGAGCTACCCGGAGGAAACGGAGCGGTTCCTACGCCGCTTGGCCGGGCCGAGGTGCCGCAAGTCCTACTGCGACGAGAACGGCAAGAAGGCGCACCATTGCACGACCGTCAACTTCACGAGGGAGATCAAGAGCCACCCCAACGACTCGCTGTGCCTCTGCTGCCGGGACAGCCGCAGGCAAATCAGCGAGAGGGTCTGGCGAGCAACGAAGAGGGGCGCGTTCATCGGCGTGTCCATATCCGCGCAGGAGTTTGAGGTGGAGTGGAAAGACCGAAAGGACGGGCGTGGGCGTTTCCCGATCGATCGCTATCACAGAACCAACGCCCTTGTCGAGACATTCCAAGCCCTGTGGTGCGAGATGGACAGAGGCACCGTGAGGGAGCAGTGGGACAGGCTGCACTCGTTCGGAGTGTTCCCGACGATGATCGTGTGGAGCGGCGGAAAGTCCCTCCAAGCCTATTGGGTGCTGGCCGAACCCACCGATCGGGAACGCTTCAATTCGGTCATGCCCCGGCTGTGCGCGCAGCTCTTCGGCGACGGCAACGCGATCCTTGCGATGCACCAGCTTCGGCTCCCCGGCTCGATCCACTTCAAGACCCTCGAGCGCGGGCGGCTGCGCCGGGCGCGGCTGATCCACGACGAGGAGCGCTTCCCGGCAATCGAGCAGATCGAGGCGGCGCTCACGCTGACGCCGGAGGAGGTCACCTCGTACATGGACAAGGAGCTAGGCCGCAAGCCACGGAATCGTGCCGGGAGCGGCAGCGGTGCCGAGGAGACCAACGACAAATCCACCTGTGGAGACGGAAACCGCGCCGAACCGCGCCACACTGTTGGAATCGAGGAGTTGGAGCTTCGGGTTTTCGAGGACGGCGGCGACGACGCGATCCTAGACGCGGCCCACCGCGTCTTCGGCGACCTTCGGAAGGACGAGCGGCACGCGACGACGCTCGCCATGATCCGGTGGTGCTACTGGAGCATGTGCCTGTCGGAGCGGGACAGTTGCCGGATCGTTAAACGGTACTACCGACTCCGGCCTGGCACCTCGAAGGGCGCGACCGAGCGCCTGGAGGAGGTTACGCGAAGGGTCGATGCGCTGGTCGCCAACTGGTACGGCAAGGCCCGCGCGCCCGAGGTGGAATACGCTTCGATCACGGATTTGGAGGATTGCGCCTACGAAATCGCGCTGGCCATTCCGCCTGAGTGGTCGGCGGCGGACGCCTGCGGCTTCCAAGACTGGCTCACAGGCTTCGTCCGCTATTTGACCGCACTCGCTCATGGGCGCGGCCTCACCTGCTTCCGTAGCCATTCGCTGCACGCGAGGAAAGACATCGAGAGGCTCGGGCGAGGCGCGTGCGGGAAGCCGGAAACAGGGCGGAACGCTCACGATTGCGATGAGCGCGAGTCCCGGCAACGACGTAGGCCGGGCGACCGTGTGGCCTGCTCGCAGGGCCTAAACCGCGAAGGCAGGCGTATGGCGTTCAGGGGATTCAGGCATCTCTTGTCCACGGGGTTCGTCGTGCAGGTCAAGGAGTACATGCAGGGCAACCGGACGAGGCTGTACGACATCACGATTCCTATCCTCTCGCCGGATGTCTGGCACCACCACCGCCATGAGACGATCGCTGAATGGTCGGCGCGTGCGGCGAAGCGGGCGGCACAGGATGCGGACGCCGACGGCCATGCGTGCTGACCCAACGGGATCGTCCCAACAAGCCTGAACAGGCGATCACCGTCAAGCGGTGGGTATCTTTAATAGGCCCCCCCCGGCCCCCCCGCGGTTTGGGTTTCTCTTGGTTGATGTGGATTGGTCTGTTCGGTTTCGTTGGCCGCACGACCGAGATGCGCCCATCCGAGAAGGCCCGCCACCTGCTTTCAGGAAGGGGCAGGTCGCCGCCCTGCGAGCGGTTCCCCCTTCCGATGGCCATCAGGGAGGCGGGCCATCACCTCCAGCGGGCAACCCGTTGCTGCTTGTCCAACACCGTGTTCCATCCGCCCCTGATTATCCTCAGACCCTACCGTAGGCGGAGCGGATGTCGGCGTTATTCCTCTGGTGGAGCCATGCGGCCCCTGTTCGCGCGGCGGCGCGGCCATCCGCCGAAGGAGGGGCCACCCTTGGGTGGCCCATACCTGAAAGAGACTCGTTGTCAAGCGTTTCTCCCACAGGATATCTCCGCACTTCCTACTCGCCCCTCGCGTCATCGTGAGGGGCTTTTGTTGAAGCCTTGATGACGGTTCTCGCCGCTTCTGTGGATCGGGAGCGTCGTAAGTTCGCGTCTGGGCGAGACCCCGGGAGACCATTCGCTTAACGGTGAGGCTCAGCCGATTACGGGGTCTTGCCCACGTTCTTGTCCGTCGGCCCTCTTGCGACCGACGCCGTGGGCACCCAACACATACCTTCGTGTTGCCCCCGCGACACGTTCGTCGCGGGTGGGAGCTCGCTTATCGCGAAATGCTCCCCACGGATGAATACATTCGACTGTCCCCGGTGCGGGCGACTCCAATCATCTCGACGTCTTGCGACCTACCCGAAAGGCAACCCCTGTGAGCTGACGCCCCAACGAGCAGGCCGAATCCATGGGCCACCACGAGTTCACCAACACCGAGGGGTATGAACGACGATCCAACATCATCGATCTACCGTTACCCACGCCGCATTCGTCAATATCTCCCTGGACCTCCGCGATCCCAGTCCTGCAAGGCCGCTCCAGGCCCACCCAGTCCTCCACCAGTTCCAATTCGATCCAAACAGCAGGTTCCGTAAGGCCTGCGGCTCGGGACCCTTTCGGCCGTCGCTCATCCCCCGAGCGCAGCGAACTGGCGACGGCCGAAAGGGGGTCGAGACGCGGGCCGGCCCTGCGGACGGGCTCCCCGAGGTTTGAGCTCGCTGCGCGTCGCCTCAGGCTGCGGGGCGACAAGCCTCCTTGCCGTCACCATCGCCTCGGCAGTCCACGTGCTGGTAATCCTCCTTTTTGCTGAGCATGTGCCAGATCGATTCACATAACCGCCGCATCACTGCCACGCGTGCGACCTTGCTCCCCCGACGACGTTTGACTCGCCGGTACCACCTTCTGAGCCCGGGATCGCCACGCAACGCGTGCAGCACCATCTGAGCCAGTAGGAATCGTATGAAGGGATGGCCTGCTTTGGTGATACCCCCCGGTCGGTCCGACTCGCCCGAGTTACGGCATCCTGGGGTAATCCCGAAGTAGTTGCTCAAGCTCCGAGCGCTCCGAAACCGCTCGATCGGCCCGATGTGCGCCACCAGGGCCAACGCGGTGTACGCCCCCGGTTTCGGAATGGTGCGGATCCGACGAACCTCGGCGTTCTTTGCCGCGCGTTTCTCGATCATCGCCGTGACATCCGCGAGTTGTTGTGCGTAGAGATGATACTCCGTTAATCGCATGTCCAGCTCCAGACGATCCAACCCGGGCAGTTCAACGACACCAAGCCACCGCAACGCACCCTGGGTGAAACCGCCCTTCGTGGGACATTCCTGCTCCAGGTTGTGGCGGCGAAGGATACCCTTGATGCTGTTCTTGGCCCGGGTCAAGGCCCGTCCGAGACGGTGGCGCAAGTGTGTGAGCTGGCGGTCGTATTGCTCCTGATCGGTCGCCTGGTAGACCTCGCTGACGTGGACCAGGTTCTGCCCGGCGGCGATGCGATCCCGGTTGATCCAGAGCAGTTCGCTGAGCTTGGCCGCGTCCCGCCGATCGGTCTTCTGGCGAACGCGATCCGGGGCCTTGATCACGTATACCCGTCGGCATCCCCACTGCTCGAGCCGCTTGATCAGCCAGCCG
>SDBU01004657.1_pt1 | contig 16759 bp, 11 predicted proteins | sample 2277071 | NCBI WGS metagenome assembly SDBU01 (sample SAMN10397929, study PRJNA504765) | marine sediment metagenome | isolation source: marine sediment core GS08_GC12, 126 cmbsf | place: Arctic Ocean: Gakkel Ridge, Loki's castle | collected 2008
TAGTGTCAAGTAAGAAAGCTCGCATATTATTCTTCAAACGCCTCCACAGCAGCTTTCAATGCTCTAATAACTTCAGGCGATCTGTTTTTCTTTACCCACTCATTTACAAATGAAGGTGTTGACCTTTGATACTCTTCAGACAAATACTCATGCAACGGAATCCATGACTCAAATCCTTCCGGGTAATATCTGTCAAACTTAAAATCGACACCCTTACGCTCCCAGCCTTCAAACAAATCCAACACCTGCCGTTCGAGTCTCGGAGGCAAATCATACAATCGCATCACTTCCGCATCAATAGCCAGCATTCGCCGCTTAACTTCTTTTGCATCAACCTCACTTTGTAAAATCTTTCCTCTCGAATCATACAAATCAAAGTAATCTTGAACCAACCCGCTCAGATGGCATAAAGAAGATATATCGCATGCTGGCAATGGAATATTTTCCACCATTCCTTTGAGATTAAGACGTTCTAAACTGTTGCAGTACGCAAACGCATTGGCAAATGGAGAATTTAATAATGCCCAAAAAATCTTAAGCTGCCACCCTTTTAGCTTAGGGCGAATTACTAAAAAACTACTTGTAACTGGATGGCCTGGGGAATCAATCAAAGCTTTCAGACGCCAAGGCTGATGACTTACACGAGCATAATTAAGTAATACTTGGTGTACACCTCGCTCCATTCCAAAACCAGGACGACGGATAACCGAAACGTCAAGATTCATCCATGCTAACGGCGGATTTTCTGTTAATTTAATACCTTCCTTAAACTTTGCATATCCCCTAACAGCATCTGGAAATTTATGTTCGCTTATAGTCAATGCGTTTGGAGGCAAATATTTTTTGCTGTCGAATGTCTCCTCCTCTGGGCACATACTTTTGTATTCCAATCCTTTTCTCACATTTGCCACTTTCTTTAGACGTGGAAAACGTAGGCAATATTCCCATACTTCGTGAAGTTGTGGCAAACGAAAATCATAAATAGGAGGAACATCAAATTTGCTTTGAAAAATCTGATCGGTCGATGCTTGATAAGATTCTTTAAATTTATCAAGTTCCCACTTTTGGACACGGCGGAAACGTATCTTATTATTCAAGACAAATGTTCTTTTTGCGCTATCGTGCTTGCGCCCAAGCAACACCATAGATTTATGTTTTGCAAAGGAAAAAACATTTTCCGGCAACGCACATATTTCTGCTAATTCAAATTGCTCAATAAGCATTTTTCGCAAAGGCGACAGATTGTCTTTATGCAGAAAGCCTTGTGGAAGAATGACTCCAAACACAGAACCTTTTGGCATATAAGGCAATGTCCGAGCCAAAACTTCAGCGGCTTTATTACCAGTTTTGAGATTGTGGCATTTTTGTTTATCGCCGGGGGAAAAGTTTTCGAACGGAGGATTACATAACAGGATTGTTGATTTACTTGCAAGTTTTGATAGAATATCATCTTTATACACATCACAATCTTTTAAGTCCCAGCCGTTTGGATTTGGAACATCAGCCAAAGTCAAAGACAGCCTTGCAATCTCTCTGGCAAACAAATCTTGTTCTATACTCAATAAATGACTCTTGAGATATTTATGCAAATCTGCCCTGTCGCCCTCGTATATTTCCCTTAGCAAACGTAATGCCGATGTAAGAAACGGGGCATGGCCACAGGTCGGCTCAAGCACATACCTGTTCTCCTGTGGGATATCTCTAATCCAGTCAAAAAGCTGCCAAACGATATAATCAACCAGATATGAAGGTGTCGCGTGAATCCCCCATGCTTTTCTGGTTTCTTTGTCTATTAGAGTAGTCTCGTAAACGTGAGCCAGTGATTCAATAGTCAGATTATTCAAACTGGAAAATTGTTTAACCACACTTGACGCTGCTTCTAAAGCACACTTTTGATTAGTCTTGAAAACCAAAGGTTCTTTTGCTCCATAGTGCTGGTTAACCTTTTCCAAAACCGCAGGCACATCTTCCAGGTCTAGCTTAATAAAGCCCTTGACTTTTTTATCCTGAAGTATCTTGGCACCCAATAGCCAGAATGCACACTGAAACATCCATCTCTTTAACTTTATTTCTTTTGGACTTCCAAGTTTATCATCAAGTGCGCGAAGCATGTTCTTTATTAAATCAGCCAGCCTGTTACCCATCTCGTGTTCAAGTATAGGCATTAAACCCCGATCTACAAACTTAAGCTGGTATTCAGAATGAACACGGCTCAGATTTTTGGCTCGATAAATACTTTCGGGAGAAAAGTCTTCTTGGTGTTCAGTAAAGAAACTTGAAACTTTAGCAGCAGGAATTGTATCTTTTCGTACAACCCCGCTGCTTTTAAGAGTCCACCATTGAAGCTCTTTTCTGCAACAAAAAAACAGTACAGGAGCGCCGATATCACGACACTCATTTGCCATACTTTCAAATGTCGGCTCTTCCAACAAGTCTCCGTCTATCGCAGCAATGCATGCATCTCTCGCATCATGCGATGGATATGCGAAACCAGCAATTGGCACAATGCGCTCATAGCCTGAACTGTCTGAGTACGCATAATCTTCTTGTATTAAATCACCCTTATAACCGCACTTAGCCAAGTATGGACGTAATTTGCGAGTTGTTACAGTATTATTGCTTATGGCTGTTAAACTCCTCTAAACATGGATTCTATTGCAAGTTCAACCTGTCTTTTATCGTCAACAAACAACTCAATAGATAAGCCTTTTTCACGTACCAATCTAACATAATACCAAAATATACTTGATTAGCCAATAACCTATCTGTTAATCCGTGTCATCTGTGGTTAAGTAAATGAATCTATTTTCTCCTTGCAAATTCTTTCCGTCACCTCATGTAGTTTTTTAACACGGGGGACGAGTTGTTATACTTCATCCCATTCTAATTCCTGTAAATGTGCTAACGACTTTTTCATATCCTGCCATTATACCTAAACTCGTAATTCCCGTAAAATAATCCTTTATCTATTCATCTTATGCCGTTCCTGGCTTGTTAAATGTTGATAATAAAATCAGTTTATAGTCGCCGGTTGCCAGTAGTACGTAAGAACACAAGGGCACAAGGCATAGAGTCTCTGCGCTAACGTCCCGGTTTCTTTATCAAGTTGCGGGAACATATTATCAAAAAAAGTGAAAAGTGAAAAGTGAAAAAAGTTGAAAGAAGAAAGACGTCTGGATCCCTGCCTACTGCATGCAGGGATTCGGGAAAAGTGAAAAGGGAGAAAGACGTCTGGATCCCTGCCATATAAATGATTAAGGATGGGTGATTATTTTCCGCGTGTGCAAAAACGAATTTTGCACACCCTACGCGTTCATTCGGCATCCGTAAGGTTTAGAGTAGAAGAATCCGTAACTATCATCCACTTCGCTCACTACGTTCGCTCAGTGGCTGCCACCCAGAGGAAATGATTAATGATGAGTGATGATTGATTAATGTTGGAGATTTGTTTAAATAAGACATCTGGATCCCTGCCTAAAGCATGCAGGGACTGGCGGGAATGTCGAATATCGAAGTGAAGGTAGGAACAGAAATAATGGTGGGGCAAGCCCCACCCTACGCGCTGATTAGGAACAGAGGCCACTCAGCGTCTTCTTGACGCGGAGTTGGGGAACCGTTAAGATAAACGGCAAGAGCAGGAGTGGTCTTTGTGTATGTCTTTATTGAGAAAGGACAATTGTTATGATATCGAAATCCGTTACAAAGGTGATTTTAATCGGCCTTCTTCTTGCAGTTTGTGGATGCAGTAATGGCGCTTCAGATGGGCCGTACCAAGCCACCGGTATTAGAATTGGCGAGGTGACGGACAATGCAGCAATAGTCTGGACACGTTTGACGGAGAATCCTGAACGGGTCGGGTCGGAAGCACCTATGCCGGAGGTTCAGTATCTTGATTCCAAGACCGGCAAACTGACTAAGAAGCGCAAAGGAAGGCCTGATTTAGCACCTGTCTTCAGATTTCCTGAGAATTCGACGATTGATACTATTGAAGGGGCCGCACCGGGGGCACCGGGAGAAATAAGGGTCCTTTACAAAACCGAAGGAGCTTCCGATTGGAAAACCACCGATTGGCAGAGAGCCGACCCGCAGCGCGATTACACCACCCAGTTCCAGTTGGCCAGTCTCGATGCGGATGCTAAGTGTCAGGTGCGCGTAGAGGCCCGCAGCATCGCAGGAAAGAAGGGACAGGTCATAAACGGCGGATTTCGGACAGCACCGCGTGCTGATTACGCCGGACGGATTGTTTTCACCGTTTCAACCGGTCAGGTGTATGGGGGCCAGGATGTTGTCGGCGGCGGCTACAAGATATATGCTGAAATGCTCAAGCTTGATCCGAGCTTCTTTGTCCATACCGGCGACATACTCTATTACGACAAGTTAGCCAAGACAATAGAATTAGCCCGGTGGCATTGGCAGAGAACGTACAGCCTGGCCACCAATGTCGAGTTTCATCGCCGGGTAGGGAGCTATTTCATTAAGGACGACCACGATACGTGGAGGAACGATTGCTGGCCGAGCATGGAAAACAAGTTTATGGGTGATTTCACGTTCAAGCAGGGCCAGGCCGTGTTCCTGGAGCAGGTGCCAATGGGCAAGCGAACCTATCGAACTTTTCGCTGGGGCAAGGACGTGCAGATATGGCTGGTCGAAGGGCGTGACTTCCGCAGTGCCAATACAATGGACGACGGACCCGACAAAACTATCTGGGGCGCCGAGCAGAAGGCATGGTTCAAACGGACCGTTGGGCAATCAGACGCCACATTTCGTATGCTGATAAGCCCCACTCCGCTTGTCGGGCCCGATAGAACAAACAAGAACGATAACCATGCAAACGCAGGATTTACATACGAAGGTGACGAGCTGAGACAGTTCATCTCAAAACAAAAAGACATGTATGTCATCTGCGGCGACCGTCACTGGCAATACGTTTCGGTGGATGCAAAAACAGGGGTACGTGAATACTCCTGCGGGCCGGCCAGCAACGAACATGCCGGCGGCTGGAGCAATGACAAGAGATACCCCGAGCACCAGTACCTGAATGTGACCGGCGGATTCCTCGCAGTTACAGTCGACCGCCCGCAGGGCAAGCCAACACTGACCTTCCGACATTACAGCGTTGATGGTGAGATTCTAAACGAGGACCGCCTGACGGCGCCAGGTATATAGCAACTGATGTCCAGCTTAGCTAGGGTGCAGGTATGAATGCCGTTGGTGCACACTGTGTACTTCGGTGAGACTTTTGAGGATGTCAACACAGCCACCGGCGGCAGCCCCGGCATAGAGCTGACCTATGCCCCCGGCCCCCTTGCAAAAGAGACCACTTATTTCTGGCGGGTCGATGAGTTTGACGGCACTGGCACGATTAAAGGCGATGTTTGGAGCTTCACGACTATGATGCCACCACCACTGCCTCCACCCTAAGGAGTTTGTTACAATTTGATACCCAGTTGAAGGGCTCTGAGCTTAAACCTTACGGCCCTTTAATTTTTCTACTTCTTCATCACAACTTTTACTTTCCGCTCTGATTTTGTAACCTTTATAAACTGTGCCGATTATCAAAATTACACTCAATTATCGCATCGAGTAGATGTACTATAGGTGTCCTATCAACTATCAAAACCACAAATTTCCCTGTCCCCACACGAAGAAAAACACTCCCCCTTTTTTGGGGTGGGGGATTAAAAAGTATGAAAAGTTGTTGGGGAGGAGAGCTGTGGGATTGGTTTTTCTGATTGTTAATAATATTTAGAATGTAGTGGGGAGAAATGTTTCCTGCACCGTAGTCTCGTTGCTCAACTCCTCCCTCATAATCCTCCCCATCTTAAACCTCACCTTTTTCTTTGCTGGAACTTGGACTTTCTCCATAGTCTTGGGATTCTGTGCCATTCTTGCTGCTCTTTCCCTGACTTCAAAGACACCAAAATCACGAAATTCCAAACGGTTGTTCTTGGCAAGTTCGACAATGATTTCATTAAGGAAACACTGAACTACGGCTTTTACACTCGACTGTTTCTCTTTAGTTATCTCGGTTATTCTATCAACAATATCTTTTTTTGTGATTGTTGTCATCTGCTACCTCTAATGGGTTCTTTTAGTTGACGCCTTAGTTCGTACATCTGCCAGTAATCTTCGCATTTCCTGTCGCTGTGGCCGATACGTGGGATTTTCAGCTAAATTTGTATATTCAGACGGATCAATTTTCAGATCATAAAGCTCACATTTGTCTTGATCGCCCCATTCTGCATATCTCCATCTTTTCGTACGGATCGAACGACCCAGTTGATTACCACGACTGACAACTGTATATACCGCGGATTTGCCCTGGCTAAGAGGATTTTTTAAAAGGGGAAGAAAACTTCTTCCCTGAATATTTTCAGGTGCATTTAGACCACTCAATTCTGCCAGGGTAGGATACATATCTATCAATTCCACAAGACCGTCAGTCGTTTCACCTGCGGATGTCTGATTCGGGACACGCATAATCAGAGGTACACGTGCACACTCTTCAAAAAGCGTCACTTTACCCCACATGAAATGTTCACCCAGGTGATATCCATGATCAGAGGTTAAAATGATAATTGTGTTATCCCATAAACCATTTTGTTTTAAAGCATCAAATAATAGGTCGATCTGGACATCAACAAAAGAGATACACGCATGATAAGCCTGTATGTATGTACGTCGTAAATCACCATTTTCCCGGCCCAACTCAAATCCGAATGCTTTAAAACGTTTCGACATGGCTACCTCCGGGATATCATCCCAGTCATTTTCCGGTGTCGGGGAAAACCGGAGTTTGTCCTTTGGATATAAATCAAAATACTTCCTCGGTGCCCAGAACGGCACATGTGGTTTATGGATACCACATGCAATAAAAAAAGGCTTGTTGCCGAACGATTTCGTGTTCAACCACTCAGCAACCTGGCGAACATTCTTGCCATCCTTGTGCTGGGCATCAGTCATATCTGTTGGACCGTAGCCCGGTGGAGTCTGTCCTGCAGCTCGACTTCGAAGTGCTTTTTGTTTAGCACGCCAGAGTTTACGATTTTTTGCTTTATCAATCGGTCCATACTGGGCATCGAATTCTTTTTGAGCTTTGGCAAGGACCGGATTATGTTCATTATTAAATTTACGATATTCATTCCATGCACGCTCACCATGGTCCATACGACCATGAAAAACCTTGCCAACGCCTCCGGTCCAATAGCCATTTTGTTTAAACAGCTCCGGCAATGATGGTATATCCGGACATGCCTGGCGGATGTCAGTAGTATTATTTAACACGCCCGTAGACTCCGGATAAAGCCCGCTTAAAAATGAAGCTCTTGAAGGTCCACAGACCGGGTATTGGCAATACGCCCTTCGAAACGTTAATCCCTGTCGGGCCAAACGATCCATCGCGGGAGTGAGAATATTTGAATACCCGGAAGTACTGACGTGAGTGTTTAGATCATCACATACAATAAACATGACATTAGGCCTGGTCTTTTTGGGGTTTTCTTTGCCCAATGCGATGTTACCGACCATGGCTGCAGTTAATCCAGCACCCATTACTTTTAAGAAATCGCGACGATTGCATCCTCTCATATTACTTGGCTCCAACCTTATTTTAGCTGACATTTCCCATTTAGAGGCTTAAAAAACATAATTCAGTCCCTTCGACATCAATAGTCTTATCATGATCGCATTGAACTGTCAAAGATTTTCGTTTCGTTGCGACACCTAAATACTAAACCTCCGGATATCTGTTTCATAGTTTCTCCTGTATCAATGAAGGTTCAAACGGCTGAATTAGGACAGTGGTTTGTTCTATAATCCACTTTCGGCAGAATATTTCACAAGAATATGAATATAGCCAAGCACCTGCGCGTATATTATGTTATTATAGTACGCCGTTATGAAGCGATCGAAATGGGAATCTCGATTTGGATAGATACGGCAGCCCGGCGTTGTAGCTGGGCTTGAAGATGAAAGGAACCGACAATATCTATAGGAAAGGAGCGGTTATGACTTATTCCAAAAATTTCAGGAAGTGCGTAATCACCGTGCTGGCAGTATTGACGACAGTCGGTAGTGCCTGGGCGACAGACGCGGCGAAAAAAATGAGGGACCGGGCATTGCAGATACTTCCGGCCGAGACTCTGTTCTGTGTCAGGGTAAACAATCTTGAGAGCACCTGCACGGCCGTGAATGAGTATCTTAAGGGTGTTGCCCCGGAGTCGTTAGATGTTAAAGATGAGGTGCTTTCCAAACTGGCAGAGATGCTGGGCGGCAAGAGGCCAAGTGGAGTTAATGTAAAGGGAACCTTTGCGATATTCGGTGTAAACCTGCCGAGCAAGGAGCCTGCGGTCAATCCCTTTGCCAACCTGTTTGTAGGGGGTTTAGTACAGGTCAGGAATTACGACAAATTCGTCTCCGGAAATCCAAACGTGGGTGAAGCCGACGATGAGGGTATCTCCAAATTATCAGTGGATGGGCATGAAGAAGCAATCGTGACGCAGAAGGGCCGGTTTGCGGTAGTGTGTTCGCCCAGGTCCCGGGACAAGCTAATACGCTTCAAGAAGATGCGGATCGGTAGGAAACGTGGATTGGGTGCTGTGCTGGATGAGAGCGAGAAGGAGTTATTGAGGGCTTCGCCTATCTGGCTGTACGGAAATGTGCAGCAGGCTTCGAAGCAGTTCGCACCGATGGTTTTTGCGCAGATCGAAGCGATGAAGGGATTGCTGAAGATGGCACAGAAGCAGGGCAATGCCGCTATGATGGATCCTTCCGCCATTGTCGACTTCTACATAGAGATATTCGAGATGCTGCTCAAGGGAACCGACCGTCTCGCCATCGGGATTGTGCCCACGGCCGAAAAGTGCACGTTTGCGCTGCAATGCAAGGCCGTTGACGGCACGCTCCTGGCACAGTTGCTGGTTGAGCCTGAGGGCGGCGACCTCATCAAATTGATCGGCTATCTTGAGAACGGGGCACTCATGAATGTTATCACTAAGGTCGATCAAAAGGGCACTAAGCTTGGCTACATGAAAATGATCGATCTTCTCGCCTCCATATCACCCGATGCCATTGACAAGGCCGAAGCTGACAAGCTCAAGAAGCTGACCGCCAAGTTCGTCAATGCCATTGGCGATGGTATTGCGATATCGATGAAGTCCGGCGGCGAGAAAAGCGGGCCGTTCTCCTTTAAGTACGTCATCCAGGTCAAAGACGAACAAGCCTTCAAAGAGGTCATCGAAGAGGAACTCAAGATGATCGAGGAAGGGATGTTCGATAAGATGTATAAAAGCTTCGGCCTCGATATCCATTTGAAAATCGAGCGCAAGACAGCTACTTACAGGGGCGTAGAAATAGGCTCGGCCAAGCTGTCGATAAAAATGGGCAAAGAAGATTCGCCGGAAACCGAGATGATCGAAAAGATCTGGGGTAAGGGACTGCAATACCGCTGGGCACTGCTTGATGGCTACTGTGTCTACGGGTTCGGCGGCGATACCGAAAAAATCATCCACAACCTCATCGACCAAATCAAGGCTGGTGGGCCGGACGAGTTAGCATCAGAGATCGAGACTGCCATCGGCGTACTTGAAGACAACGATGAGGAAAACGATGAGGAGTATGATTTTGGCGGGACAGTCAACTTCGTACGGATGCTTAACATGACGTCTGGATTTATAGCGGCCTCGGGTGGGCCTCAGGTCAAACCTCTGGACTTGCCGACAAAGAGCAATATTGTTTTTGCCGGTCGGTCCCGAGAGGGTAAGCTGCTCGTTGAGAGTGTGCTGCCGAGACAGCATCTGCTCGAGATCAAGGCCGCGGGTAAGAAGTTCGGTGAAGAGATGGAAAAAGGTGTGAAGGAGATGCAAAAGAAGAAGGAAATGCAAAAGAAGAAGGAGATGAACAAGACAGAGGAGAGTCCCGGTTCGGATGATATACGATAGAGCAGCGATATAGTACAGAGCCTTAGAACAGAGTAGCAGTAAAACCGACGCTATTTACCTTAGAGGCGAAGTGATACTGATATGGGAAAGTTGTTGATTGATTTGTCAATATTACAATCAATCTCCCTGCGTCTTGACTTAAGCATTGAAGTAAGAGACTATACCACTCGACACCCTTCTCCTGAGTCACAAATTGTTAAAATTCTTCACCAAAACCTTGTCATCAAAATGTCTCCACAAATTCTGATTTTGTGTAAATCGAGTCCAGATATATATCGTTTTTTAGCTAAATATTGCAATTTTCAAAAAAATATCGGGCCTGTAGAGGATTCAATGACCTATTCAACTTTGCAAGGTCATATGTTAACGGAAATCAAAGACTTGGCTTCTCGCTCCATGTAAGTCTCGCTCCATCATAATTGCGAGTATCTGCATCTGATGGTATAATGCTTAGCAATAAACCTCGCTCAATCTATGTGATGCTAAAGAGCTACGGTAAACTTGAGGGAGTATGCAATATGAGAAGTAAATGTAGAACACACCATATCGGTGAGGTCGTTTTGCTGTTTATGTGTTTGGCTTGTCTTCCTGAAGGAAATTCAATTGGAGATGGGAATAGCAAGTATCTCGATGTTGTACGAGAATTTGCGGCTAAAAATCGATTGAGGGCTTGAAGATATCCAATGGTTTGAGCAATGATTCCGAAAGGTACGGGAGATATCGTTATGAGAAAAAGAGAAATAGACCGTCGTCAGTTTTTGAAACGGGCTATGCTGACTGGTGCAGGTGTTATAGGTTTTCCGTACTTTGTTCGCTCGGCAGCACTGGGAAAAGATGGCGGCCTCGCACCGAGTAACCGGATTACCGTCGGCTGTATTGGGATGGGCGGCCGAGGCACAAGTAACATGCGGGCTTTCATGGGCAGAAAAGAAACGCAAGTCATAGCGGTTTGCGACGTCCACACCGATAAGCGAAGCAGGGCGCGTCATTTGGTTAACGAGAACTATGGCAACAAGGATTGTGACGCCTACAATGATTTCAGGGAGCTGGTGGCGCGGGAAGATATTGATGTTGTTTCAGTCAGCACGCCGCCCCACTGGCACGCCATACCGTCTATTGAGGCAGCCAGGTCAGGGAAGGATGTTTTCTGTGAGAAGCCGCTGTCGCTTACTATCGCCGAGGCACAGGCGATGGTTAATGCGGTCAAGCGTTATGAGCGGGTGTTTCAAACCGGCAGTCAGCAGCGCTCGAGCTGGAACTTTCGCTTCGCCTGCGAACTTGTTCGTAACGGTTATATTGGTGAACTGAAAACGGTGACGGTTAATTCCGGGGGTGCTCCGAGGTGGTGTAATCTGCCGCCGGAACCGGTGCCGGACTATATCGATTGGGATTTGTGGCTGGGTCAGGCGCCGTGGAGACCATTCAATAAACGTCTTCTCGCCCACCAGGCTTGGGGTTATCGGGAGTATGCCGGCGGCGGAATGACCGGTTGCGGATCACACGACATCGATATCGCCCAGTGGGGTATGGGTATGGACGACAGCGGTCCGGTTGAAATTATTCCCCCTGATGGCAAAGACTATAAGCGACTCACATTCAGATATGCTAATGGTGCCATTATGACCAATGGATCCTTCAGGAGCAATGGCAGGGCCTGGGTAGTTGTATTTACCGGCACTAAAGGGAAGGTAGAGGTAGGACGTGGACATTTGCGTACCTGGCCGGATACACTCAAAGATGTGAAGATCGGAAAGGACGAAATACACCTTTACGAAAGTAACGACCACAAAGATAACTTCATCGATTGTGTTCGCACTCGGCGTCGAACAATCTGTGATGTCGAGATTGGCTGCCATTCTGTGATTGTCTGTCATCTGGGCAACATCGCCTACTGGTTGAACCGACCTTTGAAATGGGATCCAGCCCGTGAGGTGTTTGTCGGTGACGACGAAGCCAATCGGTTGCTGTCACGGCCGATGCGTAGTCCGTGGCGTCTGTAAGCCTAATCGTGACTGTTCTCTGCACTGGACCAAGAATCGGGATTCAATGGACGTATCTTATGCCGAGCAGGCGGGGGTGAATCGGTTAGTTGCGGGATTTGGATGCTTGCTTTGGCTTTATGAACAACACCTCGGCACGCTTGATCCATCCCGATCTAAGGTCGATCCGAAACCAGCCGTCACTATTCTTCTTGTGGAAGCGGACTGGTGATCGCCTGCCGAACTCCTTGAGATCGTATTGCGCCCACGTCCGACCCATATCCAGGGATATGATAAATCCCGTGGCGTAAGGCGATGCGGGAGCATAATGCGAGGCTAGAATAGCGCCGTCTTGAATAATCATGTTTGCGGATTCGTATAGCGGGTTGAAGAGCATCGTGTGCGTTTCGGGCTTGGCTATGTCGGCCGGGTCGCACCGAAAGATTCCTCGGTCGTGCGGCTTGGGGCCGTTCGCATCGGCGATCCAGTAGAGTTTGCCGTCAACGAAGTTAATGCCGCCGGATTTGTACCGCGAGTTCGACGAATCCGAGACCATGACCGTCCAATGCCATTTGTCCTTATCCAGATCATAAGTACCTCTCAACCAGTGGCACTCATGCTTGTCTGCTATATCGCGGTCGCCTGTGCAGGCATAAAACGCGCTTTCAGCAGGGTTATAAGCCACGCAGTGCACGTGGCGGCAAATGACCGGATTTTCCGGATCGCCGAGCAGCGTGCCTGTCGAGCCTCCACCTGCAGTACCGTTATCCCGATAATGGGGATTCTGTCCGAAAGCATACGCGATTTTCACAGTATTGCCGCTGTCGGTTGAGTAGTAAATGTTGACCGGGACCGCACCGCCAAGGACATTGCAGTAGTTTCCCCAGACCAGCATCTCAACGCCGTTAATGTCCCAGGTATGGACGCCATCGAGGGGGTGGAAGTACCAACCGGGATGCTTCGGATTCTTCGGTTCATGCGGCAAGTAATCGGTGCCATCGGCATCCTTCACGGTGACTGGGTGGTACGTCTTGAGGTTGTCAGTGCTGATGTATAATCTTGAGCGAGTGGCAAAGAGTATGTTTCCATTTTTCAGAATGGAGCTAAACGTTATGTTGTGAGCGTTGGGAAACGCGATGCTGTGCGGCCAGGTGCGGGCATTGTCTTCGGAAAGGAAAATGGTCCCGTCGGTAAAACCAAACGCCTTGTTGTCGCGCTGCGAATCAATGTAGGGGCCAGCCGGCTGTAGACGATACCAGAAGTGGCCCGTTGAGGGGAAGTTGGATGGGGTAACGGTTTGATTGGCGTCGAGCCTGCGCATGCCGGGCATCAGTATCCCGCTGGCGGTTACAGCTGTGGCGCCCAAGAACCGACGGCGAGTGATTCGTTGCTGTGGGATTATGAATTCACTATCAGCAAGGCTTTGGGCAAACCGGTCAGGAACGAGTGGCATCTTTTCACCTCCTAAGAGAAAGCTTTTTGTATAAGAATGTTGCGCGGCGTTCTTCATTTCGTTTAGCAAAAACAGCGTCACCGGGCTTCGGTGTGCATGGGAACCTATCCCGGTGCTGCCCCATTATAACGGACAGCAGGTGGTTCAACAATAGTCTGATAAAGCCTTGCCTTCCCGGTCGAACCGGGTGGAAGATCGAGGGTGTCTTGGAGTTCAAGAGATGATTGGATAGAACCTTTGAATTCCCCTAATGACTGTCCAAATAACTGTGGGAGCGACTTTTGTAATGAATTGATTGGAAAAAATCTTTCTTGACCGTTGTGCTGAAATTTGTTTACATTTAGTATTTGAACGTTAGTCTGCAATCTGAAACAAGAAAGGTTTCGATATGAACGAGACAATTTCCTTCAAACTCAATGAGAAATCGGTGAGCCTAACCACAGACAGCGAACGAACGCTTTTATGGGTATTGCGTACTGACCTGGGGCTCACGGGAACGAAATATGGCTGTGGAAAAGGCTTGTGCGGTGCCTGCACGGTCATAGTTGACGATAGAACTGTCCGATCATGCATAATTCCTGCCAGAAGTATCAAAGGAAAAAAGGTTCTTACCATCGAAGGATTAGCAAGAAACGGAAAACTGCATCCAATTCAGGAAGCGTTTGCAAAGCACGATGCTCTTCAGTGCGGTTTCTGCACGCCAGGTATGATTCTCAACGCTTATGGCCTGTTGTTGAGAAATCCACAGCCCACCCGCAAGGAAATCATTGAGGGCATGGAGTATAACTTGTGTCGGTGTGGAGCGCATGTTCGAATTATTCAAGCTATCGAATCTGCCTCTCAAGCAATGAAAGGAACCGGGTAAAGATGAACGAAGATGAATTTCAGGTTGGCGAGTGCGACTGTAACGATGGTCTCTACCCACTTAGCCGTCGAGAATTCCTGCAGAGCATAGGTAGTGGAATCATAATCCTCTTCACCATAGGCGATACGCCAACGGCGGAGGGACAGGGCCGTGGAAAGAAACATCCTGACTTTAATGCCTATCTTCGGATAGGTGAAGATGGCAGAGTGACGTGTTTCACCGGTAAAGTCGAATTGGGGCAGGGAGTCATGACTTCCTTAGCCCAGACGTTAGCTGACGAGCTTGATGTGTCTCTGGAATCGGTTGATATGGTTATGGGAGACACGGCTCTCTGTCCGTACGATGCAGGTACGTGGGGATCCATGACCACCCCATACTTTGGACCTGTTCTCAGAGCAGCGGGAGCGGAAGCCAGGGCGGTCCTGGTAGAGCTGGCAGCCGTGCATCTCAAGGTACCAAAGGATCGGTTGGATGTAAAAGACGGAGTCGTATTTGATAAGACTCGAAAGCGACGTAAGGTTACCTACGCTCAACTGGCGAAAGGCAAAAGGATTGAGAGGCGTCTGGAGCAGAAAGCCCAGGTGAAGACTGTATCAGAACTCAATGTAATAGGAAAACCTCACAACCGGATAGATGCCTTGGAACACGTCACGGGGAAAGCCCGCTTTGCGGGGGACATCCGCGTAGTCGGCATGGTGTGCGCAAAGGTTCTTCGACCTCCGGCTCACGGTGCTAAGTTGAAGAGCCTCGACACTTCAGCGGTTGACAAAATCGAGGGTTTTCAAGTGGTCCAGGACGGTGATTTGATTGCTGTTCTCCATAAGAATCCCGACGAGGCAGAGAAAGCCCTGACGAAAATCAAAGCCGAATATGACATCCCGGAAGCGCGTTTTGACGATAAGAGTGTCTTCGATTATTTCGTTGATAATGCTGCGGACGGCAAAGTAACTCAGAAGGGTGGTAACATCGAGAGCGGACAGAAGCTTGCCAAGGATGTGGTTGAGGGAACATACTTGAACAGCTACGTTTCACATGCTACGATAGAAACGCACACTGCCTTGGCACGGTTCGAAGGCAGCAAAGTCACAGTCTGGACGTCAACTCAAACGCCTTTCGGCATTCAGCGTCAGTTAGCCCGTGAGTTGGACATTCCTATCGAGGACGTCCGCGTTATTGCTCCTTTCGTAGGAGGCGGGTTTGGAGGAAAGATCAGCAATGGCCAGGCTATACAGGTAGTAAAGTTGGCAAAGATAGCGAAGAAACCCGTCCAGCTTGTTTGGAGCCGTGCCGATGAGTTTTTCTACGACACGTTTAGGCCCGCTGCAGTTGTTAAGATAAAGTCGGGGCTCGCGGAATCAGGCAAGATAGTTTCGTGGGATTATAACATCTACGGCATGGGTGGGCGAGGCGCTCAGCTGTTCTACGACGTGCCGCATCATCGTACCACCGTTTGTAGAGAGCTGCGGAATGGCGAGAAAATGCATACTATCGGCACGGGACCCTGGCGTGCACCTGACAACAACACCAACAGCTTTGCGAGAGAATCGCATATTGATGTAATGGCCGCTAAAGCAGGAATGGACCCGTTGGAGTTTCGCCTGAATAATCTTACTGACGAAAGGATGCGGGGAGTCCTTAAAGCCGCGGCAGAAAAATTCGGTTGGACTCCGGCGAAGGGTCCCAGCGGCCGTGGCTTCGGGATAGCCTGCGGTTCTGACGTGAACGTGCCTGTGGCCCTCATAGCAGAGGTTAAGGTCAATAGGCAAACTGGAAACGTGCAGGTTAAACGCGTAGTCTGCGCCCAGGATATCGGCCTCGTGATTAATCCCGAAGGAGCCAAGCTGCAAGTAGAAGGTGGCATCACTATGGGGCTGGGTTACGCGCTAACCGAAGAAGTCCACTTCAATGGTGGAAGAATTCTTGATTTAAGCTTCGGCACGTACGAGCTGCCTCGTTTCTCGTGGGCACCAGAAATCGAAACGGTGCTGATAAAAGCGGACGATTATCCTCCAAAAGGAGGCGGAGAACCGCCCATTATTTGTGTGGGTGGCGTTATTGCCAACGCTATTTATGATGCAACGGGCGCCAGATTGCTTCAGCTCCCCATGACCCGGGAGCGAGTCAAAGCCGCGATGGCGAAGCGTAGCAGTCATGCAACTCTGCCAGTATGAAAGAGGCATTCAATAGCACGACTGAAAAGATTACTACTTAGCGGGTGGTAAGTAACCATTTGAGAAAATAGAGTAAAAATTTACTCTTGAGTCAGATTTGTCTCTGTGTCAATATACGGAGACTTAAAAGTGAAATGTCCATTAATCCGCAGTTATTTCAAATTGGCCTTAATCCTGGGGATTGTCCCACACCGGCCTTCATAAAGAAGATTTGGTTGATTTATCGACATTACAATCAAAATCAGCGTCGAGTACCTAGTGGTCTGTCTCGGATAATCTGATGCCATACAGATCTTTTTGTCGATATATCTAAAAACGGTATTTTGACAAGGAGGCTGTTATGGCAAATGAAG
>SDBU01004658.1_pt1 | contig 16754 bp, 19 predicted proteins | sample 2277071 | NCBI WGS metagenome assembly SDBU01 (sample SAMN10397929, study PRJNA504765) | marine sediment metagenome | isolation source: marine sediment core GS08_GC12, 126 cmbsf | place: Arctic Ocean: Gakkel Ridge, Loki's castle | collected 2008
CTTCCCTGGCGACATCCCCCGAAGGGGGATGGAGCCCCGCGGGCATGCCCGCGGTCCCTTTCTTGCCGCCCTTCGGGCGACATCCTTCGACGCAGACCCCGCCCATGGGAGGGGTCTGCGCCGGAGGATGCTCACCCCTTGAGCGCCGCGATCAGCGCGCGCGCCTTCACCAGCGTCTCGTCGTATTCAAAGGCGGGCCGCGAGTCGGTCACGATCCCGCCGCCCACGTGAAAAGAGACCTGATCCGGCTGCCACAGCAGCGTCCGGATCAAAACGCTGAACTCCATCGTATCATGAAAACTCAGATATCCTAAGGCCCCCGTATAGATCCCCCGGGCCTCGGGCTCCAGCTCCTCGATCACCTCCATCGCGCGGATCTTTGGGCACCCCGTCACCGACCCGCCGGGAAAACAGGCGCGCAGGAGATCGATCCTGTCTTTGGACGGGTGCAGCGCGCCCGAGATCTGGGCCGTCGCCTGATAGACGTTGGCGTAGCGCTCGATAACGCGCAACTCCTCGACGCGCACGCTCGCGTAATCGCAGACGCGGCCCAGGTCGTTGCGCTCCAAGTCTACGATCATCAGGAGCTCCGCCTTCTCTTTCTTATTGCGTATCAGCTCGCTGCGCAGGCGACGGTTCGTGTCGCGGCTTGCGGTGCGCGGACGCGTCCCCTTCATCGGCCGCGTCACCACCCGCCGGCCGTCACACTTCAGGAACCGTTCGGGCGAGGCGCTCAGGACGGCATAATCACTATCGCGCAGGTAGGCGCCGAAGGAGACGGGGAAGCGCCGCGCCAGGCGCCCGTAAAGACGCCACGGATCAAAGCGGGCCGCCGCGTGAAAGCGCTGGGCCAGGTTGACCTGGTAGATGTCGCCCCGGGCGATGAACTCCTTGGCGGCCCGCACCGCGGCCCTGTAGCGCGCCGGCGTGAAGTTGGAACACAGCGGCCGCAAGAGCCTCCCCGCCGCCTCCTGCGGCTGCGCCGGCGCGGCGCGGCGCTCCAGCCTTATCAAAGCGCGCGCCAGACGCGCTTGGGCCCGGCGCCGACGCAGGGAGCCGCGCGTCTCGGGAAAGCCCGTTGAAAAAACGGTGAGCCGGCCGGTCTGGTGGTCTTTAATAAAGACTGTATCGTAAAAAGCAAAGGAGAGCTGCGGCGTGGCCGTGACCGGGGCGTGCCGGCGGCTGAAGCGCTCCAGAGAAAAACCGAAGTCATAAGCCAGAAACCCCACGGCCCCGCCCAGAAACGGGACAGACCCCCTTTTCCCTCCGAGCCGCCACCGGTCGAGGAGCGCGCGCAGGACCTCGAGGGCCGGCCGCCGGACCGTCCGCACGCGGCCCCCTTCCTCAACGGTGCAGCAGCCCTTGCGGAGCGTGACCGTACAAAAGGGGTCGCTGCCGAAAAAGGAGTAGCGGCCCATGCCCGCCACGTTCAGGCCGCTCTCGAGCAAAAAGGGCCTCGTGTCGCTCTCGAGCCCCTCAAACAAAACGTGAAGGGGCGTGCGGTCCCTGATCGTGGCGTGGGCGGTATGGTTCATGGCACCGGAGAGGCGCAGTAGGACATCGGCGTGGCAACAGGTTTCATCAACAGCTTGCTCTTTCTTAAATTCGGCAGGCCGGCGTCGTCCATGGTGTTGATAAGCCGGCACGCCAACGTCCGCGCCAAGGCGCTCGCGATAAACTGGGCCGCGCCCGGATACCGGAGATCGACGACCTCGAAGGAGACGCAGAAGACCTCGGGAGAGATATAATCCCAGGCCGTAAAGGCGATGATCTGCCCGTGCGCCTCCACGACCTTGGCAACGACACCGAGCCCGAGCAGTGACGCGAGCATGTACTCCAGCGCGCGCCGGCTCTCCTCGAGCATGCGCCGGTAGACCAGGTCGCCGTACTTGGCGCGCCGGCCCCGGGTCCAGCGCCGGTAAAGCGCCAGGACCCCGCACCGGTCACGGGGCCGGTAGTCGCGAAACCGGACGTCGACGTTCTTGACGAAACGGTTGTACAGGTTGCGGCGGTGCTTGAGCCGCTCCCCGCGCAGGAAGGCGGCATCCGGCTGTCTAAGGATGTACTCCGGCCCCTTCTCGTAGATACGCCAACGGCTCTGCCTGAAGGACCCCAAGTCCTCGACGGTGAGGTTTTCGATGCGGGAGACCGGGTTGTCGCTGCCGTTGACGCGGACCATCATCGCGCTGCACGCCTCCAGCGTCGCGGCGTCGTAACGACCCAGCGGCGGGACCGGCATGAAACGGCCCGTCCCGCCCCCGCCGGGGTTTATCCCGTCTCCGGCGGGAGCCGTCCGGCCCCCTCTGGGGGCCTTGCGGTCCCCTCTGGGAACCTTACGGCCGTCGTAAAAGAGACACAGCGCCCCGCGCACCGTCGCCGCGCGCAGGTCAAAGAAGGGCTGCCACAAAAAAAGATTGAGGAGGGAAAACCCGCAGAGGAGGTGCGGTTCCCGGCACAGACATCTTCTTAACAAGGGGGCGTCGCCCGGCGTCAGACGGCGCAACCGCGCGGCCGGCTCACGCCTGCGGCAGAGCGTGGAAGACACGGTAATCAGACGGATAATCCTGGACGATGCCAGGGTGCGCGCGCAGAAAGGCGGTGCCTTGCGGACCCGATAAGAGCTGCGTCAGATACGCGGCGTGCTCGTTGAACGTCGCCGGGGCGCCCTGCTTCTGGACGTACTGGCACTTTTCGTCGACGGCGAGAAGGATCCCGGCGCCCTCGCGGACCAGGATAAACGGATACAGACGGCAGTCAAAGGGCCGGTGCGGGTAGATGCGGCACGTGTGGCGGTCGGTGTCGAGGCACGGACACAAAAACTGCCCGTCTTCTTCCACCAGATTGATCCACGCCCCGCGGCCGGCCGCATAATCCGGGTGCGTGAAGAGACAGCTGGGCACGAGGTTTTCCTCTGTCAGGCGCCGGATCTCGTCGAACAGGAAGAAGGGACCCCAGACGCTCTGGGCCTCGGCAAAACGGCAGCAGCCGCTGCAGGCCAGGCACACGTCGCTGGGCACAAAGCGCTTGAGCTCCACTACTCCTCCCCTTGCAGTTGGACCACTACCCGGCGCTGGCGCCGGTTGTTGTCAAAGTCGATCAGGACGATCTGCTGCCAGCGTCCGAGGGTCATCGCCCCCTTCAGAAAAGGCACGGTCAGCGACGGCTTGATCAGCGTCGCCCGCAGGTGCGAAAACCCGTTGGCATCCCCCCACGTCGCGTCGTGTGCGTAGGTCGCGCGCCGGGGCAGGATCTTCTCGAAGAACTTTTTGACGTCGTCCAGGAGGGCCGGCTCGTACTCGACCGTCGTCAGGGCCGCGGTCGAGCCGACGACGAAGATGAGGGCGCTGCCCTCCTTGAACTTCGACCGGCGCACGACCTGGCCGACGTCGCCGGTGATGTCGATGATGTCGCAGAACCCCTGCGTCGCGTACTCGAGCGATTCGGTCACGATCTTCACTTCACACCGCTGCCTTCCTGCACGTGCCGGTCCGGCGAGACGACCGCGATCCCGGTCTCGTCGCTTGCGGCCAGGAGCATCCCATGGCTCATCACCCCACGGATCTCTGCCAGCGCCAGGTTCTCCACCAGGACGATCTGCCTGCCCACTAGCTCCTCGGGCGTGTAAAAGGCCTTGATGCCGGCCACGATCGTGCGCGTCGCCCCACCCGTGTCGACCGTCAGCACCCACAACCTGTCCGCCTTGGGGTGCGCGTTGACCTCCTTTATCGTCGCGATCTTGAGGACGATCTTGCGGAACTCCTCATAGGAAACCTGTGCCTGTTCGCCTTCCATACCCCCTCCTTGGTGGGCCCCATTATACACTGTCCCGAACAACTTGGAAACAGTTTCCAAGTTGTTCGGGACAGTGTATTCGAAAAAAGGGGGCTGGCACGGATGCCAGCCCCTAGGATTTTTTGAGGTGCGACTCTCTCGCACTCGCTCCTTCCAAAACAGAGTTTACTTGAAATACGGCCGGCGACAAGGGGTGCGCCGCGGTTTTTGAGAAAACGCTTTCTCAGCGCGGGGGGCGCTTGAGGTTGGAGGGGGCGTCCACGCTCAGGACGTTCGTCGACTGGACAAAGTAGACGGGGGTGCCGTCCTGGTCGTAGCGGCCCTCGACGCGCAGGACCCGGGTCGCCACGAGCTTCATGCGCAGGACCGTGCCGTCGTCGAGAAAGTACTGGTTGAAGTACTCGTTGGACTGGTTGATCGCGACGGGGCTCGCCTCGACGATCTCGTTGCCGAAGTTGACCTTGATCTTATCACTCATCGTCCGCTCCTTTATCTTTGACATTGTCGACGATCGCCCGGACACCCGGGTGCCCGGTGAAGGCCTGGAACTTCTCGTCCTGGCGCAGGTAATCGAAGTCCATGGACATGATGGCGGCCTGCAGGTCTTCATCCTGCATGATGGCGGCTATCTCTTCGTCGCGCGCCAGGTCCTCGATCGAGGCCATCACCTCCGGGTTGCCGAGCATCGTACTCTTCAATTCCTCCATGCGTCCGGCCCGGACCGCGCCGGCGGCCGTGGCGTCGAGGCTCTCCACGCTCAGGATATCTGCCGGGTCGACCCGGACCTCCCCCAGCGTGCGCGTCTTGACGCGAAAGACGCCCTCGGCGCTCGGAACGAGCGTGCCGCGCAGCACCGTGCCGTCTCTGAGCCGCACGATCTTCTCTTCCTCCTGGGCAGACGTCGCTGCCGCCCCCAGAAGGGCCGCGACGAGAAAAAGGCAACAAAACCCGCGCAACGTCCCCCGCATCACTTTTTCAGGCATCTGACGACCTCCCCGACGTACATCCGATGGTAGTCTTTTTTGGGATAATTGTCCTCGATACGGTGGTCGATGAAGTTCCCGGGGTCGATATCCTGGTGATAGATCTTGCGGGCCACGATGACCAGCCGCGCCTCGCTGAAGTACACGACACCCCTGCCTCCCGAGACGGGCGTCAAGCCCGCCGTCTTCATCTTATCGACATCCCGGCCGGAGCGGCTGCCGCAGAAGTTGAGCGCCTTCTTGTACCGTTTGTCAAAAGTAGAGAGGGTAAAAAAGTCCGCCTCCTCCATAAAGGTAAACGTATAGCGGTGCGGCCGGATGAAACAGAAACAGACGTTGCGGTGCCACAGGACGCCCCAGGCGCCCCAGCTGGCCGTCATCATGTTGTAGCGGCGCACCGAGCCGGCCGTAATCAGCATCCACGCATCGCCGATCGCCGCAAAAGGATTGTCCCGGACAGCCCCGGGCTTGATGGCCTTGAACTTTTCGGGCATGGCACCCCCCCGTGTCCTATCAAGGATAACTCTTTTCCCGCGCGCGTTCAAGTCTCTCGGCGATCGCCAGATTCCGGCGGGCCTGCGGATAATCCGGCCTCAGGGCGATGGCCTTCTGATAGAGCGGGATGGCCTCGGCGACGCGGCCGAGCTTCACATACAGACCGGCCAGGTTGTGATACGCCTCGGGGAAGTTCGGGTTCAGGGCGATGGCGCTGCGCAGGTGCGCCGCCGCCTCATCGACGGTCGCCTCCTGCCGCGACAAGACGACGCCCAGGTTCATGTGCGCCGCCGCGGAGTTCGGGTTAAGCCGCACGGACGTCTCAAAGGCCGCGCGCGCCTCCTCCTGCCGGCCGACCCGGTCATAGATGCTGCCGAGGTTGCTGTAGAGCTCATGGAAGCCGGGTTCGATGACGATGGCCCTGCGGTAGATCTCTATCGCCTCCTGGGTCCGGCCCGTATACAGATAGATGGCGCCCAGGCCGCTGTAGGCGCGCATCCCATGCCTCGGGCTCAGGGCGATCGCCTTCTCATACAAGGCCGCCGCCTCATCAAACCGCTCCTCCCCCTGATAGATGTGCCCCAGGTTCGTCATGAGCCGGGCGCTCTCCGGCGCGTATTTCAGCGTCGTCTCATAAAACTGCTTGGGGTCTCTCCAGTAGCCGATGTTCTGGCGGACCGTCAACGCGAGATAAAAAACCAGGAGTCCCACCACGAGGGCGCGCCCTGCTTCGCGGCCGGCAGGCCGTTCAGAGAACCGCCTGATCAGAAGGGCCAGGACGAGGAAGAAGCCGACGCAGGGCAGGTACAGCCAGTGCTCGGCCATATACGCGTTCAGGGGAAAGATGTTCAGGACCGGCACCAGCCCGACGAGAAACCACGCGGCGCCGAACGCGGCGGCCCGGTCGCGCCGCCGCTGCCTCCAGACCAGCAGCAAGAGGCCCGCGAGCAGACCCGCCCCCAGAAAGACCTTGGGGTCTGTCGCGGAAAAGACGGGCATCCCGTATTCCATGTGCAGGTTGAACGGCCACACCAACAGACGCGCATAATGGACGACGGCCACAAAGGCCCCCGGCCACCTGTCGGCAAAAGGCAGGGCTGCCGGTGCCGGCGGCGCGTCCCGGAAGACCCACCACCGGACCGCGCCATACGCGACCGTGACGACGACCAGCAGGAGAAAAGGCCCTGGCCGGACCTTCTCCCGGAAGATGCCGTGGTAGACCAGGACCAGGACCGGCAGGATCAGGCCCGACTCGCGCGATAAGAGGGCGCAGGCGTACGCCGCCCCCAGGCCCAAAAGGGTGAGCGGCGCCGGCCGGCGCATTGACTTCAGATAAAAGACAAAGGCGCATAAGAGAAAAGCAAGGGCCATGGGGTCGGAGCGCCCCGAGATATAACTCACCGCCTCCGTGTGCACGGGGTGGACGACGAATAAGACGGCGGCCAGAAAGGCGGGCCGGAAGTCCGACAAGAGACTCCACAGGAACCAGAAGACGGCCCAGGCGGCGAAGACGTGCAGGAGGATATTGGTAACGTGGTACCCGGCGGGCCTGAGGCCGCCGAGCGCGTAGTCGGCCATGAAGCTCAACGTCAACAGCGGCCGGTAAAACCGCGTCGCGCCCCCGGCGCCCGCCTCCACGCCCAGCGTGAAGACCTTGCCCGCGTGGGATATGTCCTTGATGTAGGCGTTGTTGGTGACGAGGATGGGGTCATCCCAGACGAACTGCCCCTGGATCGACGCGGCGTAGGCGAAAAACCCGAGCAGGAAGAGGGCGGCAAGACAGAAGACGACGGCCCTCTTGCTGACGTTCTCGGGGATATCGTTCTTCTGCCGGTGCTTCATCATGGAGAGATAAAAAAGGCCGGGCCCTGCAGGGCCTTCAGGACCCAGACCAACAAGACCCCCGCGAAAAACCAGGGGGCCAGAAAAGACTTCTCGTCGTCCTTATCGTCGAACTGGCACGAAAAAAACCGCTGGATCAGGGTGACCGCCAAGACGATCGTCAGGATGGTAAAGGCCGAGGCCTTGAGCGTGCCCAGGCTCTGGACCCACGCCGCCCGGTCCAGCGCAAAGATCCCCGCCAGCAGGACCGTCGTCGCGAACAGCCTCACAAAGTCCTTCGCGATCACCCGCAGCACCAAGAGGGCCGCGAGCAGCACCAGGCACTGGACGAGGGCCGAGCCCCCGATGGCCGGCCCCAGGAGCCCTGCGGCCCTGCTCCGGAAAAAGGTAAAAAAGAAGACGCACACCGTAAGCCGCCAGACGGTCCCGCCGGCGCTCTTCAGGATCCCGACGGCCGTCAGGCGCCGCGCCCCGTCCCGCAGCCCGTGCCACAGGAGACGCGGCCGGCGCAGGACCCGCACCAGCTCGCGCAGGCCCAGGCTCAGGAGAAACCAGAGGGTCGCCGGGACAAAGACGCACCACAAGAGAAAGAACGAGGCGAAGTAATAATCGAAAAAGACGACGGGATAGACCGCGAGCGGCGTCAGCGCCGCGTAGCAGATGAAGAGCTTCGCGTCCCCGCCGCCCCACATGCCCCGGCGCCACAACACGAACGCAAGGATGAGGCTGACGGCAAAGTTCACGCACCAGCGTTCGAAGTTCCAGACGAGCGGCGCCGCCGCGCGGCTCAACGCCCCGCCCTGCCAATAAAAGGCCCAGGCCGCCAGATACACCGCCGCCGCATAACAGAGCCCCAGGGCGATCCACTTGTTGCGGATCCGGTAGACCGCGACGTCGGACCGGGAGGTGGCGGCGCCGACGATAAAGACCGCCGGCAGCAGGAGGAGGACGGTGTTCATCTCTTCTTTCCGCTGGCGCGCACAATCTTACGGACGAGGACCTTGAGGCCGCCGAGGCCCCTGCCGGGAAGACCGAACGTGCGGGCATAATGGATCACGTAATCAAAGTGAAAGAGGATGCCGGTGGACGTCCCCGCGTCACCGGCATGGCGCAGGGCGAACGCCAGGTCCATCCAGTTGTCCAGGTTGGCGGGGTTCGCCTCGACGGCCCTCAGGAACCACCGGCAGGCCGCCTCGTAGTCCTGCCCGAGATAGACGATGTAGCCCGCGCAGGCCAAGGCCCACTCCTCCCCCCGGCTTTTTTTCACAAGGACGGGGAGGTGCCGCTTGAGGAGGGCAAACTGTTTTGCGTCGCTGTAATACAGGCGCATCAAAAAATCAAAACATATGTCCTTGCGCCGGGTGTAATCATCCAGCGCGTTCGTCCGGTGGCAGGAGGCCCCGCGCTGTGTCAGGTACCTCAGGATATCTCTCGTCTTGCGCGTCGCCTTCGCCATGGACATCACGCAAACCCTATCAAGAATGGACGGCCCAGGGCACGCGGCTCCCGGCGCCAAACGATCTTTTTGACCAAGCGGCCCTTTTTGAGGATGACGACCGTGCCCTTCTCGATGCGAAGGCTGTCGCCCCTCTTGATGTCGTCTTCGTGTATCGCCCCATCGGCCTGGTGCCCCGCGAAGAAGGCCTTGCGATAATCCAGCCGGTCGCCGCGCAGCGTCCCCTCAAAGGCGTAGATCTGGCGCTCGCGGAAGACGAGACAAGGCAATCTCAGGTGCCGGTCGATCGCCCGGACGAAGGCGGGCTCCTCCTCCAGGATGGCATCGCGGGTCCGCTCGGCCAGGCCGCGCGTGCGGCCGCAGGAAAAGGAACAGGGCATGTGGGAGATGTAGGAATACGTCTCATAACGCGTCAGCGGGTTGCACGCGGACGGATACGGCCCCGGTCCGCTGTTCTTGTAGATCTCGTACAAGAAGTTGAAGAGCGACCAGTTGTTGCGCTGACGGAAGAAATCACAGCAGCATTCCGGATACCCCAGGGCCGGACCGAAGCGGTAGGCGTCGATGAGGGGCTTCTCGACCACCCGCCCCTTAATGATCAAAGGGTACCAGCCCTCCTGCCAGCAGGCCCGCAGGTCCTTTTTGGACCTGGAGACAAAGACGTGGACCGTCCCCTCCCGCAGGCCCGGCGACCACGGCCGTCCGTAGGCGTGCGTCGTCGTTAGGTTCTCGGCGCCGATGATCCGGGCGTTGATGCGGCGCGGGGAGACGACGCGGAAGACCGTCTCCGGCTCACAGAAGAGGTCGTAGCGCCGGCACGCCTTCTGGAAATCGGCAAAGCGCCGGCACGGCACCCAGTCGTCCAGGCAGGGCTTGAGCCCCTTGACCACCGCCATGAAGGAAGACAGTTGAAGACTGTGCCTCCGGATGGTCACAAACTCCCTGCAGAATTTTTTGGGGGTGAATGTCTCAAACACGAAGTGACCGTTTACCCCCCGCCGTCCGCCAAAGGCGGACGGCGGGGGATTTCGCTTAACAGCGCATCATGGGAAACCGCCGACTCCGATCGGCGAAGCTTCATTGGGCGCGGAACTCATCCCAGCCGTAAAAGGTGACGTACTCGCACCACGGGCCCTCGCAGACGCCCGCCAGGCGGCAGGAACGGCACATCTCTCCATGCGCCTTTCCCTCTGCCTTGCGCCAGGCGGTAAAATCCTTGGCCCCCGCCATCTCCCACACCCAGGTGTGCGGGATCCCGCAGTCGGTCAGGTAGTCCTTGTAGCGACCCAGGAGGCACGCCGGGATGGCCTCGACCTTGGGGACCATGTTGTGCGCAAGTCCCCTCTCGATGGCCTTCAGGACATAGGGGACCACGACGGACTTTTTGAGGACGAGCGCCTTGCGGTTGCGCCGCGCCTCGCCGAGGATGTGGGGGTACGCTAGCTGGAACTGCATGACACCCAGATCATGGAGCACGTCCACCAGCTTCAGGAGCCGGCGGTAGTTGTATTTGTTGATAACGGTGTTGGTGGAGAGGACCGCTCTCAGCGACAGGAGGTTGGCGATGCCGCGCGTCACCTGGTCAAAGCTCCCCGGGACGCGCGACAGAAAATCCTGGGTCTTGGCGTCGGCCCCGTGCAGGGAGATGCCGAACGAATCGACGCCCATACGGACGGCCTTCTTCGCGAAATCCCTGTAGGCGAACATGCGGCCGTTCGTCTGGATCTGGACCTCGTAGCCGAGCCCCTTCGCGCACGCGATCAGCTCGAAGATATCCGGACGGACCGTCGGCTCCCCGCCGGTGAAGACGACCTCGCGGCACGTGGCGCGCTTGGCCTTCAGTGTTTTTTGCAGATGCGCGAGGGGGGGATGGTCGGGAAAACGCCGGCGCTTGTTCCCCTGCACGCAGAGACGACACGAGTTATTGCACTGGTAGGTGACCTTGAGGTCGAGACGCCGGTCCATGAAATAAAGGGTGTCTTTGGGGGATCGGTCCGCTAAAAAACAGGCCCTCCAAAAAAAGGAGGACCAAGAAGTCATAACACGACAACTGCGCCCTTCCGGCGGTCTGATAAGACCCGCCGGTCACACCATACGCCGCACCCCTCCCGATCAATAACTGCCGTGGCTGCCGTGGTTGGAGTGGTTCGCGTGCGTGTTGGTGTGTACGGAGGTTGAAAAGTGGCCGGCCGCCGCAAAGGAGCTCATATGCGAGCCGTAGGTATTGGTGTGCTGGGCCAGGGCGATCTCGGGCTGCAGCATGAAGCCCAGGACGGCCAGGGAGACACCCAGCTTGGCAATATCCTTTTTGGAGATCTTGCCTTCCTCGTCCATGAGGAAGTCCTTGATCTCCTTTTTGATTTGCGGCAAAGCGGCGTTCTTCTTGCTCTTCCTTGCCATCACTACACCTCCCATTTTAGGAAATCTTCCTGTTTATTCTTCTCTTGCGTCTTTTTGCGTCCCTTCCCCGGCGGCGGGCCGCCGCTCTTTCTCGCCCCCACCCACCCCAGGAGGATGGCCTCTGCCCGGGGGTCGCTCAACTTCTCGAATAAGATATCCAAAATGCCCATGTGGATCTGGCACAAAAAGGGCGTCCGGCCGAAAATGCTCCCGCGCGTGAAGTGGTTATAGACCGGGCACGTCCCGCAGTAAGGTTTGTACACGCACTCCGCGCACCCCGGGACCACGTCGAGGCACGACGCCGTGCAGACGGCCCGGACCACGTCGCTCTCGCCCAGGCGCGGGATCGAGAACGCGTCGATGCCGGCGATCCGGAAACTCCCGTCGCCGCGTCGCCCCAGCATCCGGCCCTCGTCGCATGTGTAGACGCTGCCGTCATAATTATACGCCAGCTGCCCGATCCCCGCGCCGCAGGGCGACCGCAGGTCCAGAAAGGCCGGGTCGGTCCCCATGAAGATCTTCGCCAAAAAGATGGCGGCGTACCGCTCGGTAAAATACACGCCCCGCTTGTTGAGCCGCAGGATGTGGTCCAGGGCCCTGCGGTAAAACTTGAGGAAGGCGTCGGCGGAACAACGGTACTCCTCCCACGCCCCGGAAGAGATGCCGAACGGGTTGATGGGCCGCAGGTGAATGCCGTCCATGCCTGCCTTGCGGTAGGCATCGACGATCTTCTCCGGACTTTTCAAAGAATGCCGGGTCAGCGTCAGCAGGGCGCCCAGGACCGGGCGGCCCTTGACCCGCGCGCACCTCTTTTCGATCTTCCGGATCCACGCCACCGTACGCCGGTGCGTGGGCCGGCCGTTCAGGAGCGGCCGCTGACGGTCGTGCAATGACGCCGGGCCGTCGAGCGACGTGCAGATCTGCACCCCGTGGCGCACCAGGAAGTCCAGGATCGCGTCCGTCATGGGCCAGAGGTTCGTGACGACGGAAAAGCCCAGGTTCTTTTTTGCCGTCCGGTTCTTCTCCAGCGCCCCCAGGATCATGAGGCGCACGACCTCAAAATTCAGGAGCGGCTCCCCGCCCTGGAACTCGATCGTGATGCGCTTGTTCGGCGTCTCAAAGATCTTGTCGAGCGTCTTGCGGGCCGTCGCGGGCGTCATGTCCACGCCCGCCTCCCGGGTCCCCGCCGCCCCCGCGTGGCAGTACACGCACCCGTGGGTGCAGCGCAGGGTGACGACGACGATGTGCAGGTCCGGTCCGGACCCGCAGAAATTCTTCGCCGCGAACTTATTGATCAGCCGGGGCAGGTACATCTTGTCCCGGACCATCCCCCTGTCTTCCAACCCCTGGAACGTCAAGGGATCGATGTCCTGAAAACGCCCCTCGGCAAAGGCCGCGAACGCGCGCGGGGAGAGGAAGACAAAGTTCCCGAAATCATTGGTCAAGAGAAAGCGGTCCTTGAATCTCTTGAACCGGAAATACCCGACGCGGGCCAGATCCAGCCGCTCCAGCCTCACCGCGCCTTCCATGTCGCCCCCAAGACGTAATTGGCGAACTCGTCCAGGATGCTGTCCCGATGCTCTGCCGGACACCGACGCACCTCGACCTCGATGCCGCCCCGCCGCGGCGTGGCCGCCCTGAGGTCCGCGCATGCCCGGAAGGCCCCGAGGGCCTCGCGGATGGCGCCTTTCTTGTAAATCGTCGTGTCAAACCTTCGACGCAGTCTTTTTGCCACGGCGCTTCTTCAGTGTTTTGGCGATACCCAGAGGGTCCTGTTCGTAGTCGGCACCCGGCGAAAAAAAGAGATCATCTTTGGAAAAACCGGCCTGGGCGTAGAGCGCGCTTCCGACGATGAACTCCCGGATCTTGCGGTTCTCGCGCGCCAAGGCACAGCGCAGGGACGCGTGGACCAACTCATCCAAGAATTGATCGCGCAGGACCCCAAGCGCCTTGGCCCCGCCGCCGTTCCCTTTCGTCTTGATGTGGACCTTCAGGACCTTCGCCTTCGGCCTCTCGCGCTCGACGAAAAAGTACCCGCGCTCCAGAAAGACGTAGCAGGTATTCAGGACCGCGGTCGCGGGGTAGATATCTTCGCTGACCCTTAAGACGCACTCTCTCATATTACTTGCAGCAGTAGAAGATCCCGCCCGCGGCCCCCGCGGCGCCCGACAACGCCAGGTTCAGCGTGTAACCGCTCGGGCAGTTGGTGACGCCGCTGAACGAGCTGTACGTCAAGATGACACAGCCGTGCCCGCCGCCGGTCGATTGGGAAAGCATCTCACCACACACATACATGTCGCCGTCGTTCTCGATGATCACGCCGCAGCCGCTCGTCGACCCGAGATAGATGGAGTTAGCAGCCGCGTTGCTTATCTCTATCCGCAACTGGTTGGTGAAGCCGCGCAGCATGGCGCCGCCGGTCGGGCCGGCGAAATAGATACCGTTATTGGGGGCGCCCCCGGAGGCGGCCGACATGTTAAGGGTGCGCGTGACGTTCAGATCGCGGTAGATGGCAAAGGGAGCGGGATAGTAGGTGGTCAGCGTGATGCGCTCTTCCTGGCAATAGCCGTAGAAGACAAAAGCACCGAAGGCGAACAGCAAAATCAGTGCCAATACCTCAAAAAAACCTACCCCTCGGTCGGAATTTAAAAAAGTCCGCCTCATTCCTCCTCCTTGCTTCATTCTAAGCGCCTTTGACGGAACAGTCTCCCCTACTTATTAGTATATAATAAGTTGAGATGATTTGCTACTTTGAAAATAAAAGGGCACACTGGCTGTTTTTTGCGCCGAAATCAGCCTCACCCTGGCTCAAATTATAGCAATGAATCAGGCTCTTGGCAACCATCTTGTCTTTTAGTCTTTCGCGGGCCCCGGGCCGCTTGCAAAATCCCCCTACACAGTGTAAGATGCTTCTGCATAAGCAGACCAGCCATGAAGAACATCCTGACGCAAGACAGTATCCCGCGCCCCGGCGCAGCCCCCCCGGATGCCGGGACCGTCTTGAAGCATACCCGACGGGCCCTCGTCCTGCTGGGCGCCTCCTGGCGCCTGGAGGCCGGCAGGCGCCGCATCGACGTCGGCATCAAAGACTTCGCCTCGCAGGAACACAAGGACATCCTCCGGTTCCTCTTCTACAAGCTCCTCAACGAGTTCGAGGACCGCTTCGTGATCCGGCTCCACGGCATCCCCTTCTGCTTCCTGCCGAATGGGTGGGACCACGTCGTCTATGAGCGAAAGAGGGGGCGTACCTACAGCCGCATCGCCCTCTGCGAGACCTGCCGCCTCAAGGCGGCCTGTCCCGGCATCGCCGCGCCGCGGGCCAGGGCCTCGCGCGACCCAAACCTCCTGTCCTTTCTGTGTCCTGTCCCTGACCAGCCGAACGAGATCGTCATTGAGGTCAATACGGCGTGCAACCTCCGCTGCCGGGCCTGTTTCGCCTCAAAGAAGGCCTCGCCGGCCGCCCTGGCGAAGAGAGAGATAAAAAAGACCATCGATGCCAGCCGCCGGCTGGGCATCATGAACATCAGGCTGACGGGCGGAGAGCCGCTGCTGCGGCCGGACCTGCCGGAGCTTCTGAAATACGCCAAAGAAAAAGACCTCTACGTCCTGCTGAACACCAACGCCACCGTCCTGCCCGAAAAGATGTTCGACGCCCTCTGCCGCTACGTCGACAATATCCTGATCTCGCTCCAGGGACACGATGCCGCGAGCGAAGAGCGCCTCACGCGGGGCGCCCACCTCTTTGAGAAAAAGATCGTCCACATCCGCCGGCTCGTCGAGGCGGGCATCCCGGTCCTGCGCTGCGGCACGGTCATCTCGCGCACGCTCCTCAAAGACCTCGACGCCTACGCCCGGCTCATCGCGGACTTAGGGCTAAGGTACTGGGAACTCTTCCGGCCCATGACGATCCGCAGGGGCAGGGCCGGCGACAAAGAATACGACGTCGCCCCGAAAGACATCAGCCGCCTCGTCGGCCGGCTCTGGTCGCTGCGCCGCCGGGACCTGATTGCCACCGTCGCCAACCCCGTGCCCTTCTGCAGTATCGCCGGCAAAATGAAAAAGGACCTCATCCTGACCGGCGCCTATTTTGACGACGGCCACAGCCGCCTCGTGCGCGACACCCGGGGCGTCTTCAAGCCCAGCTATTTTATCGACGTGGCGTGCGGCAAAGAAATCGCTGAAGCCTGGCAGCACCCGTACCGCAGGACCTTGTGCGGCTTTGCCTATCTGCCCCCTGCCTGCCGCCGGTGCAGGGACCTGCTCCGGTGCCGGGGCGGCAGCCGGTTCTGGGCCAAACAGGCCTATAAGACCTTCTTCGCCAAAGACCCGTGGATGAGACCATGAAGGCCCGCCAGCGCTACCTCTTTTTGCGGGACGACGACGTTGCGGACATGCGGCCGCGCTTCGTCACGACCTTCGAGCTCTGCGCCAAAGAGGATATCCCCGTCGTCTACGCCGCGGTCCCGCAGCAGATAAAAAAACGGCTGGTGACCTTTCTCAGGTCCCCGGCCGCGAAAAAGATTCCCTTTGACGTCGTCCAGCACGGCTGGGCCCACCGGAACTTCGGCCCCCGCCTCAAGCGCTACGAGTTCGGCCCCCGCCGGACCTTCGAGAGCCAAAAAAGGGACATGGAAAAAGGGTGGCAGGTGCTCAAGAAAAATTTTGGCGCCCGCCTTGTACCCGCCTTCGTCCCGCCCTTCCACGGCTACGACGCCCGGACACTGCGGGCGGCCGCCGAGGGGCCCTTTAAGATCTTCGCCGCCGACCCCGCAAAGCCCCTGCCCTGCCCGCCGGACCTCCTCTACCTGGCGGCCCAGGTCAGCGTCAACACCTACACGAAAGATTACAGGTACCTGCCCATCGTCCTGCCGCGCCTCGTCGAGCAAACGCTGACGGCCCTCAGCCGCCACCGCCTGGTGGGCGTCACCTTCCACCACGAGACGCTGACGGCCGCCAACTTCAAGGCCTTCGCCTCCTACCTGCGCTTCCTCAACCTGCTCTTCAGAAAAAAGATCTGCCGCCCCGTCCTCTTCTCAGAAATCCTGCGGCAAAGAAGATATTTCCAGACGCTGGCAGCATCGCACGCACCCCGGTAAGAGACCGCCCTCTGCCATCAGGGCCCGACGACACCTCTGCATGAGCGCCCCCCTCCAGATCGCCTTATAGTTCTGGCGCCGGACGTTTCCCACGACGACATCGAAGAGCTGGCACATCCGCACACCTCCGTCCGCCTCCACCACCATCGTGTCCCAGACCACCGGGCACATCCCCGCCGGCCGGCAGACGTCCGCGTACCACCGACGGAAACCCTCCTGTGTCAGCACCGGCCGCATCTCCGGAGCCGGCGCGGTATAGGGACGCAGGCGGCGTAATCCGCGGCACAGCCGCGCCAGGTCGCGGGCCGAACAGGCCGGCTCCATCACGGGGGTGACGAGCCCGACCCGGCCCTTGAAATATTTGCGCCAGACCTTGCGGTGCTGGCGTTGCTCCGCCTCCCGCACGAATTGAAGGTGCTCAAAGATGATCCGGTCGACGCCCAGCCGCTCCGCCAGCCGGCAGAGCGCCTCCATCTCGGAAAAATTGCCGGGCCCCAGGGTGCACGTCAGGATGACCTCTGTCTTCGTGCGCCGGCGCAGGAAGGCCTTCATGTTCGCCACGAGCGTCCGATAGCAGCCGGCCCGGCCGCTCATCGCATCGTGCACCCGCTGTCTGCCGTGCACAGAGAAGATGACGAAGTCCGGCGCGATGCGGGCGAGGCGCCCTGCCGTGGCCGCGTCGAGGAGGAG
>SDBU01004659.1_pt1 | contig 16753 bp, 28 predicted proteins | sample 2277071 | NCBI WGS metagenome assembly SDBU01 (sample SAMN10397929, study PRJNA504765) | marine sediment metagenome | isolation source: marine sediment core GS08_GC12, 126 cmbsf | place: Arctic Ocean: Gakkel Ridge, Loki's castle | collected 2008
CAGGCAGGCTGGGAGCCCGAAGAGGTCATTGATCTCGCGGCTACTCTCCAAGAACTGATTGACGAACCTCCGTTCAAGGAAGTAAGCGATGATGGTGGGTCTTCGACAACGGCCGGAGCTAGGATACCTGGTTGGTTACTACGGAGGATAGTAAGACTCAGGGAGTTGAGGGGTTCTCCATACGACATTAACTCTGACGTTATAAGAGATGCCATCTATGTAGGATTGCGAGTGTTGCATCTCCGGTACAAGATAACCTCTGATTGGGAAGTCGAAACCAAGCTAGCTGCCGCAGTGGATGCAGTGAGTGCGGGGAGACGAGTTCGGAGACAGGTAGAAGAACTGGTTGCTGGTTTGGATGAGATGTACAGAGATGGTGATTTAGATAAGGCAGCCAGTAATCTATCTGAGTACGTATTAGCAGCTGTGAATCTGGAAAGTGTTTGGCATAGGGATAAAGTGTTCCAGATACTGGCTGAGAGCAGGATAGTTCCTGATATAGCGAAAAGATGTGCTGAGACTGTACGAAAAATTCTGGAGGTTGAAACAAAGAAGAAATGAGTGAGCAGAAACAGGAACAGTATGACAGAATAGACAAATTCCATGCTCATCTTGATGACTGTAAACAGTGCAGAGACCATCCGTTCGATCTATGTCCGGATGGCGCCAAGTTGCTGAAAGAGGCAGCCACTGGGGTTAAGGAGCAAGAAGAAGTGATTGAGCAAGAACGGTATGTCACAATACGTTTTGAGCCATCCAAGGAACTGTCGGCATTATGTGGATTTCCTTACTATGTAGATCGTCGTTTTACCGTTAGAGAGTTACTGGAGCAAGGGATAATAAATGAGGATGATATGGAACGGCTAATGCAGGGTGTTGAAATCCATAAGAGCATACGTGTTGAACAACTAGGAGAGCCGGAATGAAACCATCATTGATGAGGGAATAAATAACACAAGGAGGTAAACAATCATGAAACGGATTACCATAGAAATACTTCTACTCACACTAACCGCTTCGTCGTTAGGGGGATGCGCTACTGAGGTGGTCAAGGAGGTTGAGATTGAAGTAGTCAAGGAGGTTGAGGTGGTCAAGCAGGTAGAGGTTGAGGTTGAGATTGAAGTAATCAAGGAGGTCCCTACCGGTATATCTCAAGCAGACTACGATGGAATTACAGATGAGCTTGGTATAGTCATAAAGGAACTTGATGTTGCTAATACGAAGGTGGAGAGCTTGGAAGCCGAGGTTGAGATTCTGGCCTCCGAGATTGATGTAATGGCTAGCCTTGTCTTGAATGCCCTTGCTGCTCTCTCAAAGCAAGGTATAGACATACCGGAATCTCTGCCTGAGAAAGAAGAATCCAGTCCTGTTGTTGAGGAGGAGCCTGTTGTTGAGGAGGAACCTACTACTGAGTATTTATGCCCTTACGGTAACTTTATAGCACATAGTCGGGCAGAGTTAGTGCGACACGTTATCGATGAGCATCCTGAGGAAGTCGAGCATATTGATATAAAGTGGGAGTAAATAGGATGACTCAGAATTTCTCACCGCACTATCACGAATCGATGAGAGGTAACATAATATGAAACCGTCTGACCTTGACCTTCCAGAGAAGTTTCCAGCCTTCAGGAGCCAACAGCTAGAGACGTCTGCCAAGATAAACGTATCCAAGAAGTATGCCTTCATGCTTGACGCGCCAACCGGCGTGGGGAAGTCTCTTGTTGCTGCAACCGTACAAAGGCTAATGAAGAAGAACATCTGCTATGTGGCAACGACGAAACAGCTCCAAGACCAGTTAATGAAGGACTTCCCTTATGCACGTACTGTCAAGGGTCGTGGTAACTACCCCTGTCCAAAATTCCCCAATATGTATCCAGACATTACTGCAGAAGAGTGTAATCATTCCTCAAGTATGCCTTGTAAACTACGTGGCGGTTGTCCATACATCGTAGCGAAGATTAGTGCGAAGGCAGCTCCCATAGCCGTGCTAAATATGGCGTACTTCCTGAGTGAGGTAAACTTTGTCGGAATGTTTTCAGGTTACGACTTGCTCGTGATTGATGAGTTTGACACGACTGAGACCCAGTTAATGAGCTTCACTGAACTAGTAATCACACAGAGACAACTTGATCGTCTCAATGTTCCGCCACCACGCTACAAGACCAAGTTCGAGTCCTGGGTGGAGTGGGCAAGAGTAACATTATCCGTAGTTTCTAGGGAACTGGCTCTATTGGAAGCAGTTGTTGATGGAAGGAGCTCCTGGTCAACTGAAGATATAAGAGCAATCAGGAGAAAGCGGGACCTTAGCAGACTGGTGTCGAAACTGGGTTTCTTCGTCAAAGAGGTTGACAAGAACTGGGTATGGTATCCGTCTACTGACAGATGGTCATTTAAACCCGTTTGGGTTGGTCGGTATGCACCAGGGGTACTCTGGAAGCATGCAAAGAAAGTTCTAGGCATGTCTGCTACTATTCTTGATCCAAGACAGGTTGCGGTGAACACAGGCTTGAACTTCGAGAACAGAACATACGACTACAAGCAAATGCCATCTCCTTTTCCGAAAGAGAACCGGCCTGTGTATTATGAGCCTTGTGCAAATGTGGTGAACAAGCAGATGGATGTCGCATTGCCGATACTTGCAAAGGCGTTGCAGGGTATTATGGATAAACATCCAGACGAGAAAATTCTCGTTCATACTGTATCATATAAGATAAGAGATTATCTCTTGAAGAGGATACCAAGCACTAGGTTCATCACGCATGCTTCTGCGGATAGAACCTCTAAACTTGAGGCATTCAAGAAGTCAGATAAACCTCTTGTGTTAGTGTCCCCAAGTATGGACAGAGGTGTTGATTTGCCTGAAGAAGAATGTCGTGTGGTGGTTATTTGTAAGATGCCTTACCCTGATCTTGGAGATACACAAATCAGTAGGCGGATACACTCAAGTAAGGATGGCGATAACTGGTACGTGCACAAAACGGTGAGTTCAGTAATACAGATGGCAGGTCGGGGTGTTCGCTCAGAGACTGACTATGCAGTAACATATATCCTTGACAGGCAGTTTGAGCGGATATATCGCGAACACGGAGGTATGTTTCCAAAATGGTGGAAAGAAGCGGTAATAATGTAGGAGTAGTTCTATGAAGATAATACCAATTGCATTCAACCATTGTATTATCGAACTTGATAATGGTGAGAAGCTAGACGTTAATGATGGAACATCAGTACTTAAGGGTACAGTTACACTCAAGTTGATAGATCCAACTGAGAAAAGACTGATTGTTGTGACTTCTACAATATATGACGCATCTGTAAGACTTGCTATAGAATGACTAAAGGAGGAAATGTGATACTTAAATCTGGGCGTATTATACCTAACTGGATCCTTCGGTCAGCATTCGAACTATACAACAAAGATACCCCTATGTCTGAGCTAATTATAGACATAGAGGAGATGATACAAGATGAACTAAATGAAACAGACCATAGTAAGCTATCTACAAGAGATGCATTTGAGATATACGGGAAAGTTAATGAAATATGGCCAGACTATGAATTCATGCTAGATGAGTTCTTTGAGAAGCACGATTTAGGTGAGGATGAGTATGAAGGTGGTGATGATGACAATGATGATGGCGATGATGATAATGAAGATGATAATGAACCAGAAAATCCAGAAGACAACATGGTTGATGAAGAACCAAGAACACACACAGAGAAAGAGATTTTGTTAGAGCGGAGGTAAGGAGCCATAAGTGACAGTTCACGTTCTTCCAATGCGCGCACATAATCCATATGGGTGTCCAGAAGTCAGTACTGTCTCGAATTACAGTGGTATCTATATGGATCTTAGTCCATTCGTTCTTGGCCCAATCAAGGAATTCGCTGGTGCGCCAGCACAGAACCTCGAAAATTTCTGGCAGTATTCGAAGGTGTACAAGTGTCATATTAGTGAAGATGGTGAACCCACTATGGAATGGTATGCTTGGCATCACAAAGGCTTTGCGGATAAGAAGGCTCACAGGTATCCTATGGGTCGTGGCGCAAAGCCTGAATACTCTTATTGGCACGGGGAGAAACTGGGATACATAGACGCGAGGAAGCAAATCTACGCTAGGTTCTACGCTGAGAATGTAGTGAAAACCAAGAGCTATGAATACCTTCGTAGACTGTACCTTGTGCGCAGTGAGGTGACACTGAGAGACTATGATGCATATGATCACATCAAACTGGGTATGAGTCTCCGCGATGTTATCAATAATCCTGATCGTATAATGGGCCACGCATTCGTACTGGCTATGCTACTTGAGAATAAGTTGGAGGAATGCTTGAAGTAAGGTGTCATGATGGAAAAGAAAGAACGCCCTAAAGTAGTAACCAGTAAGACAATAAGAATTGAGTGTGGGTGTGGTCACCTCTACGTTACTATAGGTAGAGTGGACGAAGAACTCTTTGAGGTATTCTCAACTCTTGGAAAGGCTGGAGGGTGTGCTTATGCCCAGAATGAAGCACTGACTCGTTGTATCACTATGGGTTTCAGGTACGGGGTACCAGTAGGGGAATATACTAGACAGCTTAAGGAGATAAGATGTCCTACTATAGGTCTAGATGAAGGAGAACAGGTACTCAGTTGTGCTCATGCCATAGCAATGGCATTAGAAAGGGAGGTAGACATACAATGAGAGAATGGACGTGTATATGTGGAAGCAGGGTATTCGTGCTCACCGGACTGAAGTCTATATTAGTTGACTTCAGTAAGGAGGGAGCTATAAATGGTCATCCTTATTTAACTGGTGTTACCACTGGTAAGTCCGTTCTCGTGTGCAACAGTTGTCACACTAAGATACCATATGTTGCAGCAAGCGAGATGCTAAAGGAGATAATCTAATGGAGATCGTAGAACCGCAAGTAATCATTGAAACACCACTGAATGCCGGGAGAGTTCTTATCAATCTTGAACGTTATGGACGAACTGCCTACAAGTCTGAAGACAGGATAACTGAAGACTCTGCTGAGGAGTTCATTCGTGGCATTATTAAGTCTGGTCATGAAAGCGTCTTAGAACACGAGAATATCACAGTCCGGTTTATTTGTGACAGAGGTGTCACCCACGAACTAGTACGTCACCGAATTGCTGCGTACACACAGGAAAGCACTAGGTATGTGAATTACACGAAAAGAGGTATACAGGTGATCAAACCTTGCTTCTGGGACGAGAATGAAGATAAATACAGGATATGGTACGCTGCTATGGTAAATGCTGAAAGCCGTTATAACCTACTCATCAGAGAGGGTGCTACTCCTCAAGAAGCTCGATCAGTTCTCCCTAATTCTCTCAAGACTGAGATTGTTGCCACAATGAACATCCGGGAGTGGCGTCACGTACTTAGATTGCGGACAGCTAAGTCTGCTCATCCTCAAATGCAACAGGTAATGATAATCTTGCTGACTAAGTTCAAGACTGCTATACCTGTCCTGTTCGATGATATTTTAGGTGTGTAAATCGGGTAGACTGAAAGATCGAAAATAGTGGACGAAAATAGTTATGCTGGTGATCAGTGAACGGAATTGTACTTTTATACTGCTTTATACTATAATAAGAGTGTATGAGTAAGAAAGCGTCGAATTGGGGAACAGGACAATACAGACTCCAAGTCTACTTATCCGGTAATCTTAAGGATGCTTTGGATAAGTACGTGGCCGAGAAGTTCTCCTCAGACAGTAGGATGATATCTGCAATCGTGAGGGGAGCAGTAGCCGAATTCCTCATAAAAGAAGGCTACTTGGAACGTCAGGAGGTGAAAAAATGACATAAAAGGACTACCATACCAGCATACCAAAATCTACAGTAAAGGAGAAATACAGTTATGGTAACAGAAGGAGAAAAAGCATCTGCATGGGATACCGAGTCAGGGCTTATCAACGATGTTGATGGCTGGATTGGTAACGCTAAGTTCGGCACTAAGGACGAGTATGCTCAAGCAGTTGCGGCCAGTGGTTCTGAGGGCGGCCAAATGCTCTTACTTGACATCATTGATGAGAAGGGTGAAATACTGGGCTCTCAAGGCTATTCTATTGGGAGTGGCTGGGTAATCAGTGATGACGGCCTGAGTATTGAGCATCCCAAACGCAAGAATGTGGTTGGGAGTTCTTTGTACGGCCAACTCCAGAACCGGGTGGTTAAAGACCTTGCGGTTAACATGGAAGCACGAGGTCTACCGACTAATGCTAACTCCTGGAACAACTTAGGGTTTCATTGGGTGCAGCAGCCACATGCTACTGTCGGTGGCGGAGAAGCTACTTCCCTAATGCCAGTTGAATTGCTTGCCGATAGAAAAGCTGGAGCCCCTGCACCAGCACCTGCCCCGGCAGCCACTGCGCCGGTCGCAGAAGACAACACTGAGAAAGCACTTGGCATACTCGCTCGCACTAATGACCAAGCGACTTTCCAGGAAAAAGCACTAGCTATGTCATCTGTGGCTTCCAATGATGCACTTATGGCCAAGGTGCTTGATGAGGGCCCGGATGGTTTCTGGACTACTCACCAGGCGGCGTAAGTCGAAGATAATAACAAGGTTTGTTGGTTCTAGCGGGGTACTATTAGGTTAGCCAAGTGATGGTGGGAATACATTGTGTCATGAACACAAGGCGGAGTTGATGAAGTGCCACTAGCCTCGCTAGAGCCAAGCCAAGAAGGAGATTGATATGGCTGAAAAGAAATTGCGACCAAAGTATTTCGTGACGAGGTTTGCGGGAGAGCCTGCTGACCCAACTACGATGGGCACAAGGATGTTGGCTACTGACCCAGATGATGTGGACTCCCCATTTGTGCTAATGCCAAGAAAGGACCCTGCTGCCTTCTATGCACTCCTGGGTTATGCCCAAGTATGTGATGATGATCTAGCAAGGGAAATTCGTGTTTGGCTTGATAAGATTGCGGAAGCATCACCAGTATATGGTTCTCAGGGTGAACGTAATCGAATAGCGATGAGAAAAAGACAGATGGACATGTACACACAATGAACTGGGTTGGGTCACCGGAGGTTCCGTTCTCCGAGATTGGTATGACTCAAGAAAAGCTTGATCTTATGAAGAAGCTATCCATGAATAACAATTACTGGTTAAAGTGTTCTACGTATGTGAGAGCAATCACAAACCGCAAACTCTCTTCGCTGAGTAGTTCTCAGAGGAGTTGGATTACTACGATAATTATGGATTTAGGCAACGAACTGTATAAAGAATCCTGGAGATATTAGGCATGAGAGTAAAAGCGAAAGAACGCTACAAGAATGCCGCCGATGAAGCATTAACGAGTGTAACAACGGCTCTGGCAATTCTAGCCAAGCCAGCTCTAGTGATCTGGGCCAATAGGCTTGGTCTTAAAGGTATTGACTCTAATAAGTTCAAGGACGAGCTTGCTGATATTGGTACTCTGGCTCATTACTTTGTCATGTGTAGGCTAGATAACGAGATACCAGAAGTGGATGAGTTTACGCCTGAACAGGTGAGGTCAGGCCAGATCTGTTACCAGAAGTATATCGACTGGGAGAGTCGTAACCCAGTAAAACCCCTTCTTATAGAAACCCCTCTTGTGTCTGAAGTTTACCAATATGGAGGACAAGTCGACCTATATGCTCTGTCTAGTGGCACTTATATGCTGGTTGACTTCAAGACAGGAAAAGGTTTATTTCCTGAATCAACGTATCAGGTTGCCGCGTACAGGCAATTATTGAAGGAGAATGGTTTTCCTGTTGACAAAGTGGTAATTCTGAGAATAGGAAGGGACGAGTTTGAAGGCGTAGAGGAGAAGATAATATCTACAACTGAGCTTGATAATGGCTTCCAGATATTCATAAGATGTCTCGAAATACATAACCTTATTATGAAAGGTAAGATATGACATTGAGTAGTAAATCACATCTAGAAGACGAAGCAAGTCGGTTGCTAAACAAGACCAAGACCGCAAGGCTCAAAAGACTAATCAGCAAAGGAACCCCGAACTTAGCTTATAAGGAGGGCAGCGAATATGCTCGCCTTATGTTCGAGATAGTCGATAAGAAAGAAGCTCTTGGGGAATTCAACACGCCATTTGATGGGCGTTGTCGGCGCTGTGGAGTAGAGTTCGATGATCCAGTGCCTGAGAATAGCATACCTAGTGGCAACACTGACATAGCATCTGCTGAGTGGTGTGCAGACTGTAATACCTTCGTTATGAGTGTGGTTTTCAGAGAGAGCTCAGTATACAGGAAAGGAAAAGGTGAGCTATTTGATCCGTTGAAAGGAGGTAAACATGCCAATACGTGAGCGTACTCTTGCAATGGGAATTACCGGTAGTGGCAAGTCATTCCAATGGCTGAAGATGGCAGAAATCCTTATGCCTACTGGCGCAATATTTCGTTGTGTAGATACAGACAATGACATAACATACATGATGCAGACCCAGTTCCCTCACTTGCTTCCCGAAAATGGTGGTAACGTGTATGTTCATCTCGCATTTGATTGGACAGAATATCAGCATAGTGTTAAGTGGATAACACATCGGCTTACACCTGAGCAGCTCAAGAGCATGGACAAATATCTTCTCCAGGCCTACAACAAGCCAATTGAACCCATAGACTGGGTGGTCACAGATAAGATTAACAACGCGTGGAAAACTGTCCAGAATTACTTTGTCACCGGTGTGTTTGGCGATGATCCAGGCGAGTATTTCCTAAGGATACGCAAGGAAATAGCAGCCGGACTACATAACACAAAGAAAGGTAATGAGCCAACGAGCACGGTTACTGAAGGTCTTGATGGTTGGAAGGATTGGTCTGTCATCAATAAGCTCTATGATGACTGGATACTTCCAATTATCTATCAGGTTCCGTGTCATGTATATGCAGCAACAGATGTCGATGTTCTTGATAGGGGTCTAAAGGACATAGAGATGAAACAGTTGTTCGGTGACCTTGGAGTGAAACCTGCAGGCCAAAAAAGTCTTGGTGGTCAACATCATTCTATATTCTTGCTAATACCCGGGAAAGATAAATGGTTCATTACAACCGTGAAGGACCGCGCCAATCGACCATACTTCAAAAAGGCTCCCCTTGTGTCTTTTTATTATCAATACCTAGTGGCGAAAGCACACTGGGAAATACCTAAGCGAGATGTAGTAGCGTGAGCGTGAGTCGTGTAGCCTTAAATAAATTCAGGAGAGAAAAAGGAATATGTATCTGGTGTGATAATCCATTATCCAGCAAAAGCCGGTCTCTATGTGACAAGCATCGTACTGAGTTAAATGAAAGGAATAAGAAGAGCAGAAACAAGCTAAGACGTGAAGTACTTGATGCCTATGGTGGCTTATGCGAATGCTGTGGTGAATTACATATAGAGTTTCTAGGAATAGACCATATTGATGGTGGTGGTAGGAAACAGGTAGCAGAATTAGGAGGAAGCGCCTATTTTTACGGGTGGCTAAAAAAGAATGACTTCCCGCCTGGTTACAGAGTACTGTGTCACAACTGTAATTTCTCAGTGGGCAATATCCATATTTACCCACATAAGGATAGTTAGCACAGGGGTTAATACCGAGAAAGTAAGAAGGAGGTTCATTATGCAGTACAAGGTCGTAGCTTATAATGCCAAAGTGGGTAGTGTGATAGACCTGGCGGAGAATGTGACAATTGCGGGAGTAATCTATCCTGCATCATCGAATGAGATGTTCATTGTTTGCCTAGAACCTGTTGAGGACAAAAGACTACCTATGGCCGAGCTCGAGGAAGAAGCCGAAGAAGCAAAGATAGCTCAATGACAATTAAAGTCCTTTTATCACCAAGCGAAGTTGCTCTAGCCAAAAGAATGGTTGGTGAGGTCATTGTCAGTGATCTACCGGAGCAAAAGGGTGCTGACATCCTTATCTATTCGAAGCATGGATTGTGGGGTGGACAGCGAAAAGAAGTGCCGAGTGACTTCATAAGCTCTTTTACGGATGGCAGGATGACGAGGGCTACGTCACTACTGGAAGAAAGCTGTACCTTCAAACGCATGATATGTGAAGGTGCATTCAAATACTGGCCGGATGGTACAGTACACCTAGGTATGAATAGAGCAAAGAAGAGAATTCCTTCTAGGTATAACCGTAAGCGTATTCATAGTATGCTCAATGACATAGAGTTCATTAGAGGTATAATGATAAGGTGGACCACTGACATTGACGACACAGTAGAATACATAAGGTCAGTGATACATTTCCTAGAGGTAAATAAGCATCTTGGGTTGTATACTCGACCATCTGCAAAAGGTGTCTGGTTTGTGCCAACTGGGAGAGATGTGCAGCTTTGGTTACTGCAGTCTTTTCCCGGTATTGGACCGACTACAGCAGATAATATCGTTAAAAGATTTGGAGGAAGAATTCCTCTAGAGTGGTCATGCTCACAAGAAGAACTTGAATCTGTGCAGGGTTTAAGTAAGGGTAGAGCTGCAGAGATGTGGAAAGCATTATCACTTATGAGTAAGTCGTCTGTGGGTCCTAGCTCTACGTCTGAGTCAGAGATAGACAAACTAAGGCGCATGGTAGGCAAATGAGTGACTGTGGAATACACACAACAAACGGTGAGATAGTTAGTCTCGACGCACTAGCAGAAGCACCTATTCTGGCACTGGATGTTGAAAGTAGTGGCTATCACATTGGTACAGATATACCGTATGGTTACTCGATTTCGTCTGTGCCTACTAGCTCGTACTACGCTGGCATAAATGACGCGTTCTTCGCTGACTTGATAATGGATGACTCAAAGACCAAAATTGCCTTTAATGCGAAATTCGATAGATCTATGCTGAAGAAGGTAGGCATACCTGCTGATAACTGGTGTGATCCTATGGTCGCAGCACATCTGCTTGAAGCCCCTATGCTGTCACTAGAGTTTCTGAATGGCTGGTTTCTACAAGGCAAAGAGTTCATGACGTATAGCCAGCTACCAAAGCCTCTTGAGTCTATGAACATGCAGGAGTGTGCTGTCTTTTCCGGTCCTCATACAGAGATAGCTATCTTACTCTGGATGAACTTACTTACCAGGATGAAGAAACTGGGTCTACATAAGGTGTTCTGGGATATTGAGATGCCTTTAATTCCTGTACTGTCAGACATGGAGTTAAATGGTGTTGCTGTTAGCACAGACACTCTTGACCTACTTGGTGAAGAGTTTGACCACAAGATTACCATACTGAAAAAAGGTCTAGATCACTGGTCCGGGCGTCCAGGTATGAACCATAATTCACCAATGCAGGTATCTAATCTACTCTATGAGGAATTGAAGTTGCCTGTAGGTAGAACTACTAGAACAGGTGATCGTCCTAGCGTAGACAAGCGTTATCTTGACACAATTAAGGGCAAACATTCCTATATCCCGATGTACTTATACTACAAGGAGCTAAAAACCCTCAAAAACTCCTACGTTGATAGCCTGAAACGGCAAATAATCAATGGTCGAATACATGGTTCATTTAACCAAACTAGGACCAGCACAGGCAGACTATCTAGTTCTGATCCCAACCTGCAGAAGATACCAGTGCGCACCAGTATAGGTAAAAGGATACGCACAGCCTTTATTGCGCCGGAGGGACATAAGCTCTTGGCAGTTGATTACAAGCTGCTTGAGTTAGTGATGATGGGACATCAGTCTCAGGATCCTGCCTTACTGGCAGCGTTCAGGGCTGGCATGGATATACACACAGAGACAGCTATTCACGCATTCAATGATGCAAAGCGTAGGCCTGAAGGGAAAACTCTCAACTTCAAGCTTATCTTCATGGGTGGTACTAAGACCGAACGGGAGATGCTCTTCAAGTTGTATCCTAGAGTTAGAGAATGGACAAGAGAGACAGCGTTAATGCTACGAGAGAACATGTATGCGAAAACTCTTGGAGGCCGAATACGAACAATAGACGAACTTGATCCATATCAGTCCCAAAAGGTTATTGCTCATGGTGTACGTGAGGGCATAAGCACTATGATACAGGGTTCTTCAGCTGAGGAAGTAAAGAAGGGTATGGCTAGGGCTCACGCACAGACAAAGAATTCCGACATCAAAGAGGTTCTCCAGGTTCATGACGAAGTAGTTTACCAAGTACCGAACAACATGGTCAATGATCTGATTGATACGGTATTCAGGACATACCCGACAAATGAACTCTCGATACCATTAACAATTGACGTGAAGGTTGGTGATAATTGGGGAGAGATGAAGGAGATCAAGAAAGGAGAAAAGTATGTCGATTGAGGACGACCTGTTTAACGCGTTAAGGTATACAGGTACTGGTAAAGGCGAAAATATAAACCAGCTTTTGAACACCCTTGTCAGGAATGCACACATAAATGCCCTTAAGACCATGCGCCAACAAATTGATCAGAGTATCAGGAGACTCCAGGATATAACTGGAACGGGAGGAGAGTATGACCCAGCCCTTGATCCCTACGTAATCCTCGGTGTTGGGCAGGATGCTACAAGGATAGACATAGATAAGGCATTCAGGAGGAAAGCCTGGGCAGCGCATCCAGACCATGGAGGGAGTGGAGAGGAGATGAAGAAGATCAATATAGCTTACGAAGCCATTAAACAGTTCAGGGGGTGGAAATAGATGATACAAAAATTTCTCTGCTGGTCATTAGGACATAAGACAATGTTTAAGGTGGCCACTGAGCGGATCCTCGTAGCAGATACTGCCTTTGACCGAGATGTGAAACATACTGTGCTGAGATGGGAAAGGTCAAAGTTCTGCCTGCGTTGTGGCACTCTAGTTCATGGGGAGAAAGAGTAATGGGTGTACGATGCACTGACACAACTTGTCCACAGTGGGTAACCGACAATACCACAGCTCCAGAGATAGGACACTGTAGTGATGAACGTGTACTTTCTTGTTACAGGAAAAGCAAAGCACAGTCGAGTGCATACGCGCGCAATGCTGAGGAGGAAGACAAGTAAATGACTGATTTAGACCAAAAAGACCTTGATGTTCTCCAACGTGCTCTTGAGTTCGAGAAGACTATGAACCCAGACGAATTCAATCTTGGTTGGAGATGGTATGAGGTTGGTGCACACACAGCCAGTATCACAAAGCTCGTAGTTATGCAGCTCGTAACTATTTCGTTCAAGTCACATTCTGAGACCCGTTATCGGTTAACTGATACTGGCAAGGCTCGTGCTATAGGAGAGCTTGCAAGTGAGCCAGGATTGGAAGAAGTAAAACCAGCTGGCTACGGCGTTATCTTGGATGATATGTTCAACGATATTGTCGGCTACGACGATGTGAAAGAACTCCTTCGTGAGTCACTGCAGCTCGATAAACCAATCCATGTACTTCTTGTTGGTCCACCGTCTCTCGCTAAGTCTATGTTCCTTTGGGATATTGAGCGAGCTTATGGTGATTTGTCTCTCCCTCTTATCGGCAGTGCTACTTCACATGCGGGACTCTGGGATATGATTGCAGAGAAACGCCCCAAAATAGTCCTCATTGACGAAATTGAGAAGATGGTGCTAGCAGATATGGCAGGTTTGCTAGCACTCATGGAGCAAGGCAGGATAATACGCGCTAAGGTAGGTAGGAAGCTTGATGTGCGTCTCACAGTATGGGTTATAGCCGCAGCTAACAGGACAGTTAAGATGCCTGTAGAGCTCCTATCTAGGTTCTCAATCCATAACCTTACTGAGTATAGCTCGGTTGAATTCAGGAAGGTCGTCACCAATGTTCTGGTGTCACATGAGGATACTGATTCTGATTCAGCTGCGGCAATAGCATCCTACCTGCTTGGAAAATCTCATGATGTAAGAGATGCTGTCCGCGTAGCAAGGCTAGCAAAGAGGACTGGGGTAAAACGGGCTGTTGAACTACTGATAAAATGAAAAGATTGACAAGGCTCAATAAGGGCGATACTAGAAGAATTGAGAAAGCTCTTACCTCTATGCACAAAGCACTAGATGAATTGGGGAATGTGCTTGGTCCCAGGTTAGCGTTAGAGGAGAGCGTATCCACAGAACAAACATCAGATACGCAAATAATATGTGTATTCACGGATATATTATCGGTGTTTAGGACAATGTTAATGATGCTGGACTACACGAAGAACTTTTCCTCTCTTGCAGGTCTATTACTTGATACTCCAACTACCTTAAAATCACCAAACAGGGTAGTCTTTGTGCCGAAGTATCCTGATTCTGCGAAGATAGACTGGGACAAAGCTCGTGGTATTTTGACAATGCAGGAATATACTATCCTTGAATACCGTCTTGGCGCTAAGGAAGAACCTCGTACTCTCGAGGTAGTCAGTCAAGATTTTCAGATAACCAGAGAACGTGTTAGACAAATTCAGATGACAGCTGTCCGTAAGCTTGAAACTGCTGGACTGCTTATCAAGTAGATTCTGCATTTGTTTTGCAGCAAATCCGAACAGGGGAACTATACTTACTGCAAATATAAAATATCAAAAAGGAGTTAGCAAATAGGTGTAAACTAAATGCAGATTGCAGATGCAGTGTGTAAATAGATGCAGTGCAGAAAAAAGTTTTTGCAGCACAGTCATATCCATGAAAAAAGTCCAGCAATTGGCTAAAAAAGTAGTCCACAAATGCAGAAAAACGTGCTATAATAGAATTATCAAGATTAGGAGGTGTAGCATGAGTGATGAAGAAGAGAAAACAGACGAAGAACAAGAGGAGCCAGTGTTCTTACTTAACGGTAAGGAGATTCCTGGTGAAGATGCTTTCAATGAAGATGGTTCCCTGAAGGATGGTGTCACAATGGTGAATGATGGTTTACCCACAGAGGAGCCTGTTGAGGAACACGAAGAGCCTGAAGAAGAACCCGAAGAAGAGCTGCTTGCCTTCCAGAAAGAGGAAGAGCCTACCGGTAAAACTGACAAAGCTATGTATTGGCTTATGCGTGGAATGTCAGATGAAGATATAGTCGAAACCAAAGGCTTAAATCGTAATACTGTTCGTATGGCAAGAGGGTGGCTTGCTGATAATGGCTACTTAAAGAAGGAGCGTAAGCCATCTGGAGTAAAGAGTAAGACCCCAGGTGCTGCTCTCCAAACCCAATCTGCCAAAGGAACCCTCCAAGTTTTTGCTAAGGGTTCTCCCCCTGAAGCAATCATCGAAAATATCCATGTTCCTGAAATAGATGGCCAGTCAGCAAGTTTTGAAACTGGTATGAAGTTTGGCATGAGTACAATCGTTCTCGCAGTTAGACTAATGCAGGAATTATCGATTATTAGTGCTCAGCAGGTTAAGCCTCTTATCGATATGACTAGGTCTGTTCGAGAAGGTGAAGGAGCCGCATTCAAGTCTGGTGCTGATGAGGCAGCTATGAAGGCAGCCTCAGCAATGGGTGCAACAATCATGCCTATTATGTCGGAAATGCAGTCTGCTGTAATTAACGCCACTAAGGGTAGTGAACCTGATCCAATGAAGGCAATGATGGTTAGGACTATGGAACCGCTCATGAAGAACATGATGGGTGGTATAATACCAGGTATGAAAGACGAACCACCGACGGGGTGGAGTCGAAAAGAGGAATAAAACTATAGGAGGTACAGTTATGGTTATACCAGGGTTAGGCGTTGATCCAGCCAAGCTAGAGGCAGTGCAGAAGGTTAGTCATCACATCCAAGGTGTGATAAGGATCGACTATGCTGCGAAGTCAGTCACTTTGACCCTAAGTTCGGCCAACCAAGAAGCTGCGGAACTTATCCCAGAGCTAGTGAGCCAGCTAGGAGGGGCACTTGCTCAACAACTAAGTACGTTTTTTGCCATAAAGGGCGAGATTATTGAGGTCAACCGGGGCGAGTAATTAGTGTGGTATATTCGAGTAGTAATGTGTAAGTTGAGGTGTTGTGGTGGGTTATCATGAAAGAATAGTGAAGCTCTCAGAACAACTGAGGTTTCTAACAGGGCCAGAAGGCTGGGAAGAAAGGTTTGTGATATATCCAGGAGAAACTCCTTGGTGGGAGATTAAGGAGTCTAAAGAAAGGCACAAGGTGTCACATACACAGTACATGAGGAATTATTGTCTTACCCAAGTAGGTACTCCTAAAGGATTAAAGGGCCGACAGTCTTTGTATGCTCTTCATAAGCGGCAGAAGCCAGGTGCTTGTGAGCTATGTGGAAATAATAAGTTGTTGGGTTATCACCACTGGATAAATCAGTACCCATCAGCTGGATTATGGGTGTGCTTCCAGTGTAATGTCTTTGCAGAAGTAGTGGATATTGGTGGTCAGTCCCTGGCTTCGAAGTACATTGGCTACAAAGAGTGGTTGGATACGAGGTATGCAGATGGAGAGTTAACAAGGCTGGCAAAAATAGCCAAACACTACCGTCAAGTATTCACGATGGTTAATGGGGTATATTCTAGTCATAGAGCTTGGGGTAAGAGAGACAAGCCAGAGGATAATATATGTGAGCTCTGTGGTAATGTGAAGTGCAAGGTTTATCATCACTGGGATGACAGCATTCTGGGCAAAGGTCTCTGGATTTGCCATAGGTGTGATAGTTTTGCGGAACAAATAGACACTTACGGGTTATCTCTTGCAGAGAAATACCTATTGTTGAAGGTTCAAGATGAACTCCGAGTTTTCGAATTGATTGGGGTAAGTAGCATAAGTGATGGTGCTGTTGAAGTGGGGCAAAATGCGTGACAAGAGTGGTTTTACTCTCCGAGATCGCGAAATAGCTATCCAGGTTATGACGAAGAGCAAGATTGTGCGCAAATGGGCACAGGG
>SDBU01004660.1_pt1 | contig 16749 bp, 11 predicted proteins | sample 2277071 | NCBI WGS metagenome assembly SDBU01 (sample SAMN10397929, study PRJNA504765) | marine sediment metagenome | isolation source: marine sediment core GS08_GC12, 126 cmbsf | place: Arctic Ocean: Gakkel Ridge, Loki's castle | collected 2008
ATAATGTCATATTCCCACCCATCAGAGTAAGGTGGGCAGTTCCAATCGAAGCTCTGGCTGTTCAATCCTCGTACTCGTGCATATAGGGCAAGGATAAAAATAGCCAAGCAGACAACCATCATAATCCATCTTGGAATAGCTGCCTGGGCTCTTCGCAAACCGAAAACACAAACATTCCTATTTGTCAATTTAGGGCACACCATGAAAAAGTCCACCATATGATGATTATCATCTCTAACAAGTGAGGGAAAGTCGAAAATGTATGTATGAGAACAAAATTTTCTTACCCATTTCGCACATATTGGTCACCTGCTCGAGAATATTTCGACCATCAGCCGTTTTTTCATCTTGGTAGGGTTTTATTTAAACAAGTTATATTTCAATATACACCTGATTGCCGAAAGGCCGTCTCTCCACCCTATCTTTTTGCCTTCTTCGTATGTTCTGCCATAATACGAGATGCCAACTTCATAGATTCTGCATTTCAACTTGGCTACTTTCGCGGTTATTTCAGGTTCAAATCCAAATTTACCCTCCTCAATCTCAATTGACTGAATGATTTCTCTTTTAAAGGCCTTGTAGCATGTTTCCATGTCGGTCAAATTGATATTCGTAAACATATTGGAAAAGGTAGTTAAAAATCTGTTGCCAACCATGTGCCAATAATAGAGAACTCTGTGAGCAGAGCTTCCCAGAAATCTTGAACCATAGACAACATCAGCTTTGCCATCAAGAATTGGCTGGATAACCCTTGGGATTTCATTAGGGTCGTATTCAAGGTCAGCATCCTGGATTATTACGATGTCACCGGTTGCGGCTTTTATTCCCGTTCGCAATGCCGCTCCTTTGCCTTGGTTTCGATCATGATAGATTACTCTGTCTACAGCAGCATTAAGTTCACCTTGAAGCTTTTCTCTGGTACCATCTGTTGAGAAGTCATCAACTACAATTATTTCTTTCTTATCGTAAGGACAGTTTTTAACAGCCTCGATAATATTCTCAATTGTATTAACTTCGTTAAAACAGGGCAAAATAATACTAAGCTTCATATTATTTCCTTAAAGTAATCTATTGTTTTTTTGAGACCATCCTCCAGTGGAATTCGTGGTTCCCAATTCAATTGTTCTTTTGCCAATTCTATAAGCGGTTGTCTTTGGTGAGGATCGTCTTGGGGCAATGGTTTATAGACTATTTTTGATTTAGATCGCAATAGTTCTATGATCTCGGTAGCAAGTTCAAGAATAGTACATTCTCCAGTATTTCCCAAGTTTATCGGCCCGGTAACTTCATCACCCGATTTCATTAGTTTAATTAAACCATCAATCAGGTCATCGACGTAACAGAAGCTGCGGGTCTGAGAACCATCTCCGTAAATAGTAATATTTTCATTTTTTAAGGCCTGCATAATGAAATTGCTTACTACTCGACCGTCATTCGGATACATTCGAGGCCCATAAGTATTAAATATCCTTGCTACCTTAATCTTTAGATTGTGTTGACGATGATAATCAAAAAAAAGTGTCTCTGCACATCTTTTTCCTTCATCGTAACAGGATCGCAATCCGACCGGATTTACATTACCCCAGTAACTTTCTTTCTGGGGATGAACTGCAGGATCGCCATATACTTCGGACGTTGATGCCTGCAATATCTTGGCCTTTATTCGCTTTGCAAGCCCCAGCATGTTGATTGCGCCATGCACAGACGTCTTTGTGGTCTGCACAGGATCAAGCTGATAATAAATAGGTGAAGCCGGACACGCAAGGTTATAAATCTCATCGACTTCGACATATAAAGGAAAGCAGATGTCATGCCGGAGGATTTCAAACATTGGGTTGGAAAACAAGTGTGCGATGTTGGCCCGTCGGCCAGTGTAGAAATTGTCCACACAAATCACTTCGTGGTCTTGTTCAAGAAGTTTTTCGCATAGATGTGAACCGAGAAATCCGGCACCTCCCGTTACAAGAATACGCTTGATTGAACCGTAATTTTTCACATAACCTCTTTTCTTTTAGTCTTCCAAGAAATTGTGATATTATGCTTTTAAGCGTTTTTTCTTTTAGCTCCAATTTTAAACTTTTGGTCTGACAGTTCAATCGCTTCTTCAAATGAAATTTTGGGAATTATCTCGCCTGGCAATCTGCTTTTAAGCGAAAGATTATATACTTCAATTCGCATCTCTTCGCACATGTCCCTAACAATCTCAAAGCATGGAACAATTGAACGCTCGAAACTTACATCAATCCACGTAGGGCGGGTATCTGAGGCATCTTCATAAAACCTCGGTTTAAGGCCGGCATAGTTTAAGTCCATACCGAGAATAAAAATTCTTCTAAAACCAATGTAATAAGCGTGTTGCAACGCAGTATAAACGATGTTCTCTCCATGAAAATAGCCTTTCTCCATGTTCATGCAGAACCCCACCTTGTCACTTTTCATTCGTATACTCGGATGCAATATTATAGCTGGATCGGTTGATGCCCAAGTATCAAAAGCTCTTTCGCTCATTGCAGGGACACCATACCTTTGATTCAATGGATCCAAAAGATAAATTGGTGAATCTTGAAGTAGAGAAGCATCTTGTTCACAGATTTTGCACAATCCCCAAAACGGGAAAAAGCATTTCGCCCCCGATTTGATTATCTCGCGGACCATATCAAAACGGTTTTCAAAGAAATCATAGGTTGATATAGCATAATATGTTGGTGTAAAGTCCGCATCCCTAAACTTGGCAATAGCTCCATTAACGCCAAAACAAACTTGTCTTTTAAGTTTAGTAAAGTCAATATCGTTAACTGACGGGCTCGTTCCCACGATAAAGCAATTGCCCGATTGAGTATTGTACACGTCTCGAACGGGAAGAGTCTTTAAAACAACTTTGCCGTCCCAGAGAACATTACTTCTGCCAGGTTCATTAGGGACTTCCTGAATTTTAAATCTGTCAATAACTCGTCCCATGTGCCTGATTTCGCGTCGTAATCCTGAATTGCTCTCCCTAAGGATTTCAGAGGGATCAGCAGCCCGGAAGTGACGAAGAAGTTTTCTAAGGATTTTTCCCAAGAGATAACGAGGGGCAAACACAATGCGACTTATAATGCGAGCCAACTTGTAGGAATAAGAGGCTTTTATGGCATTCAGCTCTTTCAGCCTGGATTCTCCAATTGTTAAGCCCACAACCTGTTTCGTTAGTTGAGTTTCTTTTACTGTTTCAAATCCACTCCCCTTGAAAAATATTCCAATTCGTCTTCCACCAGGCACAACAACCTGAATGCGATGCCACTCCCGACCGAGGTCGTTCTCATTCCAGACAGCGAGATGGGCCTCGTACGGATTGCGGCCGTAACGATTTCTCATCCATTCATTCCCCAGCGGAATGGAGATAATACAATTAGCAGCCCAAGAAGATGACATTTTACGAATTAAAGCCAACCCGTCGTGCTTTAGCATGTGTTCCACTACATCGCAGGCTATTACAAGATCGTAGATTTTATCTGGATGGAACATCCTGGCATCCTCATAGAAGATGCGGTTGTAGAGATATAGCTGCAGAGTATCGTGGTAATCTGGGAATATCTCAACGCCATCGATTTGCAACTGCCATTCGTTTTTCTTTACCCGATCCATCCAAACCTCAAGATATTCCCGGCACAGGAAGCCCCATTTGCCAAATCCGACGCCTACGTCTAAGATGGACGATGGGTTTAATGCCCTAATAAGTGTCACAATCGGTGTCAGCAATTCAACAGCGCTTGACGCCATAATCTATCCTCTTCAGTTAAGTCAGTCTAACATCCGCCTTAGAAAAGACTCTTCGACATATCACTCTTTCAGAATGCGATTGTAAGCTTGTCGCATCTTTCTTAGCACAAATTCATGGTTCCAATATCGCTCCATCCACAACCTGGATTTCAGGCCCAGTTCATTAATCAGTTCCTTATTTGCTATGAGCTCTTCCAGGCATTCAACGATATTTTCTTCATTAGCTTTGTACCACGGTAATTCATCTACCTGGCAGCCGACATAATCAGCAAGGAAATTTTCCATAACAGAATCCAGATTGGCTATAGTTACGCAACCCAATGCAAGCCCCTCCAAACTACTCAAGTGGTAACCCCACGATTTGATATCATCGATACAAATGTGACACTGCTGCTTGGCGGCAAGGCATTCATCTAACGGAACACCATGTACTATTTTTATTCTAACCTTATTTGGGTGGCGTTCGCTTATAATGCGCAGAGCTTCTAAAATCCTGTTATATCCTTTATCTCTGCAGAGCCGTGAGTTAGGTGCTACATCATCTGCAGGAGAAAAACATATTTCCACCACATCGTTGTTTCGTTTAATTATCTGATATTCCGGAAGGCGTATATCTACGACGTTTGGCACAGAAATGGCATTTGGATAGAAACGAGATTGCTTCTGCGCAACAACAAGAGTAGGAATCTCTTGCCATTTTTGGGCCTCCTCTACACTTATTTTCAACCTGTCCGCAATCTCATCCGGGCCACTGTGCCACTGTAGGCAGATGGGTTTGTTATCCGCAATGTCTTTGAAAACGCCGAATAGTTTAAAATAAGCTTCATTGTGGAAATGGATGATGTCACAGTCATTTATTAAACGCTTAATCCTTTCATGGTCTAATTTTGATGATGATGCAGGGTTATAAACAATGTCGTAATCAAAGGTCCTTCCGTCAGGATACCAATTTTGCAAACAAACGGAAATAGCAGAAAAATAGCGGCTTTGGTCCAACAATCTACACACGCGAATTGGCGCGCCGGCCAAAGGTGTCAGAGAAACGTGAAGTATCTTCAGCTCCGCATCGTGGAACTTGTCCTTTTTCGGAGGCAGTGAAGGCAGTTTTTTTATTTCTGCAAACCGTCCTCTTAACAATCTCTTCCAAAGCGTCCTTGGCTCAATCATGCTATGGTAAAGAGTGGCGGCGAAGCAGGCATAGCGACATTTCCGGCTTTCTTCAATTTCTTGAATACGTTTTTTAAGGCTATCCCTTTGCAGTTTAATGTTTTGTATACAATCTTCGAGATTTTCCTTTTGATGCTTTAGTTTATCAATTTGTTCTTTCCATTTACCAGCTTGTTGCTCCAGCCTGTCAATTCTGCGTTCTTGTCTTAAACGGCAGGATCGCCCAATAAACTCTGTCTGACGAATATACTCTGCTAAGTCTACGTTTTCATTGCTGCTTAGCTCAGAAGTGTCGGAAGCAGGAAAGTTCTTAACTGCAAGTTTACTCATCCGTTTGCGAAGGGTGGTGTTCTCATTGTGTGAAGTAATTTTTCGTTTCATGAATTTTCCACACAAAGATATAACATGTTCAACGTCCTCTATATTGACAAAACGATAATTTGAAGACTCTGCCATTTTTGCAAGCGATTCGTTTTTAGGTGTGTTGCCAGGTAACATTATCGCAGGTGTCCCTGCAATCACCGCCATCGCATTCACATGGAACCTTCCGGATATGACAACATCAGCCTGACGCAACAGCCAGACAGCCTCTGACGGAGTGAAATCAGAACCCAGGCATTTTACGCAGTCGTAGTGTAAGGCCAACTCTTGTCCCAACTTCATGTCGGCCCCCATGCCCCGCTGGGCAATAAAAAGAATACTAAGCGCCCTATACTGGCGAGCAAGTTCCTCTATAATTGCAGAGTAAGAGTCGACCCACTGGGACCTTGTCCGATCCGTAATGGTGGAGCTTCCAGCAACAATAATTTTACACTTGCTTTCGTTTCTTCGCCAAAAAGGGAACTTCCCCGCAATATATTCTTCTATGTCTCCGTCAATCCGTGAGGGTGTTAAGAATGTCAGGTCCGAGGCTTGTATAGCATTGGTTAAACCTATTTTTTTCACGGTCTCAAAGCTACCAGGGTCTCTTACTGCCAGATGATCAACATTCTGTAAAGTTCTCGCACAGAACGATAGAAAGAGAGGGTTATCTGAAAAAAGTGCTGTATTAACAACCCAAACAGGCAGATTGAATTGTTGCTTGGCCACCTCGACGCAAGCAAGCCAATACCAAACTCGATTGTTATTTGTTGGCCAGTGTAAGGTACCTTCACCATTTAAAACCACCAAATCGGCTTGCTTCAGAGCATTTATACAACTTGAGTTAAGCAAAACACTTTCGATTGGAGAATCAAAGTCAGCTACTGACTCAGGGACCTTGCATCCAATATTCTGGTCGATAGAGTGAATACGCACAAAATTAATATCATTTCCAAATCGATGACGTAATTCTTTTTCAAGAATATAGCTTGCTGTCTGAGATCCCAAATGACATTGTGCACCAGTGTAATTCAAAATACAAATGTTCATCAACCAATCCTTTTGAATTTATAAAATGTTGTGAATCCTTTTATTAATCCTTCTGAAAAGTTGCCAATCCAAAATTACTAATTTTGAATTCTGATATTTCGATGTCTTCTTTGTTGGTTGAATAAATTACATATAGCGAATTTTCATGTTCGAAAGCATGGGGATATTGAAAGCCACGAAAGCGGGTAATTGATTTGTTTTTCCCCGAAAATCGCATTGCAGGTGCTCCTTTCCTAAGAACCATTGGATTATCAAATACCCAACCATCTCTACTGAAAGAGATACACAATATATCCCTTCCTTTCGGATTTGGGTTATTAATCAGATAAAACCAACCGTTTGAAAGAATTCCGGTGAAATTTTTGCTGGTCTCATCCGGATAATTCGTTTGAACTGGAATTGTCCAATTGATACCCATATTTTTGCTTAATGCCCTGTATAACAAATGGGATTTGCGTTGATCTCTGAAGATCATGTGAACGATTCCGTTATTATCCAGATACCAACTTGGCTCACTCAGTTTATCTCCGGGATATTTAACATTAAGGCGTGTAAGCTCCCAAGATGCTCCATCGTCATTGGAAATTGCCGTATAAATGCACCTATTTTCATCCCGGCAAGTCATAAATAATGAATTTCCAAGTCTGGAGGGCGGATAATTATTCATATAGCCATCTACGAATACACCTTTTTGCTCCCATATTTCACCGTTATTTTCAAATCTTACCAAACGAAGATTTCCCCAATTCTCCGTTTCTATATAAGCTCCAAGGGCTACCAGCTTATTATCAAGAATAAATATTCCACGTGCAACCCACCTTCCAGGCAAATCAGGGCCATCTGGATCATTTGCCAGAACAGAACTTTCACTCCAAGTACGACTGTCTAAACTGGTTGAGTAACGAATTATTTGGCTGGGGCTGTCCTCATCTACGCGACCTGCAGACCATAGGGCCCAAAACTTTCCATCGAAGTAAGTAACGTAAGGATGTAAGTTAAACTGATATTTATCCTTTTTTGCATAGTAGACTGTACTTGTTTTTGATGGAACGAGCTTTAGATTCTCCTGATTATCAAATACACTCTTATCGGCAAGGAGAGTTGCTGGATTATTAACATTATTTTCTACTTCGTATATCTTTTCTCCATTAAGGTGGTCGTACTTAAAACTCAGTACATTGTTAAAGACAAAAAATAATACTATCAATAACAAAGATGCGTATGAAGCTACACGAAACGTTTTATTGATTTTTCCCATTTATTCTTTGCTTTAAAGAGTTATTATAAGAACTGTTAAGTGATATTTTTCATTGTTAAACAAAATATCTTCTCTCGCATTTAAGTGTACTAAATATTAAACTTGATAGTCAGTAACACCATAACCACAGCCAGTCATTATAAAAGAACAATAGCGGTTAGCTAAAATGAGATAAGAAAATTCATCAGGCGGATTGAGCACAAATGTAAGATAGTATTTATTATCCCGAAAACTTATATTAGGTATACGGTCCTCGATTGCATTTTCTCCCTGTTTTATATTATATGTCTTTCCATGGTTCCAACCTTGCCATTCAGCAACATTTTGACCTGTTTCATCTACAATCACCATACGAGCTTTGCAATTTCCTATATCCACACTCGAAGCAAACTTGACTTGAAATGACAAATCATCTCTCCAATCCAATTTTTCTGAAGATATTCTAAAATCATGGAACCGGATTTCAGGGGCTGTGTGAACAAATCGCTCAGTGTTTCCCAAAGAACAAAGCGAATTATAAAGCCGAACTCCTTCGTCTGTACTACCATAAAAAGCGATTTTACCCTGGTGAAGCAAGAGCACGGAAGTGCAAATCCTATTTATTTGTGACATGTTATGGCTCACAAAAATAGTAGCACCCTTAGCTCTTGCATCTCCGATTCGATTATAGCATTTTGCGATAAACTTCCTATCGCCCACCGCCAGTATCTCATCCAGAAGAAGAAGGTCTGGTTGGATAGCCGTTGCGATTGAAAATCCCAGCCTCACACGCATTCCCAAGGAATAGGTACCAACAGGAGAATCCAAGAAGGTTCCTATTTCAGCAAAATCAACAATGTCCTGAAATTTGGAGTCAATTTCCATACGGCTCATGCCCAGTATTGCACTATTCAAACGGATATTTTCGCGTCCAGTCATATGAGGGTGAAAACCAGCTCCGACGGCAATTAAGGCGCCAGTTCGGCCTTTGATATTGATTTCTCCTTTATCTGGTGGAAAGATACCCGCCAATAGTCTCAAGAGTGTCGTTTTGCCTGATCCATTAACGCCGATTAGCCCTAATACTTCACCTCGTCTTAACTCAAATTTAATATTATCAAGTGCCCAGAATTCATCTCTACGCAGTTGTGTTGAATCCGGTTTTATGCCAACTAAATCTTTGGACAGATCGATAATTCCATAAGCCATGCTACGTCTTAGTGTTTTACAGAATTTCTTTGAAATGTTTTTGACAGAAAGGACAACATCCTTTTCGCCTCTTCTTCCATCTTGCGCGCTTTTTATACATGTATGTGTAAGGATCGTCATCAGACCATCCTCTCGATTACTTTGCCCTCTGATACGTAAAAGAGTCTCCAGGCAATCATAAAAACCAGGAGAGACAGCCCTGTACAAATAAAATAACCCAGAGGGCTGTACAACCTGCCATAAATAATAATATCCCTGGCTGAACAGACAAGATACGTAAGAGGGTTCCATTTTATAAGAATCTGAACAGTTGGATTTTTAACATTATCTGAATAAATTACAGGAGTAACCCACATCAACAAACCTAACCCCATATTAACAACTTTGTTAATATCTACCGCCACTATGGATACCATGGATAATATAAGACCTATGCCCGCACCGAGAAAGAATAAAGGCAAAGCAACAACAGGGAACAATATTATTCCCCAGCTGGGAATTACCTTAAAAATTAGCAGGACAATGATGTTCATCACAAAAGTTATTAAAAAGGCAGCTAAATGTTGAGCAGTTTGCTTAAAGAGGAGAGCTTCATGAGGATAATTAACCTGCATAACCAGACTGGAACCAGCAGATAAGGTGGCTTGTGCTGAGCCATAAAAGCCCATAAACAATCCCCAAATAGAAGTGCCAATAAGCACATATGCTGGATAAGGTATCCCAACATCTCCAGGGTGGAGTATTCCTGTCTTCTTTAGAAAAACCCAGGACACTATCCCCATAATGGGAGCAAGAAACATCCAGGTAATCCCAATGAACGATTTCTTATAGCTCGCAAAAAAGTCCCGTTTAAATAATTGCCATATCAACTCTTTTGATTTGACAACATTTCTTGCCATTACCATCCAAGTTTTTAAAAAACCAAGCTCATGTCTTTGATTTGGTTTGTATATTATTATAGTTTCAGCCATACATCCCTCAAGGTATGTGTTTTCTGAATAGAGTTTCTCTTGATTCCTACATCAATTACGTTTCATATACCCTCATCTATCTCAACCAATGTTGAACTGTGTTTAATTCCAAATCAGGAACCTGGCAGAGTTGTCGTATTTTATCTTAAAATCTGTTATCGCCATCACCAACGTTAGATAAAGATAATTCCTTCTACCCAAAGGATTTCTTTGTTTACAGGTTTCTGTATATGATGACATTGGCTCCTCTTTTTGTCTTATCAACATATTTGTATTCTACTTTGCCTAAGGGATTTGCTAAGGTTGATCTATCTTTTTGCTTTTTGGATATTTTCACAATATATACAGCATTCTCAGGAATATTTCCATTCTCATATACTAATCCTTTCCGCTCTGCATAAAAACTTATGCGTTTGTCTGGCACAGCTATAATATCTTTCCTCTCAGTATTGGCTTTAAGCCATTTTGCAGCCGCCCTGTAGCCTTGCTTTTCTATACGAATCGGCCTGAATAATTTGGGAGCACATATACAAATCCCGATTGCAAATAAAACCAAAAACCAAAACCGCTCATTGCGATTTGTTGCAAAAGACGGTTCCACTTTCTTAGAAAATCTCTCCTGAAACCAGATTGCTAATTCCTGCAAGCCGACAGGCACATAAAGAATTGGAAGTATTAGTAATGGCAAAGTATGCCTGTCACTCATATAGCCATGCTTACAATACAGCCATACCAGCACGGGTATATTCAGGACTATAAGGGCAGTTATAAAGAACGTTTCCGGCCCCTGCCATTTTCGTGCTCTGAACCACTTGTACATTCCTATCAATAAGGCTGGTACAAAAAACCACATTAACGTCTCACCAATATTTCCAACCAGTTTGCCAAAAGCTCTTGCGATATTTGGGGGTGCAAAATTAGAATCATGGATAGTTCCTGACGTGGTCTGATTGTTCTTTGCATAAACTTCTGGCTGCTGTAAATCTGGGGCAAATCGGCCAATATCTTTCTTTGGAAATGCGGCTCCTTTGAATTTCATATATGGCCCAGCGATAACCAGGAACCCCACGAGTAGTAAAGCCAACGCAGATATTGCTTTACCTGCGCTTACAATACGTTTCGGCCAGAATAATTGCAGTCCCAACCATAAACTACCAATCACAACCAACTGAGCACACTCAGGCCTAATAAGATATCCCATCCCGGCAGTAAGCCCCGCAAAACCAAAAAGCCACCATTTTCCATCTATTGCTCCACGTACCAAAATTAAAAAGCCGGTTGCCAAAAAGAAGATATGTGGCCAATCGCTAAGGGCGTCACTTCCATAATTGGCCGGCTTAGGCAATAATATAAGAATCAATATCGCCCAAAAGATCAGCTTGGCCCCCAATAACTGTCTCCCTATAAAGTATATTACTATTGTAGCAAGTAATCTGAATACCAACGTTACGCTTTGCCCGCAGTAAATCCAACTCAATATTGATGTGTTGTCGTGTAAAAAACCTGCCGCTTTGTGTGCTGTAAGAATCAGCCATGGATAACCTGGATGCTGAAATTCATTCATCATTGTTTCGACAGGTGCTGTCTCAAATTGTTTGGCATACTTTATAAAGGTTACACCATCCTTTGCAATGATAGCAGTTGTGATAATAAGGTATATGCCAATACAAAGTGCAACTGTCAGTAGTATTGATACATTAAGAAAATCTCTACTTTTACCCGATTGTTCAACAGTCGTTTTCAATACGCATTTTCCCCTTTTATAATATGCCACGGAGTTCGTAACAAAATCCACATATCCAGTCCCCAAGACCAGTTCCTGACGTAATACAAGTCATACAACAACCTTTTCCTAAGAGAGGTATTGCCACGAAAACCATTTATTTGCGCCCATCCTGTCATACCCGCCTTAACCTTGTGTCTGAGCATGTACTTTTTATATTCTTCGGAGAATTGTTTTGCAAAAACAGGACGCTCGGGTCTAGGGCCGACCAGACTCATTTGGCCTTTTACCACATTTATAAGCTGGGGAAGTTCATCGAGACTTGTGCGCCGAAGCCATGGTCCGATTAGCGTCCGCCTAGGGTCATTGTGCCTGGTCCACTGGGGACCATTTTCTTTTTCCGCATCTACCACCATGGTACGAAATTTGAACGCTTCAAATTCTTTCTGGTCTATCCCCACACGTCTCTGTTTGTAAAAAACCGGTCCCTTGCTGGTCAATTTAATCAATATTGCTATCAGCACCATTGGGATAGCAGATATGGTCAGTAATATTAGAGCGATTGTACGATCAAAAACTTCTTTAAACACAACGTTGACGCCTTTTAACGGAGAATCAGCCGCCGAAAATAGAATCTGAGAACCTATGGTTATTGCTGTGGCACCGCTTATTAAGGCCAGGTTGCCCCAATCTGGCGTGATGCGAATGGTTACACCGGCAGACTGAAGGGCTTCGAGGATCGGATATGCTTTTTGTGCCTCGTTTCCGCTTAAGGCAAGATAAACTTCGTCTATCGCTTTGGTTTTAGCTAATTCAGTTAATTTCTCAACAGGGCCGTATACTGGAATCCCCAGCAATTCAGTGCCGATATTATCTGCATTATTATCTACAAAAAGAGCGCACTTTAGTCCGAGCCATTCCATTTGTTCGATGTCACGGACAAGCTGTTGGGCCTTTTGCCCCGTTCCTATTACGGCGTAATAACGTAGGTTATATCCCCTCGCACGCAATCTTCGCATTATTACCATTGTTAATAAGTGCGAAAAAACTAACCCTGCAAACAGCATAATTGCGAACAAGACCAACAATTTTCGTGAATAGGGCACATCCTGAATGTAGTAAAAGAAAGCCAGCACAAAAAGGCCGCCGAAGATACTGGCTTTGAAAATATCCCCAAGCTGCGCAAATATATTCTGTATTCGCTTAGGTTTATAAAGACCTGTAAACAGACAGCTCAAATAGCAAATGAAAACGACGGGCAGAGTCAATATCAGATGCCTTTTGAAATCCGGTATTCCCTTAGTTGCGGTAAATACCCCCGAATGAAATCGAACATAGAAAACAGACAGCCAAATGCAACCGATAATACAAGCATCGCTGGCCGAGCGAAACAAAGTCACAAATGTCGCATATCGCTTTAGCATATTGTTCTCTCGAGCTTAACCTCGGTTTTTGCATTCATATGCCACCATAGGCGTTTTGGACCAAAGACGCCATATAATTAGGCAGAATATTTGATTCTTTTTCAAGCTTTTTTTTCAGGCCTTATAAGCGCCGCTGCCATTCCGGTAATTTATCACAATTTTCATTTGCTAATCGAAAGATAGAGTTGGATATACTCGAACATGCTTACGAGAATGATTTCAGCCATAATGCTACAGAAGTGATAACACTGCATCGAGCAATGAAAAGACTTAGCAAAGAAGGCTATAGGGCCGGACGCTGCGCAATTAAAGAAGGATTGCGAGAAACGGCACGCCAATTACTCAAACAATCCTTTCAACAGCATCCTAACTTCAAATCCTTGTTTTGGTGGATTGTCGCGGCACAAAAGCTATATCAAGTCTGCCGAGTAACAATTACAGGGCTTTGTAAAACATCCAAAGAAAAAAGTGGACTGAAGATAGGCAAAACAAAGGTATAGGCAAAAAAGGGAGATCTTCAGTTCGAACTACCATTGTTGTTTCCAAAAACTCCTTACAATTTCCTATCTAATTTCCGGTAACTTATGGCCTCGGCGACGTGTTCGGGCGAGATGCCTTCGACGCCAGCGAGATCTGCTATTGTGCGGGCGACTTTGCAGATTTTATCGTGGGCACGGGCGCTCAAACCAAACTCGGTCATCGCCTGCTTTAGCATCATCTCACAAGGCTGGTCGAACTCACAAAATTTGCGAACCTGTTTATGAGTCATTCGTGCATTGGCCATTATCTTACCATCACCAAAACGCTTCACCTGAATTTCTCCTGCTCTTATAACATCTGCTCTTATGGTGGCCGAGTTTAACTGGTTTGCTCTGGAGCGAAGCTTGCCAAAGGTTACTGCCGGCACATCGATGTGAATATCTATCCTGTCCGCCAAAGGCCCTGATATTTTTGACAGATACCGCTCTATCTGATTCGGCGTACACCTGCATCTTCTTGCATCACTGCCATAATAGCCGCACGGACATGGATTCATCGCTGCAACCAGCATAAATTGAGCGGGGAATCTGATAGTTTTTTTAGCGCGTGAGACGGTAATGAAACCATCTTCCAAAGGCTGACGAATCATCTCCAAAACGTGCCTCGGAAATTCGGCGAACTCATCGAGAAACAGTATTCCGAAATGTGCCAGTGACAGCTCGCCCGGCCGAGGATTCGTGCCGCCGCCGACCAAAGCCGGCCCGCTCGCCGAGTAATGCGGCATCCGAACGGGCCGAGTCGCCAGTAGCGCCCTGCCCCTGCCCAAAAGCCCTACCGCCGAATATATGCGGGTTGTCTCGAGAGACTCTGCAAGACTCAAACCCGGCAGAATCGTCGCCAATCGCTGTGCCAGCATCGTCTTGCCCGCCCCCGGCGGACCTATCATCATAATATTGTGACCACCGGCAGCCGCAACCGTCAGCGCCCGCTTGACGGATTCCTGGCCCTTAACATCTGCAAAGTCAACCTCATAACTCGAGGCGGTCCTGAAAAGCTCCTCGATATCAACCGTCGTTGTCTCTAACGGCAGCTGTCCAGACAGCAAACCAACCGCCTGTGCCAGTGAGCCAACGCCGTATACCTCCATATCGGCAACGACTGCCGCTTCCTCGGCGTTTTCCAGAGGCACAATCATCCGGGCAAAACCATTTACCGCAGCTGTCATTGCCATACTCAGTACGCCATTGACCGGCCGAACCCTGCCGTCAAGCGCCAACTCACCGGCAATAATGAAGTCTTTGAGGGCCGGGCTGCTCAGGACGCCCTGGCCGATGAGCATTCCCAAAGCGATGGGCAAATCGAAGGCAGGCCCTGCTTTCTTCACATCCGCCGGCGCCAGGTTCACAAGCGATTGTGTCTTCGGATACTTGTAGCCGGAATTAGTAACGGCGCTTTTGACTCGCTCGGTGCTTTCCTTAACCGCGGCATCAGGCAAACCTACAATCAGCGATTTTTCAAAACCCCCGCGAGCGACATCAACTTCAACCTCGCAGATAATACCCTCAATTCCCTCAAGCGTAACGCTGTTCAACTTAGCTAACATAGTTTTCCCCTGTTTCTGGGCTTGAAAAGGGCATTTTAAGCTCATCTTGATGCTACCGCAAGGGATTTCGAGGACTTTTTGACGCTCAAAGGGCGAAAAAACACTGGAAAAAGCCAACAGGTCTAATAAATAACCAAATAAGCAACGATTTGCGAAAAAAATGCAAAAAAAACGAAAAATTTTTAAAAAACGCTTGCAAAACTCGCCGCAGCCTTTATAATTGATAATGTATTTTAGAGGACTTTTCTTCTTATAATGTTTTGGTTTCGGTGAGGCAGTTACTTTTATAACTGTGCAATATGTTTCGTAACTGCAAAGCTGTCTCACAAAAGCTGGAGGCGAATTAGCCTCCAGCTTTTTTATGCGCCTCTGCTCAGTATAAGCATGCCTAAGACGAGCTCACTCTGGACAAGTTTGTGACCCTTCGCGGTCCGAACTAAGTTCAGGAGCGAAAGTCTGCGAAAACACCCTGCTTCCGCGTGAAGAAGCTACCCGGAAGCTGTTTTATCAATCCCTTGAGACGCAGTGATACCAGCGCTGAGTGTATGCTGCCTGGCGGCAAATCAGCGTCTGCGATTATCTGCTCTACGTGGCTTGGCTCTTTATCAAGACAAGTGTAGGTCGCTCTTTCATCGGATGTCAGCTTCAATTGACTGATGTCGAACAAGGACCTATCGGCTCTTTCCTCTGCCTTCTTCGCCGCGGCGCTGACATGGCTTTTTAACCGCTCGGCTATGTAACCCAACGCCTCGGTTACATCCTCTACCGACTCAACCAACCGTGCTCCCTGTTTTAACAGCTGGTGTGCGCCCCTGCTGAACGGTGAATCGATTTTGCCCGGCACCGCCATTACTTCTCGGCCTTCATCAAGTGCTGCCTTGGCGGTAATTAGCGCACCTGAATTGAAGCCGGCCTCGACGACGACTGTCCCAAGCGCAAGGCCGGCTATGATTCTGTTACGCGGCGGGAAATTTTCCGCCAACGGCTCATACTGCAGCGGCAGTTCGCTAATGCACGCGCCAGACTGAGCTATAAGCTCGAAAAGCTTTTTGTTTTCCGGCGGAAAAACGTTCGCCAGACCGCTTCCCTGCACTGCAATTGTCCGGCCATCCGCCGAAAGTGCACCCTGATGCGCGGCAGTATCTATGCCGCGAGCCATGCCGGAGACAATCGTAAAGCCCGCTGAGCCGAGCAGGTGGGCAAATCGAGAGGATTGCTCTTGGCCATACAAACTGCAGCGACGAGAGCCGACAATCGCAACGGCCAGGTTGTCCTGGCGGGTAAGTGTTCCTTTTATATAAAGGACCGGCGGCGGGTCGTAAATTCGTCTGAGCACGGGCGGATAACGCTGGTCGTCAAGGTTGATTATCCAGACGCCGAGCTTTTGTGCTAATTCCAACTCGGCGGTCGTGTTGAATTTGTTACGTGTTTCGGCAATCGACTGAGCGGTTTTGGAGCCTATGCCGTCTATCCGGGCCAGTTCTCCGGCCGAAGCGCCGAGGGCCCGATCCACCGAGCCGAAATATTTTATGAGCTTCGCAAAAGTAACCGGGCCGACCTTATCAGCCCCGGCTAATTTGAGCCACTTTTCAATATCAGCAGAATGCGGTTGCAGCTTTGCCATCTCAAAACAATCGATAAACAAACAATGCGACCGAAGCCTATCCAAACAGTACCTAATGGTCAATAGAAATCAACCTACCTAAAAAGCCAGCCCAAAATGAGCCGGCCCATAAGTACGGCAACCTGAACATAAGGCCGTGTGG
>SDBU01004661.1_pt1 | contig 16749 bp, 12 predicted proteins | sample 2277071 | NCBI WGS metagenome assembly SDBU01 (sample SAMN10397929, study PRJNA504765) | marine sediment metagenome | isolation source: marine sediment core GS08_GC12, 126 cmbsf | place: Arctic Ocean: Gakkel Ridge, Loki's castle | collected 2008
CAGGAGGCCGAGCCATTCCGCGGTGGTGCGCTCAGCGAAGCGGGCTGCCAGTATCGGCAGGAGTTCATCGCTGTTCCTGCGGCGGTCCGAGAACGTGGCGAATCGGGCGTCCTCGGCGATATGGTCGAGGCCCATGAGCACGACCATGTCCGTGTAGAACCGCTCCTTGGCGGGGAACACGACGAGCCAGCTGTCCGCGGTCGCGAAGGTCTGCGCCGGGACGATGGTCTGGTGGGCCGAAAGCTCGGTTCGAGTGGGTTCCCAGTCCCTGTTCAATGTCCAGGCAGCCAGGTAGGAGAGCATCGAGACAGCGGTATCCAGCAAGCTGACGTCGATGTCTCTGCCAACTCCGGTCCGCCGCGCATCGAACAGGCCGGTCATGAGGCCGAGCGCGAACGCGTATCCGCCGGCGAAGTCGATGAGGGATACCCCGGCCTTGGCGGGCGGCCCATCCGGTTCGCCGGTCAGCGCCATGTACCCGGCGTATGCCTGCATAAGCGGGTCGTAGCCGGGCTCCGCGACCCGGGGGCCGGTCAGTCCGAATCCCGAAAGGGATCCGCAGACGACCTTCGGGTTGATGTCTTTGAGGCCCTCGTAGGTGAGGCCCAGCTTCGCCGGCTGATCGCCTCGAAGGTTGTTGCAGACGATGTCGGAGACGCGGACGAGGTCGTGGAAGACAGCGCGCCCATCGGCGTGACGGAGGTTGATCGCGACCGATTTCTTGCCGCGGTTGAACGCCTGGAAGTAAAGGGAATCGGCCTCAATCTCAAACGGGGGAACGTAGCGCGCCACGTCGCCGCCCGATTCCGGGTCCTCGATCTTGATTACCTCGGCGCCCAGGTCTGCAAGCACGGCGGTCCCGAAGGGTCCGGCCCCGAACTGTGACAGGGCGACGATCCTGACACCCTCAAGCGGGGCGGTCCGGTCGGTCATACCGGCAGCCTGCCTTCGCCCAGGGTTGCGTGATTCTTCTTCGGCACCAGCACGTGTCGCCGGAAGGTCATCACCAGCTCGTCCCGCTGGTTCCTGGCCCGGGTTTCCGCATACACGACGCCGCGGTCGCCCTTCGACGCTTCGCGCGCCTCCAGTATCTCTGTCTCGGTGTAGATGGTGTCGCCGAGGAAGACGGGCGCGTCGTGGGTGATGCGTTCGTAGTCGAGGTTCGCTATAGCGCGGCCGGAGATGTCTGCCACGGTCTGCCCCACCGCGATGGCGAACACGAGCGTGCCGACGACCAGGCGCTGGCCGTGCTGGGTGTAGCGCTCGGCGTAGTTCGCGTCCATGTGCACCGGATGCTGGTTTTGCGTGAGCAGAGCGAACCAGGTGTTGTCCGTCTCGGTGATGGTCCGGCCGGGCCAGTGCCGGATGGTTTCACCGGGGGTGAAATCCTCGAAGTACCGACCGTAGGGCATGTCTTCCTCCGCCGCGATTGCGGGAGTCGGGGTGGCGGTCGTCCTGCGCGAGTGTGGCCGCTCACGCCTGCCCTGACAGGTTACCCGTTCTTGAAACGGACACGGGGTTGTGGAGGAAGCAGAGGTGCCGGGTGAGCGGGCGGGCGTCAGCCCTGCCCCTTGGCGGCCTCAGCGAAGGCGGTGATGTTCTCAAGAGGCGCGAACACCAGGTCGTACGCCGGGCACAGGAGCAGGCCACCACCGACGCCCAGCGTGGCGATGCGCTCCCGGACTTCCCCGCGTATCTCATCCGGCGTGCCGTTGTCCCACTGACTGGCCGTGCCCACGGTACCCCACATCGCCAGCCGGTCGCCGTAGTCGCGCTTGATAGCAGCAGCATCCATGCAGTCGGGCTGCAACGGGTTGATGGCGTGGACGCCGATCTCGATCAGGTCCGGCAGCAGCCGGGTGAAATCGCCGTCGCTGTGGTAGCAGACGAGCATGTCCGGGGAAACGTCGAGGGCTGCCTGGATCACCCGCGAAAGCCGGGGACCGAGGAACTCGCGCCAGGCCTCCAGGCCGATGATGAGGCCGGTGGGCATCGCCACGTCGTCATCGAGCATCAGCGTGTCGACGCCCGCCCGCGCCAGTATGTTGACGCTCTGCATCAGCACGGCGGTCAGCTGGTCGAGGAGGTAGTGAACGAGTTCCCTGTGTTCCAGGAGGTCGACGAGGAACGTCCCGTAGCCCCGCATGCGCGCCGCCGTCTCGAACAGCTCTCCTCCCAGGTGCGGCGCGCCGCCGGCCACGGCCAGGCCCTGCCGGTGCCAATCGTCGACCCGGTGCCTCAGCGCAGGGATCTGCCGCTCATCGACCGTGTTCGGAGGGGTGAAACCTGCCAGGTCCTCCAGCTTCCGTGCGCCCGCAAGCGGTCCGTGAGGGCCCAGTTCCGGATGGTAGTTCCACCGATCGTAGGTCCTGAGCTGGTCGAGGTCGCCGACATAGATGTCTTCCGGCAGCCCGCGCAGGTACTCCAGGAATGACGCCTGGGCCGGGGGCTCTTCGAACGAAAGAAAGCGGACGTCCGACCCGAAGTACTCGTCGGCATCCACGGGCGCAGTCCCGGGCAGCGACTGCCGGAAGAAGCCGAGGGCGGCCGGCACGCGATCGGGCTGCCTGCACGTCAGGGCAAGCCGCACACGCTCGCGGGAGTCCATAGAGGCGTCCTTCCCGCCGGCCGGCCTACTCCGCGGGCCGCAGCTCCTGCTGCGTCTCCGCTTCCTGGGCGATCTCATCCCAGTCCCAGAGCTGGAGCACGTACTCGACCGCGGCCCACATTTCTGCTTGGTCTGCGTAATGCGGGCTGGCGGGATGGCCCGACGCGCCGAGCGGTACGATCCAGCGGGAGCGGCGCCAGTCGGATGGATCGTGGATGTACCGGTTGACGGACACCGCCGTCACCTGGAACCGGTTCTCCGTCGAGTAGCCGCCCTGCTGCGGAGTGTCGCTGTCGCCCGACGCGGGCACCTGCGGCGGGTCGAGCAGGTCCGCGGACTCCGGGAAGGCCGTCGACAGCGGGTGGCGGGGCCTCGTGTGATGGACGATGCCCCACCGCCATTGCGCCACGTCCGGGCCCAGGCGCTCCTCGAGCTCCTTCACGGCCAGCATGAACGCCGCCTCAAGCACCTGAGTCCACGTGCGGCCGGCGGGCAGCACGGAGTCATCTCCCCCGGCCATCGCCGTCACCGCGCGGGTGTAGAGCTGCGTGGCATGCGTCGGGCCGCCGCGCCCGCCGTCGGCCAGGGCCTCTCCCGCCAGAGGCCCGAGCGCCCCCTCGATCACTTCGCGGCGCCAGTGTGAGGCGGTCGCCGCGTAGAACGCGGCCGCGGCCGACTCCCGGTCCATGCTGCCGTCCCAGGCGAGCAGATGGGCACGGGCCTCGCGGGCACGGGCGTTGTCGAACTCGATGCTGCGCAGAGCCTTGACCAGGACTGTGGCCGGAATAGACTTGCGCTCGGCGTGCACGACCGCCATGTCGTCCACAGTTGCCGAGCCTCTCGGAATGGCCTGGAGGCGGTCGGTGATGCGGCGGGCACGGTACTCGGGGGCGAAGTCGAGCCCGATGTAGTGCGGGTAATCGGCGGGAGCGACCCGCTGGTTGCACGTGACGACGTACCCGGCCTCCGGGTTCCGCACGTGGGGCATCTCCTCGAAGGGGATCAGACCCTGCCATTCGTGCTCGCCGTCCCATCCCGGCACGGGTCGCCAGCGGTTCGACACGTGGCGGACCGGGATGCGACCGCGCAGGCGGTAGCCGAACTCGCCCTGGACATCGGCGTACACGTAGTTGTTCACCGGCTCGTTCCACGTGCGCACGGCCTCTTCCAGATCGTTGGCGGAGCGAGCGAACAGAATGGAGCGGACCGCGTCGGCCCACGGTATGCCGCCCTCCGTGCCGGTGGCGCTGAACGCGAGACCCCAGCCGCCGGCCGGGTCGCCCGCTATCACCGGGCCGTGCCGCGTCCGGACGACCTGTAGTTGCTGAGAGGTGCCGCCGCGGACTCGAAGGGTCTCTTCACCAACCTCTGCCGGATACCACTCGTCCTTGTACGCGTATTCGAGTCGCCCGTCAGCCGTCCGGAACCGTTCGATGAAGATGTCCTGGTAGTCGGCCATGCCGTGCGTCATGCCGAACGCGACGTGCTCCGTGTGGCTGAAGTGAGGGGCGCCGGGCACGCCGGGAATCGAGTAGCCGCTGACGCTGAACTCGGGGCAGGTGATGTGGACCTGGTAGTAGACGTTCGGCGTATCGAGAGGCCGGTGCGAATCGCCTGCCACCAGCGGCAGGCCGGAGGCCGTGCGCTCGCCGGAGATGACCCACGCGTTGCTGCCGCTGTCGGCCGAGCCGGGCCCGCCGAGCAGCGCGGCGGCCTCGGCAAGCTCTTCGTAGCACTCCTCCGGAGGGCCGTCGAAGTCCTCTCCGGGCGGTACCGTGACCAGTTGCCCCGCCTGGTAGCCCCCGAACAGCTTCGCGGCGCGGGCCGGACCGAGCGTCGTCGCTACGCGCGCCCGCCACAGCTTCATCGCGTACGTGCCCATCGGCGTGTTGCGCATCTTGAACACGGCCAGGCATTGCCACGGCGCCCACGGTTCCGGCCGAGCGTCAAGCAGAAAGTACTCGACCGGGAGCGAGCCTGTGGCTTCGATGAAGGCGTTTACACCGGCGGCGTAGGCGTCAAGCATGGAGCGCGCCTCGCCGGAGGACGCCTCGTAGTCGGCCTTCGACGCACGCTCGAAGCTCATCCGGCGGAGCAGGCGGTCCTCCGCCAAGGCCGGCGCCCCCGCGAATTCGGCCCATTTGCCCATCACCCTGTGCCGGTCGTAGTCCATGTGCCAGAGCCGGTCCTGCGCTGTTGCGAATCCCTGGGCGAAGAACGCATCCGACTCGTTTTCGGCCCGGATGTGGGGGATGCCCCACCTGTCCCGGAACACGGTCACAGGCCGTTCGAGGCCGGGCAGACGGAGGGCGGACGTCACGTCGGGCAGTGCGTTCTCCAGGTCGGCGCGAGTGATCCTATTCGTCATATCTCCTCCGGTGTCGGGACCGGCCAAACTGTTTACGAGAACGCTACTCTCCGGCCGCCTTCTGTTCTGCACTCGCGGCCCCCAGCACACATGCAATTTCCTTCTGAAGATGCGCCGAGAGTTCGTAGAATTCGAGCTGCACGCCTAGGGTTCCCGGATCGCCTATTAGTCGTCGGACACGATCACAGAACTCCTGGTCGGTGAAGACCATAAGCCTGTGTCGGACCTTCTTGTCCTTGATATTGGCTAGGCGCCAGAAGTCAGTTTCAGCCTTGCGCAAGCCGCCCGTGTTCGCTCGATTCGTTCGCGTCCGTGCCCGGTTGGACAGTACGGAAGCTACCACCGATCCGTCGGCTGACACAGCGTCGAAGGAGACTTTCTTCCCGGTGACGAGTACCAGTTTCTTTTCGTGATACGGCCCCCGTCCATACTCCTTCGCGAGCCGTTTCCTCACAGGGGGTTCAACGAGTGTTGCGATCTTCGTCGTGTCAGCCATGTCATCCCTCGTGCAGATTCGCGTAGGACTCGCGATGTCGGGCCGGTGCCACTATATCGGACCGGGCGGGTTTCGCTCAGCCGCAGGCGTTACGGGTACGATAGTCGGCCGGGCGCGCATGGCCTCTCGCGGCCCGCCCAGGGGAGAGGAGTTTCGTTCAATGGGCACGGCGCAGAAGGACGGCGGGTACGGGCACGCGACCATCGAGCCTGCGGGGCCTGTCGTGGCAGGAAGCCACGGGACCTGGGAACTTACGTTCGAGGCGGGCGCAAGCGGAGTCGCCACCGGCGGCGTCATTCGCGTGCACACCGAGTCCGACACCGACTGGGGGAGGCCACAGTTCACGGAGCCGTCGGCGGCCGAGTACATGACGGTGCAGGCGCCGGCAGGGGTCCGACCGGGTGTGCAGGCCGTGGACCCGCGAATGGTTCGCGTCGTCGTGCTGGGCCGGGCGCTCCGGCAGGGCGAGAAGGTAACGCTGGTCTACGGCGACCGAAGCGGAGGCGGCGCAGGTTCCCGGGCGCAGACCTTCCTGGAAACGAAGCATCACTTCCGGGTGGATGTGGACGTCGATGGGGGTGGGGACTACACGACGCTGGACGATCCGCCGTGCGTGGAGATCGTGGGGGGCGACGCCGTGCGGCTGGTCGTGACCGCACCTTCCCAGGCCGTCGTGGGCGAAGCCTTTCGCCTGCTGGTCAAGGCCGAAGATGAGTGGGGCAACCCGGCGGAGTCGTACAGAGGCGCAGTCGAACTGTCTTGCGACGGGGTTGAGGCGACCGAGGGCTCGGTGGCGCTTGGCCCCGGCGATCACGGCACTCGGTGGATCGAGGGGTTCCGCGCCTCAAGGACGGGCGTTCTGCGCATCGCTGCCCTGGACCGTTCGGCAGACCTGGCCGCGAGAAGCAACCCCATCCTGTGCAGGGACGCGGCGCCCGAGCGAGCGCTCTACTGGGCCGATCCGCATGGCGGCCAGATCGCGTCGAACACGAAGATCGCCGATTTCTTCCGCTACGCCCGCGACGTAGCAGGCCTGGACTTCGTCGGGTACCAGCGAAACGACAACCTGATCACCCACGAGGACTGGCGGGTGCAGCAGGAGCAGGAGCAGGCGTTCCACGAGCCGGGCCGGTTCGTCCCCCTACCGGGCTTCGAGTGGTCGGCGAAGACCGGGAACGGCGGGCACCACAACGTCTACTTCCGGCGGCACGGGCAGCAACTGCGGCGCAACTCGCACTCGGTGGAGCTGCTGCCCGAAGAAGAAGGGACCGACCTGCCGCATGTCCTGAACCTCTACGAAGCGTACCGGGGTGCGGATGTGCTCATCACGCCTCACGTCGGTGGCGAACACGCCGACCTGCAGTGGCACGAGCCCACCCTGGAGCCGGCGCTGGAGATCACATCAACGCACGGCTCGTTCGAGTGGTACCTGCGTGAGGCCCTGGAGCGGCGGTACAGGGTCGGTTTCCTCGGCGGCAGCGACAGCCACACCGGGCGGCCGGGCGACGACCGTCCGGGCCACCAGAGCCGGCGCTACGCGAAGTCTGGGCTTACCGGGCTGTACGCCCGCGGCCGCACGCTGGAGGACTTCTTCGAGGCCATGCGGGCCAGGCGTGTGTACGCCACGACAGGCGCGCGGATCGCCGTTCGAGTCGACGCCGACGGCCATTCAATGGGCAGCGAGTTCAGGACCTCGGTCGCGCCGCAGTTGGCTGTTTCGGTAGCGGGGACTGCGCCACTGGAGAGCGTAGAGGTGTTCCGGGGCCTCGATGGAATCCATTGCGCGCTCCTGAACGGCGCGGCGGTACCGGGCCGCGTGCGGGTGCTGTGGACGGGGGCGTCCCGGATGAGCAGCTACTCGGGGATCGTGTGGGACGGCCTGCTGCGCGTCTCCGGCGGGCGGATAGCCGGTGTGGAGACGGTGCGATTCGACAGCCCTCGCTCACATGTCAGCGACGTGACGGACGATTCGCTGCGGTGGCACGCGTGGGGCTGCGGCTACCCGATGGGATTGCTGCTGGACATCGACGGCGGGCCGGACGCGGGCGTCCACGTCAGTTCGGGCAGCCGGGTCATCGCGGGAGCGGAATTCGGGGCCCACGGCGAGTGGCCGCCGCGCAGGATGTCGTTCGCCGATTCCGGCGGAGCGACGGTGAGTGCGAGCCTGGCGGACCTGGCTGAAGGGCCGAGTGAGCTTGAACTGGGCGGCCTCGACCGGAAGCTGACGCTTTCGCTGGCGAGCGCGCCGGGGCCGGAGACAGCGGAGTTCGCGTTCACAGACCCCGACCCCCGGCCGGGGGTCAACCCCTACTGGGTGAAGGTGGTGCAGTCGGACATGGAGATGGCGTGGACGAGTCCGGTCTTCGTGGACTACGTGCCACCAGCGACGTAGCCCGGCGCCGGGGCACACCGCCGTTCTGAGGCTCCGTTGTCCTGAGCCTGTCGAACGGTCGAAGGGTGTGCGGCGTCCCTGCGCAGCTCAGCCTGACAGGCAGGCTACGCAGGACCTCGCTCGCGACTGCGCCATCTACTTCAGCGAGTCGACGGCCTCTCTCAGGGCCTTCATGTGGCCGATGGCGTAGGCCCAGTAGCGATGGCCCCACTCGCTGTCACCGGCCATGCGGACGACGTGGTCGGGGGTTATGGGCCCGTCGAAGCCGACCTCTCTGTACGCCTTCATGGCCTCCAGCATGTCGACCTGGCCTTCGTCCGGGAACGTTTCGTTGAACTTCCCGGATGTGCCCGCTATGTTCCTGAAGTGGACCCAGAAGATCTTGTCGCCGAAGTTGCGGATTTCCTTCGGAATGTCGGCGCCCATTTCCGCCCAGCATCCCTGGCAGAACAGCAGTCCGTTGTTGTCGCTGGGCACGGTCTCCACCGCCCGTCTGAAAGCCGCGGGCTCCCGCATGATGCGGGCCACGCCGCCGATGGCCGGGATGGGAGGGTCGTCGGGGTGGAGCCCCAGCTTCACGCCGGCCTCTTCTGCCACCGGGACCACGGCCTTGATGAAGTACTCGAAGTTGTCCCACATGTCTTCGTCGGTAATCGGACGGCGGTGGCTTGCGGGTATGAGATCCGTATCGATGCCGGGCCCGTGAGCCATGAACGGGGCGTTCTTCACGAGGTCGATATCGAAGCTCGTGGCGTGGGCGCCGCCCCTTACGGGAGCAGTCCGCGACGTCCGGTAGAAACGCATGGCGTGGAAGTTATAGGTGAGTATGGGGATGCCCGCCGCGCCCAGGTTGCGGACGGTCTTCTGAAAGTTCTCGATCTGCTCGTCCCGTCCCGGGAGCCCGAGCATGTACCTGTAAGTCCACGTCCACGGCAGGTTCTCAATGCCCACGAACTTGAGGCCGTATGACTCCACACGCGTCCTGAGATTCACCAGGGGTTCGAACTCGTAGTAGCCGAGTGCGGGATCGCCCAGGTTGGGCGTGGCTACGGCCATGCCTTCGACGCCGACCTCGGTGGCGAACGTCAGGATTTCGTCGGTCAGGTCGCGGATGCCGTCAAATGTAAGCCTCATCGGCAAGCTCCTTGCTTCTTCGCGCTTCGCGTTCCTCTGCCGGGGAACGACACCGGCGGATGCTACCACTTCCGGGGAAGCGAGCCGCGCCCGGCACTCGACGGCGGGTGCTCGCTGGAACCGCGGCCGCGCCCCTACCCGACGCGGCCGGCGATGATATCGCCCATCTCGGATGTGCTGAGGGTTCGATCGCCGGGCGAGGAGATGTCCGGGGTGCGAAAGCCCTCCGAGATGACAGCGGTGACAGACTCTTCGACCGCGTCCGCCTCTTCGTGCAGGCTGAAGGACCACCGAAGCATCATCGCGGCGCTGAGGATGGAGGCCATCGGGTTGGCTATGCCTTGCCCCGCTATGTCGGGCGCGCTGCCGTGAATGGGCTCGTACATCGCGGGAGCGCCGCGCCGGCCTCGCTTCGCAGGCCCGCCGGAAGGAAGACCGGACAGACTGGCCGAGGGCAGCATGCCCATGGAGCCGCCTATCACCGACGCCTCGTCAGAGATGATGTCGCCGAACATGTTCTCCATCACGACGACGTCGAACTCGCGCGGTGCCGTGATGATGCGCATCGCGGCGTTGTCGATCAGGATGTGGCGCAGCTCGACGTCCGGGTAGTCGGCTGAAACCTCCGTGGCGATCTCGCGCCAGAGGCGGGAGGACTCCATGACGTTCATCTTGTCGACCGAGTGCACGCGCTTGCGGCGCTCACGGGCCAGCTCGAAGGCGACGCGCATGACGCGGACGATTTCGTGCTCGGCGTACTTGAGAGTGTCGACCGCCCGCCGTCCGCGCGAGGTCGTCCAGCGGCGTTTGGGCTTGCCGAAGTAGAGGCCCCCGGTGAGCTCGCGGACGATCATCATATCCACGCCATCGAGAAGCTCGGGCCGCAGCGGGCTCGCGGCGATAAGCTCCGGGTACACCTTCACGGGCCGCAGGTTGGCGAACAGGCCGAGGCGTTTTCGGAGGGCCAGCAGGCCGTCCTCGGGCCGGGTCTTAGCCGACGGGTCGTCCCACTTCGGGCCGCCGGCCGCGCCGAACAGGATGGCGTCACTCTGGAGTATCGTGTCCAGCGTGGCGTCCGGCAGCGGCGTGCCGTACTTGTCGATGGCGCAGCCGCCCATCTCTCCGGGCAGCCACTCGAACCCGTGGCCGAAGCGGTGGCCGACGGCTTCGAGCACCTTCACCGACTCGGCAGTGACCTCGGGCCCGATTCCGTCTCCGCCGATAACGGCTACCTTGATGTCCAACTGTGTTTCGCCTTTCCCGAGCTACCGTTGCGACGTCGCCGCCCCGGCGCTACCAGCGGGGGGGGCGGGCGTCTTCGTATGCGGAGATGGCGTCTTTCATCTCCAGGGTGCGGCCGATGTCGTCGAGGCCGTTCAGCAGGGACTCCTTCCGGAACGCGTCTATCTCGAAACTCTCACAGAAGCCGTCTTCGTCCGAGACGGTCTGCGCTTCGAGGTCGATGGTGACCGTGTAGCCCCGCCGGCGAAGGGCGTTGCCCATGATGGTGTCGACGCCTTCCTCGGACAGCGCCACGGGCAGGATGCCGTTCTGGAGGCAGTTATTGCGGAAGATGTCGGCAAAGCTCGGTGCGATGACGGCCCGAAAACCGTATTCACCGAGCGCCCAGGGTGCGTGCTCCCGAGATGACCCGGAGCCGAAATTGCGTCCCGCCACCAGAATGCCTGCATCCCGATACTCCCGCCGGTTCAGGATGAAGCCGGGGTCGGGAACGCCGTCCTCCAGGTAGCGCCAGTCGAAGAAAGCGAACTCGCCGTAGCCGGTGCGCTCGACTCGCTTCAGGAACTGCTTGGGGATGATCTGGTCGGTGTCAACGTTGGCGCGGTCGAGAGGCGCCACAACCGCCGCCAGCTTCTCGAAGGGCTGCATTGTCGATCGGTCCTCCGTGCTCAGGTTTGCCGGGTTTCGTGCAGGAACCGAGGTAGTTGGGCATCGCATTCCGCGCGGTCAGCGGTGGGCCGCGGTCGGTTCCTCCGTACGCGTTCGTGGATTGGGACGAGCATCAGAACGGCAGCTCCGGGAGGGGGCGTGTGACGGTGTTCGGGCCGACATCCGCGAACCTTGCCTCCTGCCTGCGGTGCAACGCGTAGGCCACCAGTGCGGCCATGACTGCCGGAACGATGAGCCAGGCGTCAACCCAAGCGCTGACCGAGGCCGTGGCCCTGGCGTTGGCCAGCGTCTCATCGCCCATGAAGAGGCCGAGCACCAGGGGGTTCAGGGCAAAGCTGGCGAGCACCGTCATCCACCAGCCGATCACGACGGCCGGGGGCATCGCCCGCCTCCACGCCCGGGTGTCTTGCGCTGCACGGTAGGGTCCGCTGCCTGCGAACAGCTCGATGAACACCTGGAACGGCCGTATCAGGTTGATGAACGGCACGTAGAAACACGCGACAGCCCATTCCGGGCTGAAACGCTGTCCCTCCGCCTTCAGAGGCAGCAGGTTGCGGCTGGCACGGTGAGTGAACAGCGAAAAGATGAACGCGAGCACCAGCAAGAGCACGACGAGGGCCAGCGTGAACCAGGAGCCCCGGTCTCCCGCAGAGGCGACCTCGGACCGGAAGCTGAGCAAGCGCTCGCAGTCCGGGCCAAGGTTGACCATATCCTCGCCGGTGGTGCAAGCGAGGCCTTGTGCCCGGGCAAACAGAAACAGATCCTCAGGGTATGGGCTCTCCGACGGGACGGCCGTGAACCCTTCGTCTTCCCAGCGCCCGAGCATGGATGAGGTCGCGCGGTCGGACAGCACGAGGCCCAGCAACAGGAGTATCCACAACGCCATGCCGACTGCGACCCACCGCGCGAGGTTCGCGTTGGACTCGTAACCGTACGGTTCGTAACGCTCGTCCATCGCGCGATCGAGGTCCGCGCGACCCGAGACCTTGCGCCAGGCCGTGCTGGCCTTCCCCCGCGGTTGCTCCTGCTTCCTCCGCGGATAACTCATGTTTCCATGTCCCATTCCCGGATGTCGACGAAGTGGCCCGCTATTCCTGCGGCCGCGGCCATTGCAGGGCTTACGAGGTGTGTGCGCCCGCCCTTGCCTTGTCGTCCCTCGAAATTGCGGTTCGACGTGGAGGCGCAGCGCTCGCCGGGCGCCAGGGTGTCCGGGTTCATGCCCAGGCACATCGAACAGCCAGACTCTCGCCACTCGAAGCCTGCGGCCTCGAACACCGTGTGCAGGCCTTCCTGCTGCGCCTGGAGCCGGACGAGAGTCGATCCCGGCACCACGAGCGCTCGGACGCCCGACGCGATCTTCCTGCCCTTGACGGCGGCGGCGGCGGCGCGCAGGTCTTCCAGGCGCCCATTCGTACAGGAGCCAATGAACACCCGGTCGATCCCGATGTCGACCACCGGGGTGCCGGCCTCCAGGCCCATGTACTCCAGTGCCCCCGTAGCGTTCTGTTGGTCGGCCGGGTCGTTGAAGGAGTCCGGTCCCGGGACCGCCCCCGTCACGGGGACAACCTGGGCGGGATTGGTGCCCCAGGTGACCTGGGGCTCAAGCTCGGAAGCGTCGAACTCCACGACCCTGTCATACAGGGCATCTTGGTCCGTGGGGAGCGCTCGCCAGCGCTCGACGGCCTCGTGGAAGTCTCGCCCCTTGGGGACGTGCTGCCGGCCCTCCATGTACTGGAACGTGGTGTCATCCGGCGCGACCATGCCTGCGCGGCCGCCGCACTCGATCGTCATGTTGCAGACGGTCATCCGGCCTTCCATGGAGAGGCCGCGAACGGCCTGACCCGTGTACTCGACCGCGTGTCCTGTGGCACCGGCCAGGCCGACTCGGCCGATGATGCCGAGGACCAGGTCCTTCCCGGTGATGCCGAGAGGCAGAGCGCCATCCACACGGATCTCCATCGCCTTCGGTTTGGCCTGGCGCAGGCACTGGGTGGCGAGAACGTGCTCGACCTCGCTGGTGCCGATGCCGAACGCAAGGGCGCCGAACGCGCCGTGTGTCGAGGTGTGGCTGTCCCCGCACACAATCGTCATGCCAGGCTGGGTGTAGCCCATCTGCGGGCCGATCACGTGGACAATACCCTGGTGCTGGTTCAAGACGTCGTACAGTGTGATGCCGAATTCGGCTGCGTTTCGCCGCATCGCCTCGATCTGTTGCCGGGCCACGGGGTCCTCAACCGGGGCCGTCTGGTCCGTTGTCGGGACGTCATGGTCGATCGTGGCGATGGTGAGATCGGGCTGGCGGACCGTGCGGCCGGCGAGCCGCAGGCCGTCGAACGCCTGGGGCGACGTGACCTCGTGGACCAGGTGAAGATCGATATAGAGCAGCGGGGGCTGGCGGTCCGGCTCTGCCACCACGTGCTGGTTCCAGATCTTATCGAACATCGTTTCGGGCACGCGTTATTCCTTTCCGGTCCCTGTCGGCCGACAGCGCCAAGCGTACCGAGTGCGCACGGCGGCCGCAAACATGACTACCGTCGCTACGTCCGACGCGAACTACGCTTCCACCAGACAATGGTCTTCGTGTGCCGGAGCCGCGCGGCGCCGAGGCCCCTCAATCGGACCGGCTCATGGCGAGCAGGCGATTGATGGCGTTTACGTACGCCCTGGCGGACGCGACGATGATGTCGGTGGAAGAGCCCCGGCCGGAGTAGACGCGCCCGTCGTCGGCCTGGACCCGCATCGTCACTTCGCCGAGCGCGTCGATGCCCTCGGTCACTGAGCTCACGCTGAACTCGGTGAGATTAATGGGCATGCCCAGGATGCCATCGACGGCCTTGCACACCGCGTCCACGGGCCCGGTGCCTTCGCCCTTCTCGGTCCTGGTGGAGCCGTCCGGGCACACCAGCGTGATCGTGGCCTGCGGTGGCTGCTGATCTCCGCAAGTGACGCTTACCTTGTCGAGCCGGTACCCACGTTCCACGTCGGCGAAGCGATGTTGCTCGGCCATAAGGGCTTCCAGGTCCCGGTCTGTCACCTCGCTCTTCTGGTCGCCCAGGTCCTTGAAGGCGGTGAACACGCTGGCGAGTTCCTCGTCGGAGAGGGTGTAGCCGAGCTCCTGGAGCCGGGCGCGTAGCCCGGCCCTGCCGGAGAGCTTGCTCAGTATGACGGCCTCGCCGCGCCATCCCACCGAGGCGGGCTCCATGATCTCGAATGTCGTGCGTTCCTTCAGGAACCCGTCCTGGTGGATGCCCGAGGAGTGCCGGAATGCGTTGGCGCCCACGATGGCTTTGTTGATCTGGACAGGAAAACCGAAGATGTCGCTGATCAGGCGGCTTGTTGGGCCGATCTCGCGGGTTACGGCGCCGCTCTGCGCGCCGTAGTGATCCGAGCGGGTCTCCAGGCCCATGATGAGCTCTTCAGTCGCGGCGTTTCCGGCCCGCTCTCCCAGGCCGTTGATACAGCCCTCTACCTGGCGCGCGCCGGCCTCGACGGCGGCCAGGCTGTTTGCGACGGCCAGTCCAAGATCATCGTGGCAGTGCACGCTGACGGTGACGCCGCCGATGTTTCGGACGTTTTCGAATATGCCCTGGATGAGGGTTCGGAACTCCGCCGGGGTTGCGTACCCGACTGTGTCCGGTATGTTCACGGTGGTGGCGCCGGCGTCGATCGTCGCTTCGAGCATCGCGTAGAGGTACTCGGGTTCGCTGCGGGTTGCGTCCATCGGCGAGAACTCCACGTCCTCGCAGTAGGACTTGGCACGACGGACCGCCTCAATCGCCATGTTCATGATGGTCTCGCGGTCCCGGCGCATCTGGTGGAGGAGGTGGATCTCGGAGACGGACAGGAAGGTGTGGACGCGCGGTCTCTCAGCGTCCTTGATCGCCTCCCACGCGGCGTCGATATCGCCCGGGAGGGCGCGAGACAGGGCGGCGATGACCGGTCCTTTGACCTCGCGGGCGATGCGCTCTACGGAGCGGAAGTCGCCGGGAGAGCTTGCAGGAAACCCGGCTTCTATCACGTCCACGCCCAGGCGTTCAAGCTGGCGAGCGATCCGGAGTTTTTCGTCCGGGGTGAGGCCGGCGCCTGCGGTTTGTTCACCGTCGCGCAAGGTGGAGTCGAAGATCAGTACCTTGTCGAGGGGCGCCATCTGACTTTCTCCCGTTTCGGCGTCGGCCCAGCACCTGATGCCGGACGCAGCGCCAATCGATCCGGCGTCAGGTTGTCGACTCCAGCCAGGGCATCATTTCTCGGAGCTCCTTGCCGATCAACTCGACCGGGTGCTCCAGGTTCTCCTGGCGGAGCCGTTTGAACCTGTGAAGACCCTCGTCGTTCTCGGCGATCCACTCGCGGGCGAATTCGCCTGACTGAATGTCCTTGAGGATCTTCCGCATGTTTTCCTTGACGTGATCGTCGATGACCGCTGGTCCCCTGGTGTAGTCGCCGTACTCGGCAGTCTCGCTGATCGAGTACCGCATGCCCTCCAGGCCGGACTGGTAGATCAGGTCGACGATCAGCTTGAGTTCGTGCAGAACCTCGAAGTAGGCCGACTCCGGCTGGTACCCCGCCTCGGTGAGCACCTCGAAGCCGGCCTTGATAAGCGAGGTCACCCCGCCGCACAGGACCGCCTGCTCGCCGAACAGGTCAGTCTCCGTTTCCTCCTTGAAAGTGGTCTCGAGGATCCCCGCCCTTCCGCCGCCGACGCCTTTGCCGTACGCGAGGGCAGATTCCTTCGCGTGGCCCGACGCATCCTGTTGAACGGCGACAAGGCACGGCACGCCCAGCCCCCGTTCGAACACCGCCCGCATCCGGTGGCCGGGCGCCTTGGGGGCGATCATCGAGACATCCACATCCTCCGTCGGCACGATCTGCTTGTAGAAGATGGTGAAGCCGTGGGCGAACATCAGGGTCTTGCCCGGCGTGAGATTCGGGCCGATGTCCTCCCGGTATATCCGTGCCTGTACGGTGTCGGGCGCGGCCATCATGATGACGTCGGCCCGTTTCGCCGCCTCGGCGTTGGTCACGACCTCAAGGCCGTCCGCCTCGGCCTTTGCCCGGCTCCCACTGCCCTGGTACAGGCCCACGATTACGTTCAGGCCTGAGTCCTTCAGGTTGAGGGCGTGCGCGTGCCCCTGGCTGCCGTACCCGATGACAGCGATGGTCTTGTCCTCGAGCAGGGTGCTGTCGATGTCCTTGTCGTAGTAGAGAATTGCCACTTCTGACTCCGTTCCAGTGTCTTCCGCCGGCGCCCGCTGCTAGCGCTCCCCTTCTTCACCACCCGGCGCCAGGCTTCCCCGTATGGTTGCGACCCGGCCGGTGCGCATCACCTCCCTGACGCCATAGCCACGGAGGAGCTGGATGAGCGAGTCGATCTTCGCCGTGTCGCCCGTGGTCTCGACCGTCAAGGTTTCCGCGCCCACGTCAACGACGTTGACGCGGAATATCCCGGCAAGCTGGAGGATCTCCGTGCGCCTGTCCGGTGCGGCCTCCACTTTGATGAGGGCCATCTCGCGCCAGACGATGTTCTTTTCGGTGATGTCCTCTGCCGAGACGACATCGATGAGGCGGTCCAGTTGGGTTGCCACGTGACCGACGAGGCCGGGTTCCCCTTCCACCACGAAAGTCAGCCGGGACATTCCCGGCTGTTCCGACGGGCCGACGGCCAGGCTCGCGATGTTGAATCCGCGCCGCCTGAACAGGCCGGCTATGCGGGCCAGGACGCCCGGTTTGTCTTCCACAAGGGCCACCACCGTTCGGGTGGCGACGCCCGGGTTGTCTTTTCGGCTGCTCACTGCACTCCCCCTAACGCAAACGATGCGCTGGAACCAGCACTGGGACGCGGG
>SDBU01004662.1_pt1 | contig 16749 bp, 18 predicted proteins | sample 2277071 | NCBI WGS metagenome assembly SDBU01 (sample SAMN10397929, study PRJNA504765) | marine sediment metagenome | isolation source: marine sediment core GS08_GC12, 126 cmbsf | place: Arctic Ocean: Gakkel Ridge, Loki's castle | collected 2008
GCAGTACGGTGGCGCGCGGGAACCGCCTTTGTGTACCGGCATCCTTCCAGAGACTGCTGAACTGATCAGTCGCCGCTGGAAAGAATATGGGTTTTAGGCTAGCTGGTTCGTGGCAAGCAGAACTGATTGTAGTTGGGATGCAGCGCTAGAGAGGGGGGAAAGCACCTCGCTTGATTAACCAGGTGTGCGTATATTAGTCCTTACATACCTATTGCATATGTGGCTGTAACTCATCCTCATGCAGAACGACCTCTTTGTATTCATCCTCGATTCGCACCGTGTAAAGGTAAAATATTTCACGACTACCAGGTTGTATCGAGTAACAATTGGTGATTACACCAATCTTGCCGACATACGGCTCCAAGTCAGCATCTCTCAGTAAAGGCTGACTTTTAACTGGAGTTATTACGACTTTACGCCCCTTCTCGTATTTGGCAGTCACTCTATTAGTCCAACTAAATCTTTTTAGGAATGATAATCCGAACTCTATCTTGTTGTCAATAGCCAAAATCCACTACGGGACTTAATAGGCGATTGCGAAGGAGCCTACTACGTATATCAGACTACCGTGAAGAATGCTCCAAATATATAAACAATCTGGCTAAGTGTTTGACATCTCGTTAGCCAGGCAACAATGGTAAAGAATGCACCGTGTCGCCCGAGAATTATGGATAACAACAATGAGGGAGCCCCCTAGAGGGCTCCCTCTCTTAGCCGATTGGCTTGACCAAACTACGGCGCGGTCCAATCTGTATCATCGTAGGTGATCGTGTTTCCCTCAAATAGATACTCTGTAGGGTTCCAGGCAGTCATTGGACCAGTTTCGGCAAGGTTATCGTTGTAGTCAGCGGATAGAACAAGCCAAATCTTAGCGCCTGGAGGATCCTGACCGTTAACCGGATTGTCATAGTTGTCGTCATCGGGATTTGGCAGATCCGTGTCTAGGTCTACAGACCCATTTAGCTCGATTTCTCCGTCACCGTCGGAGGTGCCACTGGCAATCCATGCCCCCGGGTTATCGCCGGGCCAGGGGTCAGCATAGTAGATCAGACTGTAGCTGGTGGTTGGCTCCAGACCTTTACCTTCGAACTCGAAGTCAAATGTCTCCCCAGAGAGGTTGTACTTCAGCTTACCCGAAGCACCATCTTCTACTATGGACCAGTCATCGTCGTTATCCGATATGTCATCTACACCATCAGGATCCTTCTCGTACAGGTGCAGCTCTCCCTCATTGTCCTCACCTTCTGGTGAAGTAATTTGCAGCTTGACTACCGGCTTGACGATAATCTTGACGTCTTCGGATTGACTTGCCCCGGTAAAAACAACTGATTTCTGAAGATCAAAGTCGAGAACTATCTCAGTATCTGCACCCTCCTCCACCATAAAGGGACGGACAAATTTCAGTGTTCCACTGGGGAGTTTGGCCTTGACTGTTTTCTGCACCGGATCCTCATTGTCATCCAGGACCGTAGGGTCTGGAATGTAAGTCACTGTAACCCCTTTTTCTTCACCTTCTTCACCTTCATCCATATGGACCCGAATTTGAGTGTACTTTCCGGCAGTCAACTCCGGGTCTTGGGCCAGTGTCACATTGCCCATTGTTGCGCTCAATGTAACCTGATAGGTTTCATCAAAGGTCTGACCATCAGGAGCAGCGAGTGGTATTTCTACCCACTGTCCATCAGAGGCCCTGTGAACCTCCACTTTTAAGAAGTGGACCACGACATTCACCACTTGGTAACTTGGAGCGTCGGTTACAAGTACCGTGAGGGTCCCGGTTGATGGGCCAGAGCTTGTTGATTTTGTCGATGGACTGGGTATTGGTGTAGATTCCGGAGTTATTTGTCCGGGTGTTGGTGTAGGCTCCGGAGTTGCTTGGCCAGGCATCGGCGTAGGCTCAGGAGTTGTCTGGCTAGGTATTGGCGATGGAGCCTCCGATAAACCGCAGCCAGCCAGCAGCAAAGCGGCTACCACCAGTACCGTCAGAAATACACTAATTTTTTTCATCATCTCCTCCTTCTTCTATAGTGCAATGGGTTTTATACTGTTTATTCCATATACCTCATTTTCGCCTCCTCCCTCTACAATGCAATTAGGTTTCATGCTATCTGATATGTATAACGTAAGCGCCGCAAATGTGTCAGGCCAGTGGCTAGTGTTACTTTGGTACTAGTATCGAAATAGGGAAGGTTAATCGGATTCAGCCGGCCCTTTTTGTTTCCCGATTCGGACTTCTCTGACCCTTTCCCCCTGCCTTCCTTTACCTTGGAGTCGGCGCCACTCTGGTCAACCTGGGGCTTGAGAATGTACTTTATCCCGCTCTGTGGGTTACCGGCGGCAATTACCGTTAAGTCATAAGTAAAGCTGGTTACCGTATCAGTAGTAATCTGAAATTGTTTTGAAATGTGCAGCTTCTGACTGGGCAGCTTGATCTCCACTTCTTCACCTGTCTCTTTCAAAATACCGTGGACACCAACTACCTGGATGAATACCTTGCTATATTGACCTTCGGGGACGTCACCCCTCCAGATTTCCTGTGTCTTATCTCCCTGCACGAGAGTCAAATCAACCTCTCTCAGCTCCGGTTCAAACTCTATCCATTCACCGGAATCACCACTTGAAAAAAGACCAATGCTTGAAATAGAGACGTCAACGCTCTCGAAGTCACCAATCGCGTTAACATCATCACTTATCAAGAAGACAAAGTTGCCCTCCAGGCTAGGCTGAGGGACAGGCATTACTGGTGTTGGGCCAGGCTGAGGAACAGGTCCTCCAGGTAACAGGACCGGCCTTAGCCCTAAGTAGCCTATTACGGCGATTAGTAGAACCGCGGCTACAGTAGCCCACACCTTTGACCGACCGAGGAACCAGTGAAACAGCGGCTGCTTTGTCTCTCGCCTTCGCTCCAGCTCTTCAAGAGCCGCATTGAAGTGCTGCCTGGCCGCCCTCTTAGCACTGGGTGAAGGCACAAATGAATAAGCTTCCTTTGTTGTAAGCATAGCCTGAAGCAGTGGCTTGAGCTGCTCAACATAATCGGGATAATCGGCAAGACAAGCGTCAAGGCTTTCCCCGCGATTTATGCGGTCTACGCACTCATCAAAGATTCTGTCAAGGTTATTATCCATTGCCGTATCCTATCTCACGGGCTAATATTCTGTAACCAATAACTTCCATCGACTTCCCGATACCACCTATTGCTCCAAGGTCTAGAAGACACCTTCTGTATGTGCCAACAACCTTTCTAGATATTCTGGATTACTGCTTGTCATCTTGGCCACTTCTTGATCGACTATACGCATCTTCACCAGGTCGGCTAGTGCCTGGTCAAGGGTTTGCATACCGTCTTTACTACTGAGCTGCATAACGTTGGGTAGTTGAAAGGTTTTCCCATCTCGGATGAGGTTTCTGACAGCGTAGTTAGCAATCAGGATTTCAAAGGCAGCTATTCTCCCTCCCCCAATTCGGGGCAAGAGGGTCTGTGATAATACCGCCTCCAGTACTTGCGATAGCTGGACTCTGACTTGTTGCTGCTGGCTCGGCGGGAATATATCAATTAGGCGGTCAACCGTCTGGGCAGCATCGGTGGTATGCAATGTGCCCATCACCAGGTGCCCCGTCTCGGCGGCAGTAATGGCAATTGCTATGGTATCCAGGTCGCGCATTTCCCCGACAACAATCACATCCGGGTCATGGCGTAAGGCGTGTATGAGGGCAGTGGCAAAAGATTTGGTATCTTCCCCCAGGTCTCGCTGGGCGATGATGCACCTTTTGTTGGAGTGCAAGTATTCAATAGGGTCTTCAATGGTGATTATATTTCGCCTTTCGTTCTCATTAAGATGGTTAATCATAGCCGCTAGAGTAGTGGACTTACCACTACCGGTAGGACCGGTGACCAGTACAAGCCCTCTTGGCCTTAGAACAAGCTCCTTTGAGATATGAGGCAGCCCTAATTCATCAATGGATAAGACCTCAAATGGTACCAACCGGAAGACCATACTCAGCGTTCCTCTTTGTCGTAGCACGTTAACACGAAATCGGGCTATCCCAGGCACACTGTAGGCAAAATCTAACTCCAGCTTTTCAAGGAAAATACTCCTTTGCTCCGGAGTAGTAACCTTGTCAAATACCGTTTGAGTATCCTCTGCTGTAACCGGGGGCAGATCTTCCTGCGGTACAAGTATGCCGTCAATGCGCAGCACCGGTGGACTCGGAACTCTTAGATGTAGGTCTGAGGCCCCCTTATCAACTGTGAGCCTGAGAAGTTGTTCTATTTCCATTCTATACCTCCATAGTTCGGGGCTTTGGCTAGACTAATTGGCTTTCTTGTTGTGTTAACACCGGCTTGACCTGTGTCTATATGTATAACGGAATGAATACAAAAGTGTCAGGCCAGACCACACCCTGCCTGTTGGGTTGTTACGCCAGAACAATAGCAATGTCGTCATGCTGGAATCTTCGGTCACCCCGTGGCCCAATGCGGTAGGCTTTTAGTATTCCCTGATTACTCCACCGTCTCACCGTATTGATATGGATATTGAGGAGACGGGCTACCTGTCTTGCATTTAGCATGGTGGGGTTGGTATTGCTACGTACCATATACTTGCTACTCCTAACTATAACGAGTTCATATGTCTCTATCTTATATAACGTAAGGTAACTAAAACTGTCAGGAGTAACACCATTAAGATTTCTGCGCTGCACAATAAGTCAATGACGTGCCCCTAGCAATTGCACCACCTAGCCGTGAGCAACTTTGGCACGTCAGCATAGCCAAGACATATCTTCATAGATAAGGGCCGCACATCGAATTGGTCAGATGTCACCCCAATTGCACTTTATGACGTTATGTTACCCGCAAGATAACCTATGCGAAACTGAGACCAAAGACCTGTTCTCTATCCGCAGTGAACTGTTCCTATTAGAAAACCGTCTTTTCCAAAAATATGTGAAAACGTCCCATGATGGTATTGACAAAGTCTGAAGGTAGGACTGTACTCAACCACAAACATGTGAAACAACCTTAAAACAATAGAAATTGGGTTAGGCAAGATGATGGTGAAACAAGGGCACTAGAACCGCTAACTAATATAGTGGTGGCTGGTGCCCTTTCGTTTGCTTTTGAGATTTGCGAGACTGACCAACGAGAGAGGTGAAGACATGCGTAAACAGGCTGTTATTATATCGGCAATAGTTTTGGCCTTTATCGTAGTCGCCATGGGGGTCGGGTGCGGAGCGCCGCCAGATGGTAAGGAAGTAATCGTCGGAAGTAAGGGCTTTACCGAGCAGTATATTGTCGGTCAGTTAATGAAGCAGCTATTGGAGGACCGCGGCTTTACAGTCGAATTGAAATCAGGTCGCTCTACTGACTACCTTAGGGAAGCAATCGAATTTGGCGACATTGATATTTACGCCGAGTATACCGGGACGGCCTGGATAGAGCATCTTAGCCAGAACTATGAACCGGGGATGGACAACAACGAGGTTTACGAAAAGGTAAAGGTAAAGGACAAGGAAAACGGCCTTATCTGGCTCAACCCAATATGGAACAATAATACTTATGCTCTGGCTTCCTGGCCCGAGTTTGTTGAGAAACACGGCCTGAAAACTCTCTCCGATTTAGCGGCGCTTTATCGGGAAAGGCAAGGAAAGGTCAGGACCTCTGTCGGCCTGGAATTCTACAAGCGCGCGGATGGGCTGCCCAGCCTGGAGAGGCACTACGACTTTAGAGTTGATGAACTCTATATCATGAAAGAGTCTGTGGTAGTACCTCTGGAAATTTTGAAAAACCGTGAGAGCGATGTAGCCATGGTCTTCGGTACCGATGCTGAGGTTGCCGAAAACGGTTGGCACGTATATTTGGATGACAAGGATTTCTTTCCCCCATATGACCTGACCCCTTATGTCCGCAAGGAAGTCCTTGATAAGTATCCTGAGATTAAAGGTATTCTCAATGAGCTGGTGGCTACCTTCCCCGGCGGTGGTGGGGAAGCTACCCCAGAGATAGTCGCCGAATCCCAGAAGGTCTGGCAGGAACTAAACCGTAAGGTGAAAATAGACGGAAAGAAAGTCGACAAGGTCGCCCATGACTACCTGGTCGAACATGGCTTGATTAAATAGTAAGGAACGGCTGAGATGAGAAATACCAAGCGCAAGCCGGAGCCAAAGAAAGAGCGAGATTGGATGGCCCTGTTGTCAAGTATCATGGCTGTCTTAGGATGGGGTTTAATAATTTCATACAACATAATCCAAATATTGAAACCTCTGCCACTTGAAATTAAAGACGTCCAAGTTACCCCAGGAACGGTCCAAACTGGGCACACAGCAAGCATTCGAGTCTTTACTACTGGAGGTGATGAAAAAGGATTGCGTTACATTTGGGCGGCTCAAGTGGGCACGATAGGGGAACAACCAGACCCATTTCAACGTTATGAGGATAAGGTTACTTATGTTGCTCCCAAACTACCTGGCAGTGACGTCATTACCGTCAGAGTGTATGACAGTAAAGGTGAGGATAGGCATTTCGCGATTGTCACCATTGTAGAACGTGGAGAAAAGTAAATTCTCCCTATTACATCTGATTTTTTCAGCATAAAAAAGTTAGAAGGAGCCAAATGTCATGAGAGGGAAAGGTTTCAAAGCTGGCTTGGTTGGATTACTTGCGGTAGTCATAGCTATCACTATGACGTTCTCGGCTTCTTGTACACGTGCTCCCACCACACCCCCTGTCATCAGAATTGCCGATATGGCTTGGCAGAGCAATGTGCCAGTCATCAACATAATGAAGATTGTTCTGGAAGATGAGCTAGACTATGAAGTGGAGTTTGTGCCCACACTCTGGGGACCAGATACTATTGCCGCCCTGGCCAAGGAACCGCCGGATGTTGACATCCTTGCTGAGGGCTGGCTGCCAAACTTCCAACTTTATTTGGATAATTATGTTGTAGATAAAGGTCAAGCAGAAGTAGTTGCCACAAGCTATGTAGGTCGCCAAGGCTTTGTCGTGCCTACTTATGTTATTAAGGGAGACCCTGAGAGAGGTATCGAGCCGATGGCGCCTGACCTGCGCTCGGTCGAGCAACTGAATGACTATGTCAATTTATTTGACCGTGACCATGACGGCAGAGGCGAGTTAGTTGGAGGCCCTGAAGGGTGGGTGGCTACTGAGATAAATGAGTGGCAGTTGGAGAGCTGGGAGCTGAATTATGACCAGATAATACAAGATGAGTGGATAAGCTCAAGCATGCTCACTTCAGCATACTACGAAGGGGAGCCTATCCTATTTTACGGCTACGAGCCCACCTGGCCTACGCTTCTGTTTGGCCTCACCTGGCTTGAAACGCCGGCGTACAGTGACGAAGCTTGGGCCGACCATGAGGTTTGGCAGGATTGGAAGGCAGGCAAGGCTGTGACCTGGAAACCTGGAATTGCAAGTGGCTACCCGCCATCTGAGGTCGTGGTTGTGGTGACTGACGAGTTCAGCCAGAACTACCCTGATGCTTACCGCTTCTTACAAAACTGGAGCATACCCGTGGAAGACGTGACTGCTCTCTCTGTCCAGATAAAGCTCCATAACCTGCCTGCGGCTTATGTAGCCCTCAAGTACATAGAGGAGCACCCGGAGCTTGTGCGTCAGTGGTTAGCGGGCATAAAATGAATTCATGGAAGAAAGCAAATGTCGGTGAGAGGGATAGAGTAGTGACATTTGATAGGCTTTCGTCCCCTCCGGTTATCATTCATCCACCGAGAACTGAACAACATACTAAAATGACGGATTGTGCAGCGGACAGTTGTTGTGAGTGATACAGAGAAGAAAGGAGGCGAAAAACAGGACATTACAAGCAAGAAGGGATTGTAATAGAACCGCCGGGGGGCAGTGGCCTCTGAAGTGTCCATTTTTTCTAGACCTAGCAGTACCAATTTTGCTGACGACGCACAATCCAGGTAGTCTCCATAAATGAGCCGATTGAGGACACCCCCACGGGACATCTTATGGAAGTGTTATAAGATATCTGCCACCATCACGTGAGTGCCATTTGGCTGCTGGAAATTGAAGCAGGTCTACATCATCGCCTCTTAAGATGTTTTCTTTAACCGGGCCGTCTTTAACTACTCTCGGCTTTACTAATTCTTTCACTCTATCCATAGATGTCGTTATTAGCTCCCGGGGGTGTGTGCGCCTTTAGGTAAGCCCATCATCAGGGCAATCCTGGGAAAAGTTGATAAAGAGCTAACAAACAGTTTTTTACACAAGGTATTTTCATAGTCCTTAATATTCTCGAAGAGAAGGGCTGGCCCCTCCCCATCATAAGCCTCCTGGTTGATTCCACCTATTTCTAAGTTCCAATCTACCTTAGCTTTGACTCCAACCAGTTCTCCAGCCCCGAGCAATATAAATATAATAGGAGACATATCATCCTCAACTTGGACAACTGCCAGACTACACCTACCACAGACGATGTGTTATACTTATGTCAAAGGGAGGAATGCGGTCGTTAATTGGGGATATTCCCCCTATTTGACTGACAGCTTTCGAAAAAGAAGGAAAGGCATTAGCGGGATATTCCTGTGGCGTCACTGACTAAACTAACTTTACAGAAAAGAATTAACCTGCTTGTCCTGGCTGGATTAGTAGTCGGTCTCGGCCTGTTCAGTTGGTTAGGGGTACAATCGCTAAACCAGAGTACCAAGAGGATACTTGACGAACGGCTCGACATAGCACGTACTATGGCACACCACTTGGACGAAACGCTGGAGCATATTCTCCTGCACTTACAGAACGTTGCCGATTTCAACCACCAGCTTCCCACCAAGGAAGAGTTTGGTCTAGCCGCGGGCTCGCTGCGCCGCATTTTGGCTGAGTCCGGGATTTCGGTACGAAATATCACTCTTACTGATGGAGACGGCAAAGTCCTCCAGATTGAACCAGAGAACCCTAGCATCATTGGCATGGATATGTCTCAATACCCTGAAGTGGATAAGGTTCTGGAGACCGGACTGCCTACCATATCCAACTTGGTGAGCAGTCCAGTGATGGAAGCGCAGGTGGTGTTGGCCACTGCCCCTATTACGAATGAGAATAGTGAAGTCATAGGGATGCTGATCAGCTCAATTGATATCGAACAGTCAAGCACTACCGTTTTTGGCCCAACCATAGTAGTGGGAAGGACCGGATACACTGAGATTGTTGATGGAAACGGCATTGTCCTTACTAGAACTGAGCCGGGCTATCCCCCTGAGGCATTCGAAAAGAGTGACCATCCGGGTCGCTTTGCCGAATTGATCAGCGAAGGAAAAGCGACAGTCGGGACATGCCACAGGTGCCACGGAACCGTAGAGGCGCCACAAAGACGCCGCGATGTGCTCGCCTTCGCTCCCCTTTCCATAACCTCTTGGGGGATCGCCATTCGTCAATCGGAAGAAGAAGCCCTTGCCCCTACACAAGAACTGCAGAGAAGACTCTTTCTCCTGGGAATGATAGTGCTGGTGGGTACCTTCCTATTAGTGTGGACAATGATGCAGGGGATTGTGAGACCCATCAAGATGCTTACTTCTGCCGCCAAAAGGGTAGCCGCAGGAGATTTTAAGGCCGCAATTCCAGTCAAGCGCCAAGATGAAATTGGGCAGCTAAGCACGGCTTTCTACACCATGACGCGGGAATTGGATAGATCGAGGGATGAGCTAGTGTCACGCAACGAAGAGCTATCGGCTCTCAACTCCATAGCTGCCACAGTCAGCCAATCTCTTAATCTTAAGGATGTGCTCCACAACGCCCTGCAAAAAGTGCTGGAAGTTACCAAAACAACGGCCGGCTGCGTCTATCTCAGGGATCCCGACAGCAATAAGCTTGAGCTCATGAGCTGCATCGGTCCAGCGGATACCTTCAAGTGCCAGGAAGCCAACTCTTCCACGGGCAACTGTGCTTGCCATCAGGTGCTGCGCCATGGGCAGACGCTGATGGTAAATCACCCTTCCCAGTGCCCCAGACTGGGTCAGGATGTGGTGACCAAAGAGGACATTGGCTACTTTATCAGCGTACCTCTTAAATCCAAGGATAAAACCCTTGGCATAATGAATGTGGCTTGCTCTAGCGAGCATTGCTTTACCGAGAACGACTTCAGGCTCCTAGATCCCATTGGTTATCATGTGGGGTTAGCTATCGAAAACTCGGTGCTATATGAGGAGGTAAAGCAAAAAGAGAAGCTGCGGGGACAACTTTTGATCCGCGTGATCAGTGCCCAGGAAGAGGAACGCAAAAGGGTTTCCAGGGAGTTGCACGATGAGTATGGTCAGACCCTGACCGGGGTGGTCATGAGCCTTGAATCGCTAGACAACTTAACTACACCCCAACAATCGTCACTCAAAGAAAAACTGAGGAATGCCAAGTCCCTCGTTGTCCGCGCCCTGGAAGACCTGCGGCGCTTAACCCTTGACCTCCGTCCCTCCGCCCTTGATGACCTCGGGTTAGTAGCCGCCATTCATGCCTATGCCCAGAACCACCTGGAGGCGATGGGAGTTCAAGTAGAATTTGAAAGTAGTGGATTGAACAAGCGTCTAACCCCTGCAGTAGAGACTGCCCTATTCAGAATCACTCAAGAAGCCATCAATAACATCGCCAAGCACGCTGAGGCACGCCATGTCAGGATACAACTGGCAGTAAAGAATAACAAAATCACAGCCAATGTCGAGGATGACGGTAAGGGCTTTGATGTGGATGCTTTCTTTAAATCTAGAAATGGTGCACAATCGCTGGGCCTTCTTGGCATTCAAGAGAGAACTAAACTCTTGGATGGTAGCTTTACTATCAAGTCGCAGGTTGGGCAAGGAACGCATCTCACCGTGGAGATTCCCTTAGCTAGTTCACCCTCGAGAGTCCAATCTATATAGGAGGAGATGAGCAAGATGAGCAATATGCGAGTACTAATAGCCGATGACCATGTCATAGTTAGGGAGGGTCTCCGTGCCCTGCTAGAGACTCAGCCTGATATCGAGATCGTGGGAGAGGCTGCAAATGGCGAGGAGGCGATCAACAAGACGAGTGAGCTTCAGCCTGATATTGTCCTGATGGATATAACCATGCCCGTCATGAACGGGCTGGAGGCAACCCGCCAGATTAAGCAGAATAATCCGGATGTCAAAATCCTGGTCCTGACCATGCACGAAGGCGATGAATACTTCTTCAAATTCCTCGACACCGGGGCGTCTGGCTACTTTGTCAAGGGTGGCTCTTCCAGTGAATTGATTTCAGCCCTGCACACAGTTTCGCAAGGTGATGTGTTCCTATACCCCACCATGGCCAAGAAGCTTCTGACCGATTACTTACAACGTGTAAAAGCGGGGAGTGGCAAGGAAATTTATGATGGGCTGACAAAACGGGAAAGGGAGGTTCTGAAGCTCATTGCTGAAGGCTACACTAATTCAGAGATTGCTGAGCGCTTAGTTCTCAGCCCCACCACAGTGCAAACCCACCGTGCCCACATAATGGCAAAACTAGGTCTGCGTAGCCGTACGGAACTAATCAAATATGCCCTTCGGCGGGGATTTATTACCCTCGATACTTGATTCCAAGTAGTAAAGTATACCCTTTTACATCAGAAATGGGATAAAAAATACATATTTTCTGTATCCCAACTCCCTCATTGTGTGGATATCACAACTTTGCCTAATGTGCTACCCTAAAAACAGATGCTAGTTGGTTAGTTCTTGTGGAGGGTGTAGCCATGCCCCAAATGCGAGTGCTGCTTGCCTCAGAATACCCCAAGGTGCGGTACTTTCTTAGAGAGCTGGTCGAAGAGGAACCAGGGGTTGTTGTCATCGGCCAGGCAGAAAATGCCACCAAGGCATTAGCACTGGCGAGGAACTTGAGACCTGATGTAGCCATCATAGACTGTAACCTTCCGCATGCTGTCGGATTGGATACGGTGTCGCTGTCACGAACGGGTGGCCTGGACACAGCCCAGACTATTTCCGAAGAGATACCAAACACACGGGCGATAGTAGTAACCAACCTGGACATGCACGTCTTACCGGAACATGGCTTGGGTCCATATGGTATCACCTCTTTTACTAGAGAGAAAACGGGGGCTAATACCCCGTTTAGACTGCACGAGCTGCGCCTGGAGGCAGTGGAACCAGGCACCCTAGTTTTCGCCAATGTTGAGATGAGCCAGCAGGCAACTCTTAGGCATAAGACCACCGATACAAATGATAAAGCCGTATTGTTTGGTGGTCTTGGCATCCTAGGTGGATTATTTCTCATGCTCAGCGTGGTTTTTGCCGGGGCCGGGGTCTTTCTAGCTCTTGCCGGAGCGGTGACAATGCTCCTCGGTCTGGGCGGAAAACTGACCACATCACTGTGGCCCAAGGCTTCTCAAGGAAAAGCTCCGGGAAAGAAGACTGAATATCGAAAAGCAAAATAGCCTTTTAACACTAGACCCCAGGGATTTCCCCAGGGTATAGATTCAAAATATGTGTAGTTACTTCCTTAACAAGCTAGCGCAAGTAAAGGCAGGATGACAGTCAAGCAGGCACTTAAAGAATGCCAGGTCTTTGCGGGACTAACCAATGCTGAACTGGAGAAGATAGCTGGCTTAGCTGTGGAGACGGAATATGAGGCGGGAGCCATTATCTTCCGGGAAGAGGACAGTGCTGAAGAATTCTTTGTGCTTCAGGAAGGAAAAGTAGCCCTGCAAGTGACGCTGCCAGCAGCGTCACCACAAGTGAGTAAAAGGGTGACGGTTTATTATGTTACTAAAGACGAAGTGCTTGACTGGTCAGCTATTGTTGAGCCGCACATCCACACTCTGGCCGCAATGTGCTTGCAAAAAACAAAGCTTCTGGCCATTAGTGGTAGCAGACTGAGAGTGCTACTCCGGGATAATCATCACCTTGATTACGAGATGCTGAAGGGACTTATTAAAGTAGTAGCCTCAAGGCTGAATGAGACCGGACATGTGCTAGCAAGCGAGCGCTTGTTGACACCGTAGCTGGAACAGGCCCGTCGGCTCCTGAGGAAGAAGTGTTTATCGGTCTCGAATCACCCTTTGAACGGGGCTTTCCTTCGTCTCTACCTATTTCTCCTCAAAAGCTTCTTTCAGTGAGTTGATTTCCTGTCGCAGCCTTCGCTGTCTATTAAGCAAAAGAAGTACATAGCCGAAGACCACTGCCCAGACTATAGCAAAGGCAGCAAACAGATAGCCAGCATTCTCCATTTCTATTCATCTCCCTTATTGAATTGCATACCTAAGCATGCAGTTCCTTCAATCTTCTTATTTCCATCTCATCATTCTTCATTGAAACTCGCTGAATCAAGAGCAGAAAATATAAAGCGGTGAAGGCAGCCAAGCTAATGAGCAAGGTTAGCAACATAGGTGGGGCTAGTCCGCCCTGGAAAATCACCGGTCCGGGATGGATTCCCCGCCAAAGGCTGGTAGCCAAAACGACAATAGGTATGTCGATAAAGCCAACAATGCCCACTACCGCCGCAAACCTGGCACCTCGTGATTCCTCAGTGGCGAAGGAGCGCACTGCGAAATAGGCGAAGTAAATCAGCCAGAGCACCAGGGTAGCCGTCAGGCGGGGTTCCCAGGTCCACCACACCCCCCAGATAGGCTTGGCCCAGATAGCACCGACAATCAAAGCCAGAGTGGTAAAGACAATTCCTATCTCAGCTGAGGAGCTGGCAAGGATATCCCACTTGCTTTCCCTCTTTCTCAGATATAGGATACTGCCAATAAAGATAATGAGGAAGGACAGCAAAGCCAGCCATCCCATAGGGACCATAAGGTAGAAGATTCTTTGCACAATCCCCATCTCCTTCTCGGTAGGAACATAGATAAATACCAGGTATAGAGCTCCGGCAAAGAGAATAAACCCCAGTCCCAGTAACCCACGGCTAAACATATTTTTCATGTTGCACCCACTATTCTTCGATTACGAAGGTAAAGATTAAGAACGACGCCACCAAGAAAATGGCGTCAAAAGCCCCTATTATCTGAAGCCAAGTGGATAGCTCGCTCCAGGGTGCGCCGGCTAGTGCCAGCCCTGAAGCCTTGATGGCAAAAATAATTACGGGGATAACGATGGGAAGAAAAAGAATAGGCAATACCATTTCCCGCGCCTTGGTATTAACTGCCAGGGCGGCAAATAGGGTGCCAACAGCGACAAATCCTATCGTAGTTAAGACTGTGATGGCAGCGAGCTGGAGCGAGAGGACTTCCAGGTTGAAAAGGAAAGCGAAAGCAGGCAGGGCAATTGCTTCAATAATCAGAAGAAAAAGCAGACTCCCCAGCATTTTGCCGACATAAATCGCCTCCCGGCTTACCGGACACACCATTAATCCCTCAAGACAACCCTCCTCCTTCTCGATGACAAAGGAACGGTTGAGACTCAACACCCCGGCAAAGGCGAAGGTCGCCCACAACATACCGGGAGCTACCCGCTCCATTGTCTGCGGGCTTGTGCCAAAAGCAAAATTAAAAATCACTATCACCAAAAGAGTGAAGACCAGCACGGAAAAGATAATCTCCCTTGTTCGCATCTCGGAGATAGCATCCTTCCAGGTGATAGCTATGACTTTACGCCAGAAACTCATGCTCCAACCCCTGTGCTCTGCTGGTAGGCTTCCTTCAAACCTGCCAGGTCCAGGTCATGTTTTAACCCTTCGTAAACAATCCTTCCCTTGTCTAGAATTAGCAGGCGATCACCCAGTTCGAACCCTCGCTCCAGGTTATGAGTGGTAAGGATAATGCTGGATTTCCCCTCGTCTTCCGTCTGTAATGCCCGCCAGAGCATAGAGATGGCCTGCTGGTCTAATCCCGTCTCCGGCTCATCCAGCAGCATTATGTCTGGCTTATGAAGTCGGGAACGAGCAATGGCCAGCCTTTGCTGCATGCCCCGTGAAAGCGTGCCCACTCGGTCATGAAGGCGAGACGTCATTCCCACCATCGCTACTACCTCGTGAATTCGCTCCTTGCGCCGGGGCACATCATACATACGGCTGTAGAATTCCAGGTTTTCATACGCCGTGAGATTGCTATAGAGAAAAGTCTGGTGGGTAACCACGCCAATCCGGCGTCGGACCTCTTCGGCATTACTTTTGAGATCCCGGCCATCAACCAGGACTTTACCCGAGGAAGGATTCATGATGGAGGCCAGCACCTTGATTAGAGTAGTCTTCCCGGCTCCATTGGGGCCAAAGATGACAACGGACTCCCCCCACCTCACCCCGAGGTCCAGCCCTCTCAAAGCGAGGTGAGTACCAAATGACTTGGTAAGCCCTTGAACCTCGATTGCCCAAGCCTGGGAAGCATCATTGGTTTCCTCCATCACTGGCGGCCACTCTCCCCCTTTGCCCCTGGCATGAGCTCAATCAGCTCCGCCTTCCTCGCCGCTCGCAGCCGATGGTAAATCTCTTTAGTGATTTTTCCGCCCTCAAAGTCATCGTCCAACTGAGCGAGCTCAATAAGTAACCTTTGCCTCCTCCGGTCAAGATTACCCTCAGAGTCTACCGGCTGTAACTTCCCTCTTCTCATCAGGTAAGTAAAGCCAGCACCAGCGCCAAGTACTACCAGTGCCAGGACAACCCACAGTATAGTCCCCCTATTATTGGAATAGGGCAGGCCAGAGAGACGAGCTACCACGGTTTCATCCACAGTAAGTTCCTGGCCAGAAAGTTGATTAAACCACATACCTTCAATCTCCATTGGTTCGCCTGCTGTTAGTTGGTTGCTGGCAACTTCAACACCTTCACCCTGAACCAGGAGGTTGTAGCTAGCCGTCGGATAATTTACATTTCGAGAAAATGAATATGTCCCGGAGCCATTACTAATCCTATAGCCGTAGGCTACCTCCTTAACCCCGGGCAAGACCGGCATAGTATCAACAAAGCCATCCTCACTGCCAACGATGCAGCATTCCATCAAACCGCTGCCCACTTGCAACTCGGTTGCCTTATTCGGCAGGGGAAGCCTCAATGTCTCCCTGGTGCCCTCAGCGACCTCCTTAGAACCGATATAAGTGCGGTCAGCCTCGTTAACAAAAAGGTAATACTCCACCACACGAAGGCTGCCAAGCTCAACATATACGACACTATGTGTCATTGCCACCCTGATTGCCTTATCGTTGGTAGTTGAGTCATAAACGGTAACCTCGGTAGATTTTCTGGTCTGCCCGTCGTTAAAGGCGAGCCGTTCACTATAGTACTCCGCCTGCTGGAAGGTGAGCTTGACCTCATAGCTATAACCTGAGTCAGTTGACAGACCATCAAATATAAAGTGGCCGACGGAATCGGTTTTGGCAGTAGCTGTGCCTGCCTCAGCATTATCTAGATAGGTCATCAGGGTAATCTCTTGGTTAGCTACGCTGCTGCCACCCTCAGTTCTATTCACCAGTGAACCATCGATTATACCACTACCCGGTTCAGCCGCCAAGACGGGAGCAGACAGGCCCAGGATAAATGCTAACAGCAGAGCAATACGCTTAACCAACCTGTTCACCTCGGTTCAGACCAGCGCCACAATGAGAGCAGAAGCGGTCGCCGGCTTGGTACCTCTCCCCACACTGAGGACAGAACCGTCCTTTGCCCCGGCGTAGCTCCAGAATCTTTCTTTCTATTTCATCCTCCACCTGGTCCCCCTTTTCCCGATCATCCAGCTTCTTGAGAATGGAAATGGCTTTCCCTTTATATCTTGCCTCCAGGTCCTGGTAGTCCTCCTTACTCAGGATACCTGACTGTAGGTCAAATTCCAGCTC
>SDBU01004663.1_pt1 | contig 16734 bp, 17 predicted proteins | sample 2277071 | NCBI WGS metagenome assembly SDBU01 (sample SAMN10397929, study PRJNA504765) | marine sediment metagenome | isolation source: marine sediment core GS08_GC12, 126 cmbsf | place: Arctic Ocean: Gakkel Ridge, Loki's castle | collected 2008
GCAGGCTTCAGCACGCGCGCCCTGACCGAGAACTCGATCTCACTAGCTATCTGTACCCCCTTGTCGCTAAAGTCTATAGGCTTAGTGTCAAACCGTTTATCGGGCCACCTCATATCGAAGAGCTGATTCTGGAAATCAAAGCCGCCGATATCGAGGAAGTGATCCCTATCGAGGAAGAAGCACCAGGTCTGCACGTGAACGGTGCTCGTCTGGGCGAGCTTCAGGTGACGAAAGCCGTGAACGGCAATCCCCTCGGCCCTGAAATCGCCGAAACGCTTGAGCTCTTGAGCAAAGCCTTGGCAATCAACGTCGCTCGTGTCCAGAATGCAACCTACTACGTGCAGCCCCTGTACCAAAGCACCCTGTTCTGACCGGCCCGCCCGAAGGCCGTTCCCTGTCGCCGTTTGGCTCTGCCGTTGACCACTGACTACTGACAGCTGACTTCTGGCCACTGCCCTGTGACCACTGATAACTGACTGCCGACTTCTGGCCACTGTCCTGTGAGCACTGACTACTGACAGCTGACTTCTGGCCACTGTCCTGTGACCACTGATAACTGACTGCCGACTTCTGGCCACTCTGAGCACGCAGCCCCGGCATTAGACGGTCCCTCCGCCAGGACAGCAACTCTCAACCAGCATAGTAGGGGGTCAATAACCAAATGGACTGGGACAACTGCGGCAAGGTGCTCGTTACCGGCGGCGCCAGCTTCATCGGCAGTCACCTGGTCGAGAAGCTTGTTGAGCGCGGCGCGGACGTCCGAGTAGCCGACAACCTCTCAAGCGGCAGGCTGGAGAACCTGGCCGCCGTGGAAGACGACATCGAGTTCCTCGAGGGCGACCTGAAGCATTACGCCTTCGCTCTCACCGCATCTGACGGCTGCGGCGTCGTCTTCCATCTGGCTGCCGACCACGGCGGACGTGGCTACATCGCTTCGCACCCGGCCGACTGCGCCACGAACATGGCCCTGGACAACATCGTCTTCGAGACGGCCCGCAAGAACGCCGTTGAGCGGATCACCTTCGCGAGTTCGGCCTGCGTCTATCCCACCCACTTGCAGGAGACGGAGAAGATCCGGCTCCGCGAGGACATGGTCTCGTTCGACGAGCCGGGCAAGGCGTTCGCTGACGAATGCTACGGCTGGGCCAAGCTGATGGGCGAGATGTCCCTCAAGGCTATCTACAAGCAGTACGGCCTCAAGACGGCCTCCGTTCGCATCTTCACCGCCTACGGCCCCCGGGAGAACGAGACCCATGCCATCGTCGCCCTGATCGCCAAGGCCTTCATCAAGCAGTCGCCGTTCGAGGTCTGGGGCGACGGCGAGCAGACACGCAATTTCACCTACGTGCAGGACATCGTCAGCGGCCTCATTGCTGCCTGCGAGCACATCGAGGACGGCACGGCAGTGAACGCCGGCATCGAGGACTTCATCAGCATCAACGAAGCCTGTGAGAAGGTGTTCGGGCTGATGGACTGGAGGCCGCCCGACGGCATGAAGTACCAGACGGACAAACCGGTCGGCGTCAAGCACCGGGCGGCCGACGTCTCGTTCGCGAAGGAACGCACGGGCTGGGCGCCAGCATATTCGGTCGAGCAGGGCCTGCGGGAGACCATTGAGTGGTACCGCGCGAGCAAGTCGCCCGATGCCGTGCGCCAGAATCTCCAGGCGCTCCTGACGCAGCGGTAGGCGGCAGCCTGGTCTTTACTGTGGGGAGGCAGCCGTACGCTTCTTGATGACGGATCCAGAAACAGCCGTAGACGGGCGATCCAGCGGTGTCCCAGGCGTTGAGCCATCACTAACCGCGCGCGTCGTAAAGGGCGCCGGCTGGGTCTTCGCCGGGAAGATCGTCAGCCGTGGTCTGAGCCTCGTCAAGATCGTTGTCCTCGCCCGGCTGCTTACGCCCGAAGACTTCGGCCTCTTTGGCATCGTCATAGTTGCTGCCTGAAGCTCACCGAACTGGAATGCACCGAGAACGATACATAAAGAATACCGTGTTCCTGACGCTGACGAGCCTGGTGGCTCAGGTGGTCACTCTCTTTGTCCTGCCTTTGTTCATTAGGAACCTGGGTAAAGAGATGTACGGCATTTTCGTGATATCGAGCATGCTGACCGGCTACCTGGGTCTTCTGGACTTCGGCTTCACCGATGGCATAGCACGATACATTGGCCAGGCTTATGCCAGGAAGGACGCACAGCAACTCGCCCGCGTTGTAGCGGCTGGCGTCTGGCTTCTGGCCGGTATCGGGCTGGTAGCAGCCGGCCTGATCTACTTCGGACGTTTCGCCATTGTTGATTTCTTCAATCTGAGTGGCGACAGCCGGGTCGTCGCGGCCAATCTGCTTGCCGTCACGGCGCTCTTCTCGGTGCTTCAGTGGCCCATGCGGATGCCGGGCTCTATCCTGCGTGCGACTTTGCACATTAGAGAGAAATCCATAGTGGATGCGGCCACCTCCGTTGTCACCTCCTTTGTGATGCTGGCGCTCGTCTACATGGCCTGCGATGTCGTGACGATCCGCATTGGGGTCTTTCTGGTCAGTGCTGCCAGCTGGCTCCCCCGGCTACTGCTTGTGCGGCGCTGTGTGCCGGAGCTCAGGTGGCACCCGTTCCTGTTTAGGCTGGCTACGTTGAGGGACATGTCGTCCTTCAGCCTGGGTATGTTCTACACCAGGCTCCTTTCGATGCTCGCAACACGTATCGACCTCTTGCTGATCGGTCGCATGATCTCTGTTGGTGCGATCATACCTTACGTCGTCGCGAGCAGGCTTTTCCATTTTGTGAGAGGTAACGCGTCGCACTTGATGGGGCCCTTCCTTCCGACCGTGTTCAATCTCGACACGGAGGCGAACCGTCACAAACTGCAGACTCTCCTCAACGACGGCGTTCGCTACCGAGCCCTGCTCGTAACCCCCCTGGCGTACCTCGGCATCGTCATCAGTCCCGCCTTCATCCGTACCTGGATGGGGCAGGAATACGTCCAGTATGCAGTATGGTCTCAGCTTTTTGTTGCAGTTCATCTTATTACCGTTTTTGGAATTGGCACCAACATTGCCCGAGGAACAGGTAGGCTTCGATGGTGCAACGCCCTGCTGACAATCAGGATTGCAGCCAACGTGATTCTCAGCATTGCCCTGATCCCGCGCTTTGGCATCGGCGGGCCCATACTGGGGACCGTGCTTTCCAGTGTCATACTTGGGGATATTGTCGCGTTCCCCCTTTTCTGTCGCATGTGCAATCTCAGTTGGCGAAAGCCCCTAGTGGAGGGCTTGTGCATCATCGGCGCCAATATGCCCATTAGCCTTGGCGCGTACTTCCTGGTGCGGCGATTGCGAATAGACTCATGGGGTCCCTTGTTGCTCAGTACCGCATGCCTTCTATGTGTGTTCTATGGGGTGCTATACCTTCTGTTTATCCGAGATAAAGAAAAGAGAGACGTATACACCGCTCTGGAAGCAACTGGCATCACCCGGCTCAAACCGGTCGGAATGGTCCTGCAGAGCATTCTGTTACCTTCATAGTTCAACACAAGTGCTTACAGTGACGAAGACAGTTGGGATCATCCAAGCTCGGATGGGATCTTCTCGCTTGCCAGGAAAGACTCTGCGAGCCCTCGCGGGCAGATCTCTCTTGGAGTGGGTAGTGCTGCGTTCGCGGAAGGCCGACGGAGTTGATCAGTGGTGTATTGCTACGCCGGAGACTCCCGACAATGACGTTATCGCGGACAAAGCCCGGAACATGGGAATGCGCTGCTTCCGGGGCAGTGAATCCGACGTACTCGCGAGATTTCTGGGTGCAGCCCGAGCGCTTGATGCGGACTTGGTGGTACGGGTGAATGCGGACAGCCCTTTTGTCGATCCCTACTACATACGGACGCTTGTACGGGATGCCATAGAGTCGCAGGCGGACTATTCGAGTTTTGAGAGCAACGAGGGTACACCGGCGATGCTCACTCCCATTGGATTCTTCACGGAAGTCATCACGCGGCCGTGCTTGACGAAAGCTGAAAAGCATATCCGGGATTCGCGCTTGCGTGAGCATGTCACACTTGGAATCTACACTAGTCGGACTGATTACGAAGTGCGCTTTCTGCCTTTTCCCGGTTTCTGCGACCGATCTGACCTGCGCTTTACTATTGATACTCTCGGTGATTTTGAGCTGCTGAATGAAATATCGGATCACGCAGGGGAGGACTTGGTCGACTGGCCAGCTTATAAAATGGTGTCCTTCGTTACGAGCCATCCTGGTTGGCTTGCGAGGATGGCAGAACTCAATGAAGTCAATCGGAAGAACGGGTTCTCGAACGAGGGCCGACGCGAGCTCAAGAGGGAATGACACGAGTGAAAAAAGAGAAGAAACATGAGAGAGGCATGACGATAGGCGAAAGACATGTCTCGGAGAACGACTTGTGCTTTCTGGTCGCGGAAATCGGGCAGAACCATAACGGCCAGGTCGACTTCGCGAAGAAGTTAATCGATGTGGCTGCGATGCCAATCGTCGATCAATTTGACGGTCGCCAGCTGCCAGGCATCGACGCGGTTAAGTTCACGAAACGGGACTTGTGCGAGGAACTGTCAAACGAGGCCGCAAAGCAGCCTTACGAGTCTCCACATTCCTTCGGCAAAACCTATCTGGAGCACCGGCAAGCGTTGGAACTCTCCATCCAAGACCACCGGGAACTGGAGCTCTACGCTCATGCTAAGGGCCTGTTCTTCATAGAGACACTTTGTTCGCCGGGCTGTATGGGACTATTGGATTCCGTCAGCGTCGATGCCGTCAAGATCGCCTCTCGCGACGTCACAAACATTCCTCTGTTGAAAGCCCTCCGTCAGGTTCCCCAACCGATCATTCTTTCAAGTGGGATGGCCGATTTGAGAGAAATGAAGAACGCGATAGCAATTCTGACGGAAGAGAAAAGCGAGAACGAAGTGGCCATACTCCATTGTCTTTCCCAGTACCCTGCCGAGTATCAACACTTGAACTTGCGCGTGATTGGGCGTCTCCAGGAAGTGTTTCCTGGTCATACCATCGGCTACTCTGACCATTCCATCGGCGTTAGCATGCCGGTAGCGGCACGCGTATTAGGGGCGGCGATAATCGAGAAACATATTACCCTTAATCGCCAAATGAAGGGCTCGGACCACCATTGCTCGCTGGAGCCAGAGGGGCTGTGGCGTTTTGCCCGCGATGTGCGCAATACCGAAAGAGCCTTGGGAAGCGAAGAGAAAATTCTTCAACCATGTGTGCGTTCAGCGAGAGAGAAGCTGGGACGTTCATTGGCTCTTCAGGTCTCCTTGGCCCGGGGGGAAGTACTTCGTGAAAGCTACCTGGGCATGCGTAGTCCTGGTACCGGCCTCAGTTGGGAAGAGAAAGCATTGATCGTGGGAAGAGAAGCACTGAGGGACCTGCCGGCCAATGCGCTGCTCCGGAGGGAGGATTTTGGATGAAAGAGGAGCCATTTGCAGGGGCAGCGCGGCGGATTAGGGCTGTCGTGACGGATGTGGACGGCGTGCTCACGGACGGCTGCATGTACTATTCGGAAAGCGGTGATGAACTGAAGAAGTTCAATGTGCGCGATGGGGTGGGAACAGCACTGTTGCGGTCAGCCGGCATAATGCTTGGTGCCGTGACTGGTGAGTCCAACGAGCTTATCGTCCGACGTCTTCGGAAGCTCCAATTCGACTTTGCGCTTCTGGGAGCCCGGGACAAGCATCGCGCTCTGACCGAGTATTCAGCAGGGCGAGGCATCGAACTGGCCGAGATTGCCTACTTGGGGGACGAGGTGAACGACTGCGGCCTGTTGCGCAAAGTAGGCATATTCTTTGGGGTGGCTGACGCATGCGAGCCCATCAAGAAAGCAGCCGACTATCTACTGCGCCGCAAGGGCGGCGAGGGTGCGCTCGAGGAATTGGCAGAGGTTTTGCTGGCAGCAAGAGGGCAGTACCAGAGTTGCTTGGAGAGTTACTGGAAAGCGCTGGGGATTGAGCCCGTCGAGCCGGCCCAAGTGATAGAGTTCTGATACGTGAGCGAGTTCGCGCGCCATCTATGCGTCAGAAGCTTTGACATGCCCCTCTTGTCTTCTCCAATACCAGGCCGCAGGAAGCGTCGAACGAGAAGCCGATTTGTAAGCACAACCCAAGCAGTGAAGTGTGGGACTATGTCTCGCGTCTGCTGGAGGGGCAGATCTGTCAGGCCTTTGGCAGTCTCCACAGCTATCCCGGGATGATGTAGACCACTACTATAGCCAAGTGACCGACTTCCCTTAATGCTCTGTCAGGCAGCCACATGATATTGCCACGTTCTTCTAGAACGCTCACCTTTCTGGAAGCCTATGACAGGTTCCGAGAGATCGAGGAGCATTTTCATCTCTGGGAGAAGTCTATTTGCGGATTCCCATTCTGGGATTGTCTTCGTTTCCCTACTTTCATGACTATCCTGGAGCAGACGGGCATAGTGGGTATAGCACACAGAGCACCTGCCGCTCCCGAGGGATTTGCCCGTATAAAGAGCCGAGCGTCCAAGCTGATAGACGCCTTGTTGCGCAACCTGTTCGTTGGCCGTAGGAAGTACCAATACCTTTTCTTGGGACATCCCCGAAGGAAGCTGGGGCCGGACGGCACCTACTGGGATGTCTACTCAGATCCGATAATCGACCACCTGGGCGCAGACCGCAGTCTGCTGCTGGAAAGAATGGAAAGAACATACCACGGCCGTCACTGGAAGCCCGCACATACCGCAAATCTGGCCTATATGGAAGGTTTCGAGCTTGCCGACAGAATTAGAAGAAAGCTTGCAGACCGTGACGGCGCCACTCTCCAGATGACTGACGGGGAAGCTGGTCTTCTCGAGTCGGTGGAGAATCGGTTCTACAGGATGTTCCGTATTCCGTTGGACCTGACATCCCAAGTGCGATGGTCGTTCGTCAGACACGTCCTGGACGCTCTCATCTATAGAAGAATCCTGCAACGACAACAGCCCAAAGTCGTGTTCCTGGTCGTTAGCTATAGGAATGAGTCCTTGATTCACGCTTGCCGCAAGTTGTCGATCCCTACCGTGGAAATACAACACGGTACCATGAGCCCTTACCACGTTGGATACTCGTATCCTTCCCCGGCCAGCAAGAGGCTGTTCCCGGATTACTTCCTGACCTTTGGGCGATACTGGGAGGAGACGGTTGACTTGCCGATTGACAGGTCCAACATCCTGACGGTTGGCTATCCCTACCTGGATGCCACTCTGTTGTCTCTCGCCGACCGGCCAAAGCACGACCGCATTGTGTTCGTATCGCAGGGGACGATTGGCCGAGCACTGTCGGAGTTTGCAGTAGAATTGTACGAAATGATCCCGAGCGAATACGAGATCGTTTACAAGCTGCACCCTGGGGAAGTAGCCGACTGGGAGACCAGGTACGCCCGCCTAGCCGCTTCTGGCATCAAAGTGATCGCTCGTGAACCCCCGTCCCTGTACGAGTTGCTCGCCGGAGCTCAATTCCAGGTAGGCGTCTACTCTACCGCCATCTTCGAAGGTCTGGCACTGGGGTGTAAGACATACATAGTCGAGCTGCCGGGGCATGAGTACATGGAGCCGCTTGTACGCAAGGGCGTAGCTAACCTTGTTCAGTCGCCCGAGCAGATTGACTTACACGCAAATGGTGATTTCGCTCTCTTTGAGCGCGATTACTTCTTCGCGGAGAGTTGGCAACGGAACCTGGATCGCGCACTTGCGATCGTCACAGGCGGGGCCACCGGTGACGGCGGGAAGCTGCGATGACGGGACACTCGAAGGCCAGAAAGGAACGGTTGTCAAGTGCAAATCAACGTTGAGGCAGCAAAGGAGCTCTGGCCGGAGACGTGTCACGGCCGCTGGATGAGTGAGGAATACGAGCCTCGTCTGGTGTCGGTCATCATCCCGACGTACAACCGCGCCCATTTCCTGGTGGAGGCCATGGACTCGGTCTGGAATCAGACCTACCGCCCCATCGAACTCATCGTCGTGGACGACGGCTCGACGGATAACACCCCCCAGGTTCTGGCACAGTGGGCCAGAGCGCACTCCGGCGACGCGCGATTCGAACTCCGCACCTTCCGCCAAGACAATAAGGGCGCCCCGGTCGCCCGTAACCTCGGTGCCATACAGAGCAGGGGTGAGTACCTCCAGTTCTGGGATACGGAAGACCTCATGCTTTCCTCCAAGTTAAGCAGGCAAGTAGGCGCTGCCAGAAACCATGACGCCGATATTGTCGTGTCCGATATCCAGTTTTTTCGACGAACTCCGGGGGACCTGAAAAGGGCTTTCCTTTGGGGATCACAGAGCCAGTTGCTGGGCTCGACTACCGATGTCGTTACGAGAGCGATATCCAAGTGGGGATGGAACACGCTCGCCGTCTTCTTCTCGAGAGCGACAGTCGTCAAGGCCGGGCCCTGGCGTGAAGATCTGAGGCGTAGTCAGGATGTCGAGTTTAACTGCCGAGCCGCACTGCGCGCGAGGCGGTTGGTGGGCGTTGGAGAAGTCCTCAACTATGAGCGGGAACATGACGACCCTTCGTGCATTTCTGCGGACTACTCGCCAGACGCGCTCTCTTCTATGGTAACTGTCGTAGTGGCCATCGAACGCAATCTGGCAGCTGCGGGTCATATGAACGGGGAAAGAGGTTCTCTGCTATCCAAACGGTTGACTTATCTTTCAAGCCTTTGTATGGAGCATGGATACAGAGCCCAGGCGGAGTGGGCGTGTCGCGAGGCCATCCGCCTTGCGGGTCCGTTCCGACGTGTTCTGCTTCGTCTGTACCTCCTGTTTATGCGGCATGCCGGTACGGACCGAACCTTATGGCTGGACAGAGCGGGGCGAGGTCTGAAGGCCTCTTTGCGGAAGGTTTTGCGCGGAGGCAGTGACGCTCCCTGACAAGCCTGGCATTGGGTACGCGAGGGTGGTTTGCGATGTCGGTGCAAGCGGGCGAGCAGACGGCGCCCCGGGGATGACCCTGAAAATGGAGAGAGCCAAGGAGATTGGCCGAGACAACTGTCAGGGGCGGTGGCTCAGGGAGGAGTACTTGCCGGGCGTCGTCACCGTCATCATCCCCACCTACAACCGCGCGTACCTCGTCACCGAGGCCATGGACAGCGTCTGGGCCCAGACGTACCGCCCGATCGAACTCATCGTCGTGGACGACGGCTCAACTGATGACACTCAACAGGTGATGGAGAAGTGGGGTGAGAGGTGCGCCGACGATGACCAGTTCGAACTCCGCTACTTCCACCAGGAGAACCGCGGCGCCCCCGCCGCCCGCAACCTTGGCCTGATCGAATCCCGTGGCGAGTTCATCCAGTTCCTCGATTCGGACGACCTGCTGCTGCCTGAAAAGCTGGCCACGGCCCTTGAGCGTTTCCGTGAGGACCCGGACCTGGACCTGGTGTATTCCCTGTGGGAATACGAGGATGCTGACGGAAACAGGAAGAGGCCCCGTGCCTTTCCCGACTTGGAGAATAGACCTAGAGCCGCCGAGGTGGCCGTGAGGAACCTCTGGACGGCGGCGGCGGTCTATTGCCGCGATCTGTTACGCCATGCCGGCCCGTGGAACGAGCGACTGTTGTGTTCTCAGGAATGGGAGTGGCACGTCCGCGTCTGTTGTGGTCTGAGAAGCGCAGCCTATGTGCCGCTAGTTCTGGCGTTCTGTCGTACGTTTGGCCCTGCACGCATATCGGATATCCGCAAGTATGACCCTCGGTTCATACGTTCGCGATTGGAGGCTATTCTGTGTGTTATTCACACGCTCAGGACTGCTGATGATGACGGGCTAGATGCTGCACGAGACAGCCTTGTGCATAGATCCTTCATGAATGCGAAGGAAGCAATGCTGGCAGATGAGCCGGGACTTGCACAAGAGGCGATTCTGCGAACCTTCACGTTGTGGAAGCGAACGCCGCGGGCGTGGCCGGTTGCCATTTATCTCCTTGGCCTAAGCCTGTTGCCCGAGACCATGTTTAGCTTATCATATCGTTTCTTCAGTCGCGTCAAGGGGAAGGACCAAACCGCTAAAAAGCGCCACGCAAGTGGGTCATGAGAGCACCAGAGATGGTCACTGGGGCGTGCCCGACCGTTTGCGTTGTTCGGGGCGGCGGATGCGGAAGGAGTGCGAGGCAGGCTTCGTCAGCGTCATGACTTCCACCTGCAACAGCGCCGCCTTGGTCACCGAGGCCATGGACTCCGTCTGGGCACAGACCTACCGCCCCATCGAGCTGGCCGTCGTGGACGACGGCGCCACCGGCAACACGCCGCCAGTGGTGGCGAGGCGTGACAAGTGCGAAGAGACCTGAGCGAACCGCGTAATGGCATTTGAACGCAGAGTCGCTTACTGCGCAGTCCCAAGAGCGGGTGGGGTGTTTGCCCACTACCGGACGTTGCGGCAGGCACTGGCGCCGCTTGGGTGGGACGCCTGCGCAGTGAGCGTCGGCCGGCGTCTTGCTATCGACCTGTGGGACGAGGCATTCGCTGATGAAGGTTGCCTAAAGGTCGCCCAAGACACCTACTCAGTCGAAGATGCCGCGCGTGAGTTCGTTGAGTGGTGCGTGGACGAAGAAATAGAAGTCGTGCTTCTGACGTCACTTGATGCTAGCGCTATCCAGTGGGCCTCCCTGCCGCACATGCCGTCGCGCGTGAAGGCTGTCTCACGAGCATATAACAGTACGCCTTTCAGCTACCGTACGGCAACCATCCATCCTGCAAGGTTGTCCGCTGTTGTCGCGACTTCTCAGCGGCAGTACGACGACCTGCGCAGGCTGCTCCGTGTCGACTCTGAGCGGATCTCACTCATACCGCACGCGGTTCATGCCGACTTCCTGAGCGCCGAGGCCCCCCGACGGGGGGAGCAGCCCCACCTTACACTGGGATTCGTTGGGCGTATTAAGGACTCTGAGAAGGGCGTATTCAGATTGCCGCGCCTGATGAGCTTGCTTGACAGGGAGCAAGTACCCTACGTCTTGGACATTGTCGGTGATGGTGCGGACCGGCGTAGGCTCCTCAAGATGTTAGAGAGTCGCGGTCTTAGCGCGAGGTCCCGTTATCACGGGGAACAGCCTCGCAGGGCGATTCCAGGATTCATGGGCAGGCTTGATGTTTTCATAATGCTGAGCTATTTCGAGGGCTTTCCGAACGCTCTTGTTGAGGCTATGGCGTGCGGCGCCGTTCCGGTGGTGTTCAGGGTGGCAGGGGTAACCGATTGGATCGTCGAGCACGGGAGAACCGGCCTTGTGGTCCAAATGGGCGACACGACCGCTGCGGCGCAAGCTGTGGCTCAACTGAGCGCTGATCGTGATATGTTGCGCTCGATGAGCGCTGCAGCGCGGGAGGCCGTGCGGGCGCGCTTTAGTCCGGAGCGCATGGGAGAAGGATACGGCAAGTTGTTCTCAAGGGTCGTGCGGGAGGAGCAGGGGGCTCTCCCCAAGCCGTGGGACGATTTCAGGGCGGTGGAATTAGGGCGGCCCAGTTGGCGACGCCTAGTCCCCGAGTCTGTGAAGCGACTGGTGCGCAAGTATATCTATAGGTGAATGGTGTTTGTGCCGGTTACGCTAACTGTCTTCAGTAGCAGCAGCAGTGGCGGCGCAAAGGTGGGCAAAGGTCTCGATGGATGAGTTCAGGAAGCAAGTAGTCGCCTTGCTTGGGCCGAGGGGGGCAGAGGCGGCCACGCTGTGCGCGATTGAGGCGCTGGAGGACCAGTAAGTACGAGGTGTCGCTGATCACGACGGGCCATGTGGACCTAGCCGCGCTGAATAGCTAGTACGGCACGCACCTGGCGCCTGACGACCTCACGGTGTACCGGCGCTGGCTGCCGGGTCCATGACGAGGCGTAGAAGACGCAGCGGACTGAGCAGACGTAGGATGATCCTGTGTTGGAGTGCCGCCGGAGAGGTGCGCGCGCCGAGGCCCTGGTCGAGCAGATCGATAGCCGTGGGCAGCGGCAGAGGGAGGGGACAAGGATGAACGTAGACCAATCGCAAGCGGCGTCTGCAGCCCCTGGAGTGGCTGCCGAACTTCCAGCTAAGGCGAGCGTGCTCGGATCGCAGATTCACATGGTCCAGATGCCCGACGTGCTGGAGATCATGCGGGGCTGGATTGAAAGAGAGCGCGAGCGCTGCCACTTTGTCGTTAACACCGGCATGCATGGTGTCATCGAGGGGCATAAGGACCCTCAGCTTAAGGCTATACTTAACTCATCCGACCTGTTCACGCCCGACGGCTTCTCAGTCATTGCCATTGGACGACTGCGAGGGTACCCGCTCAAGAAACGGGTCAATGCCGCCGACCTTATGGATGCCCTATTCCGCACGTCCGAAGAGCGGGGATGGAGCCATTACTTCTACGGGGATACGGACGAGACCCTGGGCCTGCTCAGGGAGGCCCTCAACAGGGACTACCCACGCGTGAGGATTGCCGGCACATACTCGCCGCCCTTCCGGCCGCTCACGCCGGAAGAGGACACCGAGATCGTTGACATGATAAACGAGGCGCGGCCGGACATCCTGTGGGTCGGATTGGGGCTCCCGAAGCAAGAGAGATGGATCCATGAGCACAGGGACCGCTTGAGGTTGCCCGTCGCCATCGGAATCGGCGCCGGGTTCCGGTTCATGAGCGGTCAGACCAAAAGAGCCCCCCGATGGATCGGTGAGCACGGGTTTGAGTGGCTATGGCGCCTGGTCCAGCAGCCGAAGCGCTGCTGGCGCCGCTGCTTTGTGGATGGCCCCCACTTCCTCTGGCACGTCGGCCTGGAGCTGATGCGTTTTGAGGGATATGAGTGACCGACCTTCTGGAATGACCGTGCGTTCCCGCCATGGCGCCCGCAAAGCCAAAGTGGCCGTCGTTCATCCCCGGCTGGGCTGGGGTGGCTCAGAGGCGCGTGCGCTACAGCTCATCGAGGCCCTGAAGAACGGCTACGATGTTTCCCTGATCACCGCGGGGCCAGTGGATCTGGCGCGGCTGAACAGGTACTACGGCACAGGACTCAATCGCGACGATTTCTCCGTGCTGCAGGCACGACTGCCACCAGGTCTGGGGGCACGTTCAGGTTTCGCCGCCGTCCGGGGTGCCCTGGTGCAGCGCTATTGTAGACGCGTGGCGCGGCACTTCGATCTGATGATCAGCGCATACAACCCGATGGATTTCGGCGTCGCCGGCATCCAGTTCATCGCCGATTTCTCTTTCGACGAGCAGGTCCGCCACGAACTGCACGCGACTGACTTTGATCCTACGAGCTGGCTATACAAAGACACGCCCATCCGTAGGGCTTACCGGAGGTGCTGCAAAGCCCTATCCGGCGGCGACGGCGTGGGGATCGAGCGTAACTTGACGGTTGCCAATTCGAAGTGGTCGAGCCGGATGTGGCGCGATCGTTACGGGACGGACAGTCAGGTCATCTACCCCCCGGTCAAAGGCGACTTTCCAGTTCTTGCGTTTGAAGAGCAGGAAAACGGGTTTGTGTTCATAGGCAGGATCTCGCCAGAGAAGCGCATTGAAGAGATCGTCCGGATTCTGGCTCGAGTGCGCGCCAGCGGATATGACATCCATCTGCACATCGCGGGCCCTTTGGACGGATCGCGGTACTGCGAGCGCATTCGGCAGTTGTGCAGGTCGCACGGTAGCTGGGTACGGCTGGAGGGAGCCGTCTCAGGCAGTGCAAAGACACAACTTCTCGTGCGCCACGGCTACGGTATCAGCGCCTGCCGGGGCGAGGCCTTCGGGGTCTCTGTGGCCGAGTTGGTCAAGGCAGGTTGCATCGTGTTCGTGCCGGATAGCGGCGGCCAGGTCGAGATCGTGGAACGATCCGAGCTCATCTATGGGGATCAGGCTGATGCGGTCGACAGGATCCGGGCCGTGCTGGAGAGCGCGGAGATGCAGGCCGACCTCCGTGGGCACCTGACAGAACAGGGCAGGAAGTTCTCGGCCGAACGCTTCCGCGCTGCGGCCGGTGGCCTGGTGGCGGACTTCTTTGTGGCGAGAGCGAAGAGCAGCCAGGGGCGCTCTTCGGCGTGGACGCATACCAGGGGGCCATGTGCTGCTCCGTGCAACAGATGCTGAGGCGCAGTACGGCAAGGAGGGCAGCGCGTTGAGGTCGGCACGGAGTTCACCGGTTGCACGGGTCCCATTGCCGTCGTCTCCTGCGTTTCGACCTGCGTCGGTGAGAACTCGAACCGTCATGCCGAATCTTACAGGGGTGAGGCTTGCTGTACTCATGACATGGCCGCAGCCCTTTCACCTGCCGATCTTCCGGGTGCTCAGAGACGACTACGGCCTCCAGGTAGACTACTACTGCTTGCGCCAGGAACGCTCAAGAGGTTGGGGCAAGCTCAACCGCCTTTATCCCATCACTTCAATGGCAGGAGCGTTGCGCCTGGGGCGGGCCGAGGTGACGCTGCCACCTATCAGGCTTCTTGCTGCTGTTGCGAGAGGGAAGTACGACTGCGTCGTGATAGGCGGGTGGGAACGCAGCCACCATGTTGCTCTGCACATGCTGTGCGCGCGTTGCGGCGTGCCCGTTCTGGTAGGCTCGGACCTGCGGGCGGGGGCCGGGGGACGGGCTAACCGCCCGCGTCCTGTCCTGCGTGACTGGATACGGGGAAAGGTGCTCAGGCGGATCCTCTCCCAGGCTACAGTGGCTTTGGCTACCGGCAAGGCGGCAGCGGACTGGTTCCTCGCTTTCGGTTCTCCTCGGGTGGTGCGGACCGGCTTCTTTGGAGTAGATACTGACCTGTTCTGTCCTCCTGCTAATCGCCCGCCGGACGACAGGCTCCGACTCCTTTGTGTGGGGCGACTGGTGGAACGAAAACGGGTCTCTGATGCGGTCAAGGCGGTCGGTAGACTGGTAGCCCGAGGAGTGCCTGTGGAGTTGACTTCAGCCGGGCAGGGGCCTTGCCGCGAAACCATGGACCAACTGGTGCGCGAATCAGGATTGAGGGACCACATCAGAATGCTCGGGTCTGTGCCACATGGCGCGGTGGCCGGTCTGATGCGGCGGTCCAATGTCTTCGTGTTCCCATCCGCAGAGGAGCCCTGGGGACTGACTCTAATCGAAGCAGCGGCCACAGGCAACATCCTGGTGGCTTCCGACCAGGTCGGTGCGGTTCACGACGTCCTCGTCCCGGGACGGAACGGCTATGTCCACGCCACGGGGGATGTAGACGATCTCACGCAATGTCTCTTGCGAGTATGGCGCGACCTGCAAGCTGGCCGAGGTCCTGAGATGCGAGCAATTTCCCGCGGCCGCGCCTGCCGGTTCTCATTCCGACAGTGCGCCAGAGAATACGCCGAGGCCATAGGCTACGCCATGGGCGACGGTGCCAGACAGCCGCCGAGGGAGCCCGAGCTTGGCTGACCGTCCCTCCCCAACGAGAAGACTTCGCGTCCTCGTGGTCGCCTACGAGTGCAGCCCTGCAGAGCCGCATGTGGCCGGGGCCGCATGGAATACGCTCTACCGCTTGGCGGCGTGGAATGACCTCTCGGTGATTACAGACGGCTCCACGTTTGGTGAGCACATCGAGAGCTTCCTCGATCGCGAGCGCGGTCTGCGCGACCGCATGCGGTTCCACTACGTTGTCGACCCCGCTCCTCGCCATAGCGAACGAGGGCGTCCGGTTGTGCCCGTCAAGGCGATACTGGCCTATCGTAGATGGCTAAGGCTGGCATATCGGGAGGCCCTTGAGCTTCACCGGCGTGTCGAGTTCGACGTAGTGCATCACATGCGCACGAACACCTTTCGAGAGCCGGGGCCGTTCTGGACACTCGGCGTGCCGGCGGTATGGGGGCCGACGGGGGGGACCTACGGCGTTCCATGGCGCCTCCTTCCTGCCATGGACGCACAGAACATGGTTCTGCACGCGGCACGGACCGTTATCACTGCACTCCAGGTGAGGTTCAGTCCGCGGGTACGTACGGCGGCCCGCCGCGCGGCCGTAGTGATCTCGCAGACTGACGCCGATAGGCGGCACTTCAGGGAGTACCTGGGGCGGCGAACTGTGCTGTTGCACGAGCAGGCCTGCAGTCCGGAGTTAGGTATTGTCCACCATTACGACGGTCACGCTGCACTGGAGATAGCCCTCGTTGGAAGGGCCGTTGCCTCAAAGGGCATCCCACTGGCGCTGCGCGCCGTTGCCGATGGGCGCATCCGGGACAGGGTGCGCCTGAACATCCTGGGCGATGGGCCCTATCTTGAGAAGTACAAGCGACTGGCCTCAAGCCTGGGTTTGAAGGACACATGCCGTTGGCACGGTTGGGTGCAGCCTGAGCACGTCATCGAGGTCCTGCGCGAATGCCACGTGCTGCTATTCCCCAGCCTGCTCGAGGCCACTTCTACCACCGTGGTCGAAGCGCTCTCGGTGGGGCTCCCAGTGATCTGCATGAGGCTGTGCGGATTCGGCGACATCGTAGATGAGACCTGCGGTATTGTAGTGGAGCCGGCGTGGCCGTGGGTGGTTCATCGCAGACTTGCCGATGCAATCTGCAGGCTGATCGACGAACCGGAGAGGGTAGCGGCACTGAGTCGTGGGGCTTGCGCGAGGGCGCACAAGTACAGCTGGGACGCACTCGCAAAGGGGGTACACAAGGCTTACGTTGAAGCGGCGGGGCGCAGCGCAGCAAATGCGCCCACTGGCGGCAGAGGTCGAGGCCCACAGAATGCAGCCGAACACACTGGCGGCATCAGCACCTATCCGTGGAAGGACGAAGCCAGGAGGGCGGACCCCATCCGCTTGCCT
>SDBU01004664.1_pt1 | contig 16732 bp, 13 predicted proteins | sample 2277071 | NCBI WGS metagenome assembly SDBU01 (sample SAMN10397929, study PRJNA504765) | marine sediment metagenome | isolation source: marine sediment core GS08_GC12, 126 cmbsf | place: Arctic Ocean: Gakkel Ridge, Loki's castle | collected 2008
GGAGGAATCCGACACCTATCCCGGTACCGCCTATATTGACCCTGATCGACCCGATTTCCTTAACGATGATAAGGCCGAGGCCCACTTTAAGCGCCTGGAGCTGGGCAAGGACTACACCTTTGACGCCCAGCTGGGCTGGATTCGCCTGGCCATGTCGGCCGGTGACAGGGACATTATCGCTGTGGCCTATAGCCTCGGGCGGCAAATAGGCGCCGATTCGGTGGCCGTGATTGACACCGTGGGGGACTTGTACTTTAATCTGGCCGATTCCACTGATATCGATTTGAAGCTGATCAAGAACCGCGGCCAGACCTCTACTTACCCCACCTGGCCGTTGGAGTTCAAGAACGTCTACAGTCTGGGGGGCATGAATATTCGGCGGCAGGGGTTCCACGTTCGAATCGTTGACCGTAAAGGCGACACCGGCCCTGAAAGTATTTTCCCCGGTGGTGAAAACTACCTGCGGATATTCGGCCTGGACCGGTGGGACAGTAACCAGAACCCCAAGCCCGATGACTCTGTCGACGTGGCCAACCCCAGTATCGTTAATCTGAGTCTGGGCGAGCTGCACTTCCCGGCCCTGTTGCCCTTCGCTTACGCCAATGATACCACCATCGTGGGACAGGAAGACGGCTATGTCATAACTACTGCGGGCCTGGCCACCAGCCATCTCGCGATCAAGGAAATCTACGGCTACGAGCTGGAGGACCAGGACAAGGATTTCCGGTTCGACTGGATGGATGAAAATGAGGAGGAAAAGGATTACTTCTTTCCCGGGGACCAGGGGATACCCATTATCCCCCCAGACGGGGATGGTCGGGATGAGGACCTGGATGGAGACGGAGAATTCGATGTACCGGCCATCTATTACAAGCCCAAAGACACCAACGCCAAGAACGAGGAATCCCGTTTCGATATTGAAGTTCAACAAACCAGCCGCGGCGCCAGTGTCTTCAACCTGGGATTCAACTGGGTGCCCGGCAGCGAAACAGTGTTCATCAACGGCGTGTCGCTGATCCGGGAGAAAGACTATAAAATCGATGAAATGACCGGAACACTCACTATACTTGAGGCCACCATGGCTAACTACTCCAACCCGGAGGTTACCATCGAGTATGAGGATAATATTCTGATCTCATTTGACAAGCGGGTGATGCTGGGTACCCGGGCCGAGCTGGATCTGGGAGAGAACTCATTCCTGGGACTCACCGGCTTATATTATAACCAGTCTATCGCCGATGAACGGGTGGACGTGGGCTCGGAGCCGGTACGCAACATGCTCTGGGACTTCAACGGCCGTTTTGCCCGGGAAACCCCGTTCATCACCCGGCTGGTGGACCGCCTGCCGCTGCTGGAGACCGATGCCGTCAGCAAGTTCCGTCTCGAGGGCGAGCTAGCCCAGGTGATCCCCGACCCTAACCCGTTAGGCACTGCCTATATCGACGATTTTGAGGCCAGCAAGAATATTACCAGCCCTTCACTACGTTACACCCTTTGGCAGCAGGCCGCCCCGCCGGTGGATAAAAATCTGAACGACCGCCGGAAACTAGCCTGGTGGAACCCGTATAGGGATTGGCCGGTCCGGGAGATCTGGCCGCAACGTGAGACTTCCGTCACCGCCAATAACCAAACCACCACTATCCTAGTGCTGGATGCTTTCTTTGAACGTTTCGGTGAACCGGTCAACGATTCCCTTTGGGGCGGCATCACCTACCAGTTGATGTCCAGTGAATACGACCAGTCCAAGACAAAGTTCTTCGAAATCTGGCTGCGGGGCGAGTATGGCCAGGTTCAGGTTGACATCGGCACCATCAGCGAAGATATTAACGGTAACGGCGAGACCGATACTGAAGACCAGTCTATTGCCGGCCTCATGGAGGGCAACGGGATACTGGATGCGGGAGAGGACGTGGGGCTGGACGGTTGCAGCGACAAGGATGAAGATGGTCTGGGAGGTTGTTTAGGGATCGACGACGATGGCGACGGCCGGATCGATGAGGACGGTGTCTACAATGAATATTGGGATGGCGACAGCCTGCTTGGTTTCAGCGTCAACCAGGACCTGGCGGTCACGGCGCGCGAGGCCGATCCCAGCGATCCCAACGGCGACAACTGGGCTCGCACCGAGAGCAATAACTACAACGACAACATAAACGGCACCGAAGGCAACAGCGCCACAACCGAAGGGAGCTACCCCGATTCCGAGGACCTGGACGGCAACGGCACTTCCTTTATCGACAACACAAACGATTATTTCAGCTACAGTTTCCGGCTGGAAGGGGATCACCCCGACACCGCCCTGGTGGCTGGTGAGACCCGGCGGGACAATGGCAGCCTCACCCACTGGCGGCTGTTCCGTATCCCGCTGGTTGACTTCCAGCCCGGCGAGGGGATGACCCCCAGTTGGAACGACGTCAAGCAGCTGCGCCTGTGGGTGGATGGCATATCCCAGGCCGAGTCACTGCAGCCGGGGGGGGAAACCGTCACCGGCCGCATCGAGATCGCCAAGATCGAACTGGTGGGCAACGAATGGGAAGAAATCGGTATCGCACCCACCAACTCCGACGAGTACGAACGGTCCGATTCACTGATAACCCTGGCGGTGACGGTGGCCAACACCGAAGACAATGCCGACTACGAATCGCCTCCGGGCATAAAAGGGGAGTACGACCGCCTGAATGACATCCGCCTGCGGGAACAATCGCTGGTGATGGATTTTAAATCCGGAATCGAGCCGGGATTCAAAGGGGGCATCAGCAAATCCATCAGCCAACAGCGCGGCTCGTTCCTGGTCTACGGCACCATGGATATGTTCATCCACGGCCAGGCCGAAGACGCTATGATGGACCAGGATCCCCCCGTCGTCTGGTTCTTCCTGCGGTTGGGGCGGGTAACCCAGAACGGAGAGTTTTACTACGAGGTGCGCCAACCGGTATATCCCGGTTGGGACGACCGTAATCACATCCATATCGACATGGAGCGGATTGCCGCCTTGAAGCTGGAAGACCCACCCGATTCCGTGTTGGTAGACGGCGAATACATACCCAAGTATTACCTCGATGATAGGGAGGTACTCATCCGGGGCGATCCTTCCCTGGAGCGCATCGAAACCTATACCGCCGGCGTCATCAATAAACACCCCACCCTGCCAATTCGCGGCCAGGTGATGATGGATGAGCTGCGCCTGTCAAACGTGCGCCGGGAGCGGGGTATGGCCCTGCGGGTCAGCGGCGCCCTGAACTTCGCCGACCTGCTTACAACCAGCATCAATTACTCGCGTAAAGATGCCGATTTCCATACTATCCAGCAGCGGGTTACTCCCAATCCGGTTACCACCGAGACAATCAAAGCTGATGCTAAATTCAGCCCCGACCGATTCCTGCCCCGGAGCTGGAAGGTGCTGATCCCCATCAGCATAGGATACAGTCGCAGCATTCAATCTCCAAAATATTATAGTGGCCGGGACGTCCTGGCGGGTGGCCTGCGGGACGCTCCTGAGGAAATTCAAAGAATCAGCCGGCAGGTTAACCTGAGGACCAGTTTCGCCAAGTCCAGCCGCAGCCGTTACTGGCTGGGACGCCAGACCCTGGACCGGCTCACGGGTAGTGTGGCCTACGCACGCAAACAGACCTCGTCAGAACAAGAGCTGCGAAATATAACCCAGAATATTAGCGGTCAGGCGGCCTATCCCATCAAATTCAGCGACGAAAACTACCTGGAGCCTTTCCGCAGGCTGGAACCGATTCCCTGGCTGGGAGCCAAGCTGAAGGATACCCGGATCTACTATTCCCCCACCAATTTGGATTTCTCTACCAATATTGCCGAGACCAAATCGGCCCGGACCACTCGAGACACCTTGAAGACCACGACGGAGAACTACACCCTCAGCCTGAAACGAGCCGTCAACGCCCGCTACCGGCTGACCGACCGTTTGAGCACCAGTTACAGCTGGAGCGCCAGCAACGCCCTGGACCACCTCCGCTATTCCAAACTGGAGGCGTTGAAGGCCCTGGATATGGGCCACCCCTTACAGCTCGGTGAGCAGTATTCCACCAACTTCGACCCGACCATATTTTCATGGTTCAGACCCAAGCTGACCTATCAGGCCCGCTATTCCTGGAATAAGAACCGCCCCATTGTCGATGACAAAACCGGTGGACGAGTGTCCAACCAGGGGCGCCTCAGCGGCACGGTGAACCTGGAGATGAAGAGCCTGGTGGAGATCTTCTATACCCCGGAATCCAAGGGCCAGGCCAGCAGCCGTTCGCGGCGACGGCGCAGAACCGGTCAGACCAAACAGGACGAGCAAAAAAAATTATTGGAAGTCAACAATCTAATGGTTAAGGGGGCGCTTAAGCACATTCATGCCGTATTGAGCAAGGTCAATCCCATCGCCTTCAGCTACGCCTACGGCCGCACGGTCGGCGAGCCGGCTGTGATCGGTCAACCCGATATAAAATACCGCCTGGGACTGGCAACCACAACCGGACTGCCCATCGATTCTACCATCAACGGCTTCGCTACCTTGAGCCGCAACCGCGACATGTCCTGGCGCACCGGTTTCAACATCGGCCGGTCGGTGAATGTCAGTTTGTCCCACAGCCGTAAATGGACTTCCAGCCAGGGGGCCAACGCTACCACCGAATCGCGGAGGATCGACTTCCTGGTGCTCTCGGACGGGGAAGAAGTGGGCCTGCCCTTCATTAACTGGAGCTTGCGCTGGTCCAATTTAGAAAAACTGCCGCTCCTTAAAAAAGTCCCCTGGCGCGTGAGTTTGGACCATTCCTACAGTGGGAGCAAGTCGAGTAACAAGCAGGGAGACCGGGTGAGCAACGACACTTACACCCGGCAGTTTCAGCCCCTGCTGGGCCTGACAATCAATTTCACCAATGGAATCTCCACTAACTTGCGCTATAGTCAGGGACAGAATTTGAGTCGCACCGAGGCCGGCGACAATAAAGGCAGCACCAGGAATATCACCGCCTCCGCCAGCTACCAGCACCGGGGGGGACTGAAGCTGCCGTTGCCTTTCCTGCGGGACCTGAATTTGCAGAACTCCATCAATTTCAGCCTGGACTTCGACCTGAGCAACTCACTGGATGAACAGCGTAAAGGCGAGGCCGTCAAATTCTCGTCCACTCGCGAAAGTCGCCGCTGGGGGATCAAGCCCTACATCACTTACACCTTCTCCAACAAGGTAACCGGTAGCTTTAGGACCGGCTATAGTGAAACCTACAATGAGAGATCCGGGCGGCGGATTGACCGTGAGTTCGGCTTCGACGTAAACATCGCCATTAGAGGCTCCTGACCCTGGCCATGAGTAAGCGACTGAGAACAATAACACTATTTATTTTCCTGGGCTGCCAATGGTCCGCCGGGCAACAAGGGCCCTATTTCGACGGCCGGGAGGCTTTCCGGCTGCTGGAGGCCCAGACGGCGCTGGGACCCCGCTACCCGAGCTCCCCGGGGCATGCCGCCATGACCGCTTTTCTGGAGGAACACTTGCGGCCATTGGCCCATGAACTGACGATACAGGTTACCCGTCAGCCCCATCCCTATCAGGGCGATACCCTGGAGATAGTCAATTTCCTGGCCCGCTTCAATCCCGCCGGCCCGGGGCGGATATTAGTGCTGGCTCACTATGACACCAGGGCAGTGGCCGATCAGGACCCCGACCCCGCCAATCGCGACCGCCCAATTCTGGGCGCCAACGACGGGGCCAGCGGGGTGGCGGTTCTGCTACACCTGGCCGAGCTCATGGCCCGGGAGCCGCCTTCGGTAGGAGTGGACCTGTTATTTGTGGATGCCGAGGATATGGGGCGCTCCGGGGACCTGGATAATTTTTGCCTGGGCACTAAAGCCTTCGTGAGGGAAATGGACCAGCTCTTAGGCGGAAACCGGCCGCGCTATGCGCTGCTGCTGGATATGGTGGGCGACGCCCAGCTTCGTTTGCCCATCGAATACTATTCCTGGCGGGACGCCCGGGAACTTGTGCAGCGCATCTGGAAGCTGGCCCAAGACCTGGGCTATCCCCAGTTTGTCTTTGAGAGCGGTCCGGCCATTTACGACGACCATATACCACTGCTGGAGGCCGGCATACCGGCGGTTGATATCATCGACATGGAGTATCCCACGGCGGACGTCCCCGGCTACTGGCACACCCTGGAGGATACGCCGGACAAGTGCTCGCCGGAGAGCCTGGAGGCGGTGGGCACGGTGATAACCACCCTGATCTACAGCGAGCGGCCCTGATGGTAGTGCCGGCCGCCGCCACGAGGCGGGAACTGCTGATCCTGGAACTCGAGGGTCCGAGGGAGGAGCTGGAGATCTGTCTGGCCCAGTTGGGAGACCTGGTGACGGGAGCCCTGGAGCCACCGGCCGGCAATGGCGGTAACCCTCAACTATATGTCTACCTGGCGGCCCGCGACCGGCCGGCGGCGGAGGCGTTGTTGATGACCAGGCGGCTCTCCTCTACCTGGCGCCCGGTGCCAAAGGAGGATTGGGAGGTCAACTGGCGGAAAGATTTTGAGCCGGTGACAGTCACAGCCGGAATTACGATTGTGCCTGATTGGGATACCACCACCAATGCGCCCATACTGATCCGTATTCGTCCCGGCCTGGCTTTCGGCACCGGCCACCACGCCACAACCTGCCTGGCGATCCGGGCAATTGATCGGCTGGGCTGCCGGGGGGCTCGGGTCCTGGACCTGGGCAGCGGCTCGGGAGTGCTGGCCATCGCCGCCTCGCTACTGGGCGCGGCCCGGGTCGTGGCGGTGGAGCATGACCCCGATTGCGAGGGTAACTTTAAGGATAATCTGACGTTCAATAGCCTGCCGGTGACGCCGCGGCTGGTAGCCGGCGACGTGCTGGAGTGGACCGACTTTGACTGCGACCTGGTGCTGGCTAACATCAACCCAAAAGTGGTGTTCCCCGTTCTGGAGCACTTCAGCCGGAGCAAATCTCGGGCCCGTTTTATCGTGTCCGGCCTGCTGACCGGCGACGAGACCCGGCTAAAGACTCATTGCCGCTCCCTGGGTTTGACCGCCAGGTCATTGCTGCGGGAGGCGGAATGGCTGAGCGCCGTGGTCGAGCGCCGGGACAGGCGGCCGGCGGGACCGGCCACCGCCGCTGGAGAAATCGATTGAGGGCGGAGAGGATTCCCACCTATATTGCGCGCTTGATGAGACCCCCTTTCACCAGGATTATCTTGATGGCAGTGGCCTTTTGCCTGGCGGCCCAATGCAGCCGGGTAGCGCTGGAGCCCGAGGAAGTGTTGGAAGTGCTGGCCAATCCGGCTACCTCCTTCGACCCGCTGGAGCGCACTTTCTACGCCGCCGTCACCGTCACGCCGCCCGAATCAAGCAGTGACCCCGATAGTGTCTGGATAGAGGTATATTTGGTGACGGCCGATACCGCAGCCGTGGACACACCACTAGATACGCTGGGCCTGCTGGACGACGCCACCCAGGGCGATATCCTGCCTCAGGATGGTGTCTATGCGCGCCTATTCGCGTCCGGTCTGCCCTCCGGCACGGTGGGCACCGCCCGGTTTGTGTATCACGCCCTGATCGGGGGAGTTCAAGACTCACTCTTCGATTCGGTGGAGGTCTACCTGCCGGTGCTGTCCAACGCCCGCACCACGATGGACAAGCTGGCCAACCAGATGTTCGCCGCCGTGACGATTAACCTCACCGAGGATGATCCCGCCCCCGACTCTGTCTGGGTGGAACTCTATCCGGCCTCGGCGGAACTGATCGATACCCTGGGCTCGACCGATCTGCTGTTGAGTATCCCCCTGGAAGACTTCGGCGACTACGGCGACAGTATGCGTGCCGACGGTATCTACTCCCGCCTCTTCGACTCCCCCCTGCCCTTTGGTACGGAAGGTTTGGTGAAATTCCTGTTCCTGACGTCTGTAGACAGCCTCTTGCATTCCACCGGCGATACGCTGATCCTGGTGAACCACAAACCGCAGATCGACATCGTGTTTGCTTCCGACACGCTCTACCTGCCGCCAAGTGGATTTTTCACCTTGGATACCCTCCGCGTCACCGTCTCCGATCAGGATGGGCTGGGAGACGTGAAGGAGGTAAGCTTCACCATGCTTAAGCCGGACAGCACTCTGGCCAATAACGGCAATCCGTTCTACCTCGAGGATAACGGTCAACTGACGGCCTATGGCGACGTCACGGCCGGCGACGGTATATATAGCTTGATCATCAGTCTCTCGTCCGCCAACGCTGTCGGTACCTACGAATACCGCTTCATCGCCGTGGACCTGAGCAATGCCGTGAGCGATACGGTTAAGCACCAGGTGGTAGTGCAGTGAGGCGGACACTGGCACTCTGGCTGCTTGGCGCCCTCTTTGTGCAGGCCCAAGTTATTCCCCGGCACTTCGCTCTGTCCAAGGCACTGGTCGACAGCAACGCCTCCTACTACGGCGATTCGACCTCCTACACCGGCCTGGCGGGCAACAGCATCATCGACATTTATGCCACCGGCGATTCGCTGCTGTTTTTCGGCAGCAACCGCGGCTTGACCCTCACGGGCGACCGGGGGCGGACTTTCCGCTCGTATGTGGCAGAGGAAGTGAATCTGCCCCGGGGCGGTATCTCGGCCCTGGCGGTGGACGATTCGGTGATCGTGGTGGCCGGCATTATGGATTCCCTGGTCGCCGGTGAGTATAACGCCATGGGCACCGGGATCGCCTATTCCCTCGATTCCGGCGATACCTGGACCTACCTGCCCCAGCCCCGGGAGGACCCGGCGGACACAAGCACTTTCATGGTTGCCACACTGGGGGACAGTATTGTCCGGCGGTTGAGGATCACCACGGCGATCTCCAACACCACTTACGACCTGGCCTATGCCCGGGGCGTCATCTGGGCGGCCAGCTGGGCCGGCGGTCTGCGCATGTACGACCTGGACAAGAGCAGTTGGTCGGTGGTGTTATTGCCCCGGGACGGAGATACTACCCTGTCCTGCAGTGACGTACCCGCCGGCTACGAACTCAACCCGCTTGACCCCAAGGACGGCGGTAATCATAACCACAAAGGGTTCTCGGTGATCGCCTACGATTCCCTGGTCTGGGTGGGAACGGTGGCCGGCGTCAACAAGGGTATCATCGATGACGACGGCTGCATTGCCTGGACCCACTACACCAACCGCTGGAACCAGTTGAGCGCTAACTGGGTGGTGGGCCTCCATCACCAGGTGACCGCTTCAGTGGAGCGCATTTGGGCCGCCACCTGGAACGCCGAGGACCGGCAGGAGCAGCGGGGGGTGAACTACACCGAGGACGGCGGCCGCACCTGGAAAACTACACTGCTGGGGGAAAAGGCCAACAACATCACCTCATTCGGAGACGACATTTATGTGTCCACCGAAAACGGCCTGTTCAAATCGGAAGACGGCAGTAACTGGGCGCCTTTCCTGGGTGCGGTGGACTCCATCACCGGGGAGCAGATCTGGGCCGATGAAGTTTACGGCTGCTTGATCGACAGCCGGGACAGTACCCTCTGGATCGGTACACCCGACGGCCTGGCTCATACCGGCAACCAGGGCATCAAGTGGCGAGTCGAACGCAGTTTCGTCTCCACCGGCACTACCGGCGAGGCCCAGTTCTACGCCTATCCCAACCCCTTCTATCTGTCAGTGCACAACGTACTGCAGGGGGCGGGACACGTGCGCTTTCAATACCACATTACTGCTTCCGAGGAGGGCAGCACTGCCAGCGTGGACATATACGATTTTGCCATGAACCCCGTCAAGAGTCTCATCCCCCGTCAGCACGGTTCGGCCGGCGACTTCAGCCAGGTGTGGGACGGTCGCAATGAGGCCGGTTTCGAAGTGGCCAATGGGGTATATTATTGCCGCCTAGCGCTGGGCTCCAGCGACTACTGGACCAAAGTGATCGTGATCAAATGAGATTTTTCCTGGCCTGCCTGCTGCTATTGACCCGCCTGCCGGCCGTGGCGGGCCTGGGAGGCTACGCCGGCGCGTCCCTGCGGCTGGGCACCAATGCCCGCTCGGTGGCTTTGGCCGGCGCCCTGGTGGCCGATCTGAACCCCGGCTACCCGGCTTTCGCCAATCCGGCCAGCGCCACCTACGTCAACCGGGGAGAGGTGGGGCTGTCATACATCGCCCTGCCCTTGAACCGCTCCCTGCAAAGCGTCAGTACGGCCTTCTTCCTGCCGCCCACCGCCGCTGTGGGTCTGAGCTACCTGCGGGCCGGCGACGATCAAATCGAGGAGCGCAACAGCATCGGCCAGCGCACCGGGGACTTGGCCTATACCGAGCAGTTTGCGATCTTGACCTTCGCCAACCAGCTCACACCGACTATCGGTGTGGGAATGAACGCCAAACTGCTGCTCATCACTCTGGCGGATGAGGACTCCAAGGGTTTTGCCATCGACGTGGGACTGCTTTACCGGCGGCCAAGCGGCCTCAGCCTGGCGGCCCGGATTGAGAATGTCACCGGCTCCTACTCCTGGACGGTGGCGGCCGAAAACGGCGAACAGAAATACAATGATTATCTCCCCCTGATCCTTAGCGGTGGTACCCACTTGCCCTGGCGGCAATTTGCCTTCTTCGCCCAACTGGACCTGGTGTACCCCCGGATTTCGCAGGATAAGGGCAGCGCCCTGGCGGACCCGATCCTGCTCTTCCGGGCGGCAGTGGAAACGTTGGTGGAGGAGCGCTTGTTTGTCCGCGGCGGCTGGGACGCCTCTGCCCCTACCTTGGGTGTCGGTCTACAATATGCGGTCCGCAAACCGGCGGACAGCCGCGTGGACTACAGCCTTATGATGGGCCGCGGCCGCGAGGGATTCGGCCACTTGTTCACCTGGGTGTTCAGCTTATGAGAGCCTCGGCCCGGGTAAACTGGACTGCCGGTCACGTTTTAACGCTCTGCCTGGTCCTATGGCAGCCGTTGGAGGCGCTGGGCTGGCGCGCCGGTTATTTACCGGGTTCCGCCCTGGTTCTGGCGCTGGCGGGCGGCGGATTGGCCGTCCCCGCCGACATCGAGCTAACCACTGTCAATCCCGCCCACCTGTTCGGCCGCAAAGGGCAGTCGTTCGAATACGGTTACCTGCGCATGTTCGGCGGGCTGGGGGGACACACCCTGCGTTGGCAGGGCCACCCCCGGGGCAGGCCGACCCAGCTGGGCCTGCGTTCATTGACCGAAGATCGCCTGGAACTGCGGGGCGAGGTCCCCACCGCCGAGCCGCTGGCCTACTTCGGCGCCCACCTGGTGACGGCCACCCTCCGGCGCGGCTACCGGCTGGGATCCACAACCCTGGGTATCGGCCTGACCGGCGCTTACCAGCGGATTTTTCACTACTCCGCCCGGGGGCTATGGCTGACCGCCGGTTGGCGGGGAGCATTCTCACCGGCGTTGAGCTGGGGACTGGCGGCCCACAATCTCGGGTTTGGGCAAGCACTTAATGCTAAGGCCGAGGCACCCGGAGCGCGCCTGGGGGCCGGATTGGCATACCACACGGCCTTTCTGGCGAGCACTATCGGGGTGGACCTTTGGTATGATGGCAGATACGGCGCCTGGCCGGTGTTGTCATGGCAGGCTGGTAGTCAGGCCCTGCGGCTGTATGCCGGACTGCGCTGGATACCGGGCGCCGTGTTGGTCTCCGCCGGCTGCCGTCTGACCCACCACCGTTGGAGCCTGACCTATGCCGTGGGCTTTCAGGAAGCCGCCCTGGGTCTGCCGCAAATGCTTACCGTGGGGCGGACCCTGTGACGAACCGGGCGGCCGATGGGACCGGACGGCGCTTCCAATTCACCACCCGGGACTAAAACCGCATGGCCGGATCGAGATCCACACCGCCTAAGATCCTGAGCATTATTTTCGGGTTGCTGGTGCTATTGGCCCTCAGTTTCGTGGCCAAACAGGTAACTTCCTCCTGGAGCCGCGCACGCCACCAGGCCGCGCTGGAACTGCCCCGGCTCCAGGCCGATTTGATCGCCGAACTGGAGACGATCGGCCTGACCCGCTCGCCGACACCGGGCGTGGACGAAAGCATCCGGTTCGGCCATCCACCCACCATGACCTCGGATGATCTGATGCTCCTGCTCAGGCGGATCATGCAGCGCCACCGACTGAACCTGGCCGCGGCGGTGAAATACGAGGAACGCCGGGAGCTGTACGTGGAACTCACTACCAAGGAACGGCTGCCGGTGGGCAGATTCACCTTCGCCCCCCGGATCGAGACAGCCAAAACCGAGGGCGGCGTCCGGGGCCGGATCGCCCTGATCATCGATGACTTCGGCTACATGCACAACCGGGCCACCGAGGGTTTCATGAACCTGCGTGAAAACCTGACTTTCTCTATCATACCGGGACACCGCTTCTCGCAGATCCTGGCGGAGGAGGCGGAACGGGCCGGGCATGAGGTGATCATCCATATGCCCATGGAACCGGAAAACTACAACGGCCGGGACGAAGCGGAATACATCCTGCAGTTCGGTATGGAGGAAACGGAGGTGCTCGACCGGGTGCGGCGGGCCTTTCAGCTGTTGCCCCAGGCGGTGGGCATGAATAATCACGAAGGCTCGCTGGCCACCCTGGATACCGTCATGCTCCAGGTGCTGGCCCGGGATCTGCGCGAGCGAAATAAGTATTTTGTGGACAGCTATACCACCACCAACACCAAGGCCGAGGATATCATGCGGGCTTATGGGGTGCCCACCATGGGGCGCCAGGTGTTCCTGGATAATGTGGATGACCCGGTCTACATCCGCCGGCAGCTATCCCGTCTGGCGGCCAGTGCCGAGTACAAAGGCGGCGCTCTGGGGATCGGCCACGTGGGGGCCAGCCACTTAAATACCCTGGATGTGCTGACCGAGGAGATCCCCTTGCTTATCAGCCAGGGCTTCGAGTTTGTCTTTGTTTCCGAACTGATTCTCGAGTTCGTGAATTGAACTCATTCGGTAATCTACTGCCCGGAATCAGGAGCCGCAGTTCTTGGATAATCGGGAGATGGTCCTTGGCAGGCCTGGTGCTCCCGATACTCGCTGGGTTGCTCTTTGCGGGCTGCGACGAACCCATCGGCCGGGCCATAAAGCCCGCTGATTTGTATGGCACTTGGGCCGGGGAGACCATCGGCGGCCGGGCGCTTTTCTCCTTCCAGCTGCAGGAGCAGGTTAATCGGTTCGAACTACGGGCCGCGCCGGGCGAATTCGACGACGTACTGGACCCGGGCGACGACTTGCTGTCCTTAGGCGGCTGGTACGTCATCGGTTCGACCATCAATCTGGTGGATGAGGCCGTCGCGGTCTACGCCTGTTCCGCTACCGATGGGGATCCCTATGACGTCACCTTCAACCGGGCGAAAAACATCATGTTTCTGGACTATCTGGGTGAGGCATGCCCGGTTCGGGCCCAACTGTTGACCAGTGCTGACTGGATTAAACAGGAAGATAACCTGGAGAAAAATCCGGGATAATGAAATCAGCCGCACGGATAGTCCTGCAGGAACGCTTGTTCCTGGTGCTGGCGGCTGTGTTTATCGCCGCCCTGGTAGCCTCCAACCTGATCTTTCAGAAGTTCTTTACCTGGTCACCGTTCGGGATTTACACCTTCGAAATTTCGGTGGGCATTCTGCCCTACCCGATCACTTTTCTGGTAACCGACATCACCTCCGAGATTTATGGCCGTCGTAGGGCCAACCAGATAGTCATAGCCGGCTTTTTCGCCAGCCTCTTCATCCTGGGCATCATCCTGCTGGCAGACGCCGTTCCGCAGACCGCCTGGTCGCCGGTGCCGGACGAAATGTTTCACAAGGTATTCGGCCTGTTCGGGCCGGCGGTATTCGCCTCCATGGCGGCCTATCTCACCGCCCAGTTCATCGACATCCGGGTCTACCATTTCTGGAAGCGCCTGACCAAGGGCCGCTACCTGTGGCTGCGCAACAACGGCTCCACCATCTTTTCCCAATTCATCGACACCGTCTTGGTAGTACTGCTGATGTGCGTCACCGGCGCCATCGGTTGGGAGCGGTTCTGGGGACTGGTGGAGAACGGCTTTATATTCAAGGTACTGGTGGCCCTGGCCGACACGCCGGTGCTGTACCTGGCGGTGGGGCTGCTGCGCCGGGCGCTGGCCCTGGAGCCCGCCGAAGAGATCGCCATCGAGCAACCGCTGGCCTGAACCGGCTGCGGTATTAACTTCGAGCTATCGTAAGGAGTACTTGAGTAATGAAAAAATCCTGGATCATCTTGATCGCGGTAATCGTAATCCTGTTTCTCATGGGCCGCTGGTACGTGGGCACCCGCAACGGCCTGGTGGTTCGGGACGAGGCCGTGAAAACCGCCTGGAGCCAGGTGGAGAACGTCTACCAGCGACGGGCCGACCTGATTCCCAACCTGGTGGAGACCGTCAAGGGGGTGGCCAGCTTCGAGCGCGAAACCTTCACGGCGGTGGCCGAAGCCCGCTCCAAGGTGAACAATATCAATATGCAGGGCGTCCTTGACGATCCTCAGAAGTTCCAGCAATTCCAGGCCTCCCAGGGGCAGCTCAGCAGCGCCCTGAGCCGCCTGATGGTGGTGGTGGAGCGCTACCCGGACCTCAAAGCCAACCAGAGCTTCTTAAACCTCCAGGCCCAGCTGGAAGGCACCGAGAACCGCATCGCCGTGGAGCGCCGGCGCTTTAATGAGGCCTCCCAGGGCTATAACACCGCCATTCGTCTGTTCCCGGCCTCCCTTGTGGCGGGCATGAGCGGCTTCAGCACCCGGGCGTACTTTGAGGCTCAGGCCGGGGCCGAACAGGCGCCCGAAGTCCAGTTTTAACTCACCGGACCATGCCAAGGCCTGATCATTCACTGCGGCGCTACCCGGGATGGGCGTTGCTGCTCGCTATCCTGGTCGCTCCCCTGGCGGCCGGGCTGGACTTTCCCACAAAGCCCGCTGCCCGGGTCAACGACTATGCCCATCTGCTCAGCCCGGACGAAGTACGTTACCTGGAGGCCAAACTGGCCGCCTGGGACCAGGCCAGCTCCAACCAACTGGTGATCGCCACCTTCGAGAGTCTGGAGGGGGAGGCGTTGGACGACATCTCCATCCGGATTGCCGAGGCCTGGCGGCCGGGCCAGGCCGACCGCGACAACGGCGTGCTGCTCACCGTCTTTCTCCTGAACCGGAAAATGCGCATCGAGGTGGGCTACGGCCTGGAAGGGGTGCTGCCCGATGCCCTGGTGAACGACATCCGCCTGAACCTGGTCAACCCCCATTTCCAGCGCGGGCAGTATTTCCAGGGACTGAACCTGGCCGTGGACGGCATCGTGGCGGCGGTGGGCGGGGAATACCAGGCCCTGCGGCAATCCAAACGGGTGCCCCAGCAGCGGCGCGGCGGACGGGGCGGCGGGGGACTGTTCTTCCTCATAATGATGATCTTCCTCCTGTTATCCCGTGGCGGACGGGGCGGCTTGTTTCCAGCCCTGTTCCTGATGTCCATGGCCGGCGGCATGGGCCGTTCCCGGGGTGGATTAGGCGGTGGTTTCCGCAGTGGGGGCTTCGGTGGCTTTGGCGGGGGCGGCTTCGGGGGCGGCGGCTCCGGCGGAGGATGGTGATGGGAAATGATAAATGTTGAATGATAAATGTTGAATGATAAATGTTTAATGGAAAATGGAGAGTGGTGTTTCGGATGGGAGCAGCCATCGTTGGAAAGCCATCAACTTGGAACCAGAAACTAGTAACTCGAAACTCGTAACCTAAATCATGAGCCAGTCCAAAGTTGAGAAATACGTCCGGGAGCTGCTAAGCGAGGAAGACTTCGCCGCCATCGATAGCGCCATAAAGTCATTCGAGCAGCGCACCAGCGGCGAATTGGTCGTCAGTTTCCAGCTGCTGGCTACGGGCGACCCCTATAAGGCCGGCCGGCGGGTGTTCAAGCGCCTCAAATTGCACCGCACCCGGGAGCGCAACGCCGTGCTGGTGGTGATCTTCATCAACAGCCGCAAGTTTGCCGTCCTGGGCGATAAGGGCATCGACGCCAAAGTGCCCCCCGGTTTCTGGGACGACACCGTGGCCGCCATGGCCGTCCATTTCAAGGAGGGCCGCTTTCGGGAAGGTCTGGTGGAGGGCATCAATCTGTTGGGCGACCAGCTGACGACTTATTTCCCCTATCGCCAGGACGACACCGACGAACTCTCCGACGAGCTGCGGTTCGGGTAGCGCGCTCCCCAAGAACGAAAATCGATTACAAGGAGATATCGATGGCGAAAAAAGCCGCCTACGTTAGCGCTATAGGGCTGGTGGTGGCCCTGCTGGGTCTGATGACCCTCAAATACCGGTTGGTGATCGGGCCGTTTGTACTCTTGCTGGGCATAATACCCCTCCTGGGATTAATTGTTGCCCGCCGATCCCTCAAGGGGGCCATCCCCGACCTGGTCTTCGGGGCCATCGACACCGGCCTGCTTACCATTCCGGCCATCTGGGGCGGCCTGGCCTTCGGCGTGGCCGGGGCTATTGCCGGCGGGGTGATCGGCGTCGCGCTTGGAAGCGCCTTCCACCAGAATATGCCGAGAAAGAATGCCGTAAGGAGGTGGAGAAATAACGAGGTCAGGTGGAAAACGCGGGGTGAAGCTGTGCCGATAAGGTAATCCATCCGATAGGTGACAGCCTGAGTGGCCCTGTATGGATTGTCTGAAACGGCGTCCGCGAAGCTTGTCTTGATAGCGGGATTATCCACCACGACACCGTAATCGTCGAAAACAAAACCGCC
>SDBU01004665.1_pt1 | contig 16726 bp, 8 predicted proteins | sample 2277071 | NCBI WGS metagenome assembly SDBU01 (sample SAMN10397929, study PRJNA504765) | marine sediment metagenome | isolation source: marine sediment core GS08_GC12, 126 cmbsf | place: Arctic Ocean: Gakkel Ridge, Loki's castle | collected 2008
CTCCTTTTCCCCTTTGAAGCTTTGGATTCCTGGTTCCTTCAGGCGCTACCAAAATCATTTCTTTTTTCTTGAGCACTTCCAGCGCATTTTGAACCGCCCTACGATCAACTCCCTCTCGCTGTACAGGTATCACCCCCCAAATCTGAGGAAAGATCCCAATCACCGGATAGTCAAACACTTCTACTTTCGCTAAGGGGATAATATTGCGCGGCATAACATGCACAAGAACAATGGGATCAACCCACCCAATATGGTTCATTAATAAAATTCCAGGGCCTTTCTGCGGGATATTCTCCAAACCCTCAACACGATCCAGGCGAATCAGCAATGTAAAGGCAAGTGATCTTAATAAGAATCGTAAAAATCGACGCCGATTTTTCCAATCGGTGTGATGATATTCTCCATCACGTAATAGTTTATCAACCTGGTTTTCCATAGAGCCCTTACCGCTCCTCCGAATTTTGAGTTTCGAACTCATAAAATCCTCTGTATTGGGGTGGAAGTTGTAGAGCAAGTGTATGCATAATTTTCTTTGTGCCGAACTTGATTGAATCTCGACGGTCGGGAAATTTCTCCAAGCGGAAAGGTTTTCCGATGGTAACCGATACATCCGTCCGCCTAAATCGTTTCATATTATGAAAGACTTGTTTATTCTCTGTACCAGTGAAAGTAATCGGGGTTATTGGTACATCGGCTCTCAAAGCGAGGTATGCTGCGCCATCAGTACCTTCCTCTAACGCACCAGTCAAGCTTTCACGGCCTTCAGGTGCAATCCCCACTATTCTCCTCTGCTGCATGGCGTCCATAACTGCATGCAAAGCCCGTCGATCTGGCTGTCCCCGGTGAACCCAAATAACGCCATAGATGTCCAGTAATCTCCCTAATATGGGTATATCATACAATTCAATTTTCGCGAAAGGCTCAACAATCGGTGGCGCATATGCAAATCCCAGGATCAAATCCACATCCCCAAGATGGTTGGATACCATTAATGCCGGTCCTCTCTGGGGAATATTTTCTGAACCAATTAATTCAGATTTCATCCAAAGAACCACCAAAAGCTTCGATAACCAGCGTACGAAATGGCGCAATAACTTACGCCACCAGGTCAATTTAACCAGACGCGTAATCTGGGGATTAACGACTTCACTACGAGGTTTCAGAGAGATGATCTTGTCCGCCGGCATAAACCCCATGATAAGAAGGCGGGAGCAATTCCGCCACTTTATACATGATCAAATCTGCATTATTTTTCAACGCCAATCTACGCTGTTCACCTTTTCCTTCAATCGCAGGCATGGTGGTGGGTTTCCCAATTCTCATTTCCAGGACAGGTCGTTTGAATCTGATTGCTTGATGAAGAAAATCATTAGTGGACCCAATTATCCCAACAGGCAAAACAGGTGCACCCGATTTATCAATTATGTATGCTACACCTGGTAGTGCGGGACGCAATCCAGGGGTGTGGGATCGTCCACCTTCTGGGGCAATCAATAAAGGGTGTCCAGCTTCGATCACTTGAAAAATTGTTTCTATCAGGCGTCTATCGAACTCGCCGCGGTGAACTTTAATACCGCCATAGAACTTGGCTAATAAGGATTGACCCCTCCGCTCCCAAATGTCTTTAGCACCGATAGCTTCCGGCGCCACAGGCCAAAATGCAATGACAAACGGTGGATCAACGATCGAGATATGATTGATGGCAATGATATAGGGTCCACTTTTCGGTATATTTGCAGTACCAGAAATCCTCACCTCGCTGATTAAATGAAAGACCATCCGAAATATTGGACGGATAATCCATCGGGAAATCACTACATGTATAGGTAGATGGTAGCCATTTCGATTATTGGACACGATGTTTCTCTGTTAACTCCACTATCTTTGCGAAAACTTGTTGAATGTTCAATCCATCCGTATCAATCACGATTGAATCGTCTGCAGGTTTGAGCGGGGCAAATTCACGTGTCGAATCGATCCGATCCCGCTCACGCAGCATGGCTAAGATCGAATCATAATCTACGTCTTCCCTGCGCTGAATCCTTTCATGATACCTTCGACGTACCCTTTCTTCTAACGAGGCATCCAAATAAATTTTGAGATCTGCTTCAGGCAGCACAACAGTACCGATATCGCGTCCCATCATAACTACTCTTCCCTGTAATCCGATCTGGCGCTGTTTTTCGCTCAACACAAGGCGAACTTTCGGATAAGCAGAGACGATTGATACCTTGGCATCAACTTCTGGGCTACGAATGTCCCAGGTAACATCCTGACCCTCCATCAAAATATCACAGTCGCGCCCATCATTTATTGTTGGGGTTTGAAAAACTATTTTAACATTTTTCGCAATGCTTGAAATCCTCGATTCATTCTCTATATCGATACCTTGATTAATTGCCGCAAGTGTTACTGCCCTATACATAACTCCTGTATCAAAGTAGAAGTAATCTAAATACTCAGCCAGTAGTTTTCCAATTGTTGATTTTCCAGAACCTGCTGGCCCGTCGATCGCAATAATCTCAGCCATTCCCATTTAATAACTATCCTCTTGAATTTTATTTTACAGGTAAATCCCCAACAGAAAATTCTTCCCCAGCATCTGAAGTTGATTCTTCTTCCTTTCCAAGGACTCCTCCCGGAAAGAGATCTCCCCTCGCCCATAAAATTATTTTGTTATTCATCAGTGGAGCATCTCGAAAAACCAGCCAGCTTGGCCAATTCTCAGGCAGGGGGCCCTCCCAGTCTGGGTATGCCCACCAGGAAAATCCCTGACCTCGATAGCCTATTGACAGGTTCGGTTCAGGCTGGTCTTCGCGATTGATGATGATAGATGGCAATTCACCAGCCGGGACTGCGGTTAAAAATCTCGCATCTGACCAATTTCTCATTTCCCATCGTAGTGATGGAGCAGATGTGGTTAAGACCACATCAAGAGTATCCCGCATGCCGGTTCTCCATTCTGAGAGATCGCCGAGGGTGACTTGAAGATCGCCGACATTCTTAGCTATTGGAATCGGCGCGTAAAGTTCTTGTTCCCCGTTGGGGCGAAGTTGAGATAAGCCCCACATCGAAGATATACTATAAAATCCTAGGCCTAGCAGCAGCCCCCACACAAGACCTTGTTGGGCGGTTTTTACAGACCAGCCCAAACCGATAAGTAAGGTAGTTACTCCCCCGAGGACTACCGTTCCGCCGATCACTGCCCAACGTAATTGATAGGCTTGAGAATCTCCCCCGCTCATACTTAAGCCAGCCAAGTTCAACCAGCCCAGAGCCATCAACAACAAAATCAATGATGCCTGTCCTAATGCGGGTAGCAGCTCGGCGCCTTGAACTCGAAAATATCTTGTTATCTCTATCGCTGCCAGTCCCCAGAGGGGAACCAACAACCAGGTTAAACCAATGACATCTCGTCCTGGATAAATAATGGCAAGAGCAAAGGAAGCTCCGGCCCATAGACTGAACCACTGGGACACCGAATCACGTCGCCGCCATCCTTGAATGATAGCGAGAGTACCAAAAATTAATACGATTGGGTTGTAGAAAACCAGGGAGACCAACAATCGCGAGGCGGCTATCCCAGAAGCAGTTGTCCATCCATTAAGATAAGCAGGCAAGATACTGGTCAGAGATCCAAGTCCTTCAGGGAAAAGGAAGAACAATGTCCCTACAACTAAAATGACGCTGCCAGCTGCAAGAAATCCTGAGCGAATAGCCCTCTTAGTATTCTCAATTGCCTCTTCCCTGGGCAGCGGAGCCAGAACATCTCTTTTTGATAATAAATCCCCAATCAACCAAGCGAATCCAAATCCCAACAGACCCTGTAATGCAGATGGTCCACTCAACACCATTAACCCACCGAAGATGCCAGCAGGGACTGGTTTGCGGTTATACGCTAATCCTAGCGCCATAATCCCAAATCCCACAGCCATAATTTCCGTTCCCGCAACACGCGAAAAAGCAACCAAACCAGGGTCAAGGGCTAATCCAATAGCCATGATTAAGGCAGCTTTCCGCCCTATCAACGAACGGATGAGATAAGGAAATAACACCAAACAGATTCCGGCCAGAAGTGGCCAAATACGCGCGTAAGCATTGTTATCAGATAGAAGAAAAAAGGTGGCTCCAGTCAGAAGCGGGTAAGCTGGACCGGGTGAGAAACCAGTGCTTTCTCCTCTAGATATATAAAACGCTTGCAAAGCCTTTTCAGCCTCAAAATCAGATAACGGGGCATCACCAATACGTAAAATACGAATCCCCAGTGCTGCCATAAAAATCAAGAAGAAGAGACCTTGTTCAATGGTTATTCGGCTAAGTTTCATGAGTTATCCAAACATAATTATAACTGTATCTCTATATACTATCGCTGGTGCTTGTCTCAGATTATCAACAGTTAACTGAATATTTATGAATTGTGAAAATGAGAAATAATATGGTTATTTGACCCAAGAAATGTCGAATTCCATAGGAACTTCGTAAATGGATACCTGATCTGATTTATAAACCGGCGCTCCAAGAAACCTCTCAAATTTGACCTCATTCACACGGTAAGTTCGGCGTTCTAAGCTACCAATGAAGACGTAGCGGACATTGTACATATCCAACAATTGTTTTGTGTCTTCCCAGCTATTAGACCTGTAGATCGTCTCAATATCCTCTTCGCGGGTTCCAATTTCCTTCCTACCACCACGCCATTGGCTTTCATGACCTGCCCATCCCAACACATTTGGCTGTCCACTGATTGTCGCTACTCGTGCATATTCAGAATATTGTGGTCCAACCGCTTCAATTACCACACCCGCAGGGGCACTTTCAAGCCAGCGGATTCCAGCTAAATCTTCTTGCGCACTACTCTCTAAATGGGCTGTACCATCAAGAGTGAAACCAGAAATTGGATTGAAACCATTCGTTTTATTCCACAGACTGAAAAAGGGATACGTTAACGCAGCAATAAGCAAAATGGCTAATCCAATCCGAAAAGCAACTCCCCAAAACCGGCTTAATTCCTTCAATAGCACTGCAGTCCCAAATGCTGCTGCCAATCCCCAAAAAATCCAGGTCTGAAAATAGAATTTAAAAATTGTATTCATCCGGGATCCAAATTGGTCCCGGAGATAGAAAAATTCTGTAAACAACACCAATAAACCACCCATGAGGATCAGTAGCAGGATAAAATCATGTACTGTTGGAAGTGAGGAAGGAGTTGGTTCTGAAACTATTGTTTTTTCCTGACTTAATGAGGAGTCAGGTTCAATGGCATTAAACGATTTTGGTCTATATAGGGTTAACAAATATCCAAAAGTCAAACCCAATAAGAGAATAATAGTAATCCATCCCAATCCGGAAAACCGACGCGATAAAGATTCTGCTAACAATATAATACCTGGTTCACCACCAATAGAGCTAACAAAGATATTTCCAAGCAAGGGGATGCTGGCGATCCCCAAACCAAATAACAACGAGATGAACCATAAACTAATAACCAGACCCAAAGCCAGAAGAAATCCGCGACCAACATAAAATTGGTCTTTGCTTCGTTTCCTCAAGAATAACAGGTAGGCAAAAATCGGCAACAGCAAGGATCCGAACATGACCCAAAAGTGTGCCCCCCGGGTAGAGTAAACTAAATTCGGTAAAATTCCACCAGCTTGCGACGAGAATCCTATATAGAAGGGCAGGTACAGCAAGACCCCCGATAGCGCTAGCGAAATGGCCATGATAAGGAAATCTTTCGCGATGGAAACTAACGAAGGTCTTTTTTGTAACTCAGCTTGATCAATTGAGTCTTGAAGGAGTTGATCGACACTCAGTTTCTCTGCCTGGCGTTCTGTTATCACTTTCCGCGCCACATAAACCAAGCTGAACATGAAGACATACATGGGGAAATCCCACGTATTTAGAAAAGCCAATCCGCCGATTATCAATCCACCCGCCCAAAATGTTTTTGAATTAATTGCTAATTCTAGACCGAGCCAGCGCATTTTCCCTTTTGCACCACCCATAAATACATTCAGGATCAATCCGATCGCCAACAGCACAAATGGCATGACCAAAACATGTGGGTGCAGGTCTCCAAGTAAATAGGAGAAAAATGGGAATTCGTCGATCACCTCTCTCCATGTTCCCGCCAAATCGTAATCCTGAACCACACGGGAAGCTCGCCACCACCATAGATAACGGGAAGGAATCCACGAAAATGGTTGGGAAGGTGGAACACTTAATTCTTTCATATCCAACCATACCCAAAATCTTGAGCTGAGCTGCCCAGTCCCATCCTGAAGCCAAAATAGACCACGGGCGTGAATAACCTCGAAAAAACCCTCCAGGTTGCTGACAATGAGAATAAAAGTCGGCCCAAGCAGGGATAAGATTAAATTTTGTGAATTATCTAATCTGGAGGTCGGATTACTCTTTGGTTTGAGCAGAGACAGCAAGGAGTATAAAATCCCATAAGCTGCGATGGCACTTAATGCAAAGGTCTGTGACAATGCCATGTTGAAAGCAACGCTGCCAGGAGTAGCAGTTAGTTTGGCAATCATTGCCGTGATCACGTAACCAAAGTAATAATATGATATGGCGTAACCAGAAAGCCAAGGGTCGTGTGGTGGAAAAACCGGGGAATTAAGAATTGCGTTGATAAACGCTAATTCCATCGGTTTCTCAGTTCCAAGGATTTCAGGATTCGCTGCTCGTATGATGGTCCAGATACCAAATGCGACCAGGAACAATGCCTCGATGCTGAACACCAGACGACGATTGTCCCGCCACCAGCTGCTCAATTCTTCAAATGGAATTCCCCGCAAGGCCCAATAACTCAATCCAAGTAAGATTGTCAGACCGAGAATCAAGCCACCGATATCATTTCGAATAATTCCGAGCGAAGCCAATAACCAAAATATAAATCCCCAAACCAGCAATCCAAAAATTCTGCTCAGGGAATAACCCCGGTCAGCGAGCGCGGGCAACAACCGGTAGGTGAGAGGAAATGACACCAATCCGATCAATGTTATACAGATATACCAAACTAAAAAAGTGAGCATGGATTAATTCCCAGTAGGTTTTTCATTCCATGACCTGATAAATAACCGTATCCCCAGTTCGATACACTTCTTGCCAGAAAATACCTTCCAATGAATCGAATTTCTGTAAACCGGAGCCTGGATATAAGGCGCGTTCGAGCTGCCCAACGACGATGTATTTCACACCATATTTGTCCAGGACATCCTTCGCTCCTTCAGGATCGGTGGTTAGGTAGAATTCATTAACCTCAGTTATCCTTCCTTGGATTAATTCCTCAGAAGCTAATGCTCGTTGTTGTCGTTGGTGCCAATTCCAACCTATCACGTTTGGAAGACCGGTGTAGATCGTATTGCGGGTTCCCCAATGATACTCCACCATGTTGCCTTCAATGATCACAGGCGAACCGACGACGTTATCTTGTAACCAGCGAATAGCTCGATAATCCTGACTCAAATCCATGCGTGTTTCGAGATCATCATAACCCGCGTATTCCATGAAAGCCATACCATCCAACGTGAGAGGTACATCTTCAACCATACGATCTTTGATTTTCGCTGTACCCCCTAATAACGGATATAAAACCGCTGAAGCGATCAGGAAAATGACAATTATCTGCCATAGAGACCTCCATGCAGGAGTCCATCTCGAAATGGATGCCAATGTCCAGCCGAAACCAGCCGCCGCACTCAACGCAAGTAATGTCCACACCTGGAAATAAAACTTGAACACGGTGTTCATCCGCCCAATATCCCCAACAAGAACAATTATCTCTACCATCAGAGTCAGTGATAATCCTGCAGCGATCATGACCAGAACTGCCCTCTTAGCATCTGAAAGCCCTGGTCGAAATATTGATATACTAACCCAAATTACCAAAGGAATGACAAACCAGGCGATCGATACACCCAGGATCTGTAGGGTAATGATCCAGACTAATGTCAAAATACCACCCACAATGAGACTTCCTCGATATGGCGATAGTTTCCTGATATTTGAAAGTGGTGTGTTTGCCATCCACTCCCGAGTCTCCCAAATTAACCAGGCAATGATCACGAAGAGGAACACACCCCAATGGGTTACATAAGATAAGAATGGGGTGTGTGGACCTTTCCAAAACTGAATATTTGTATAACCTTGAACATACCAATTCGCATAAGGTTGGTAGAGGAGAAATGCCAGGAAGGCCAAAAGCAGCATGGTGCTGGCGGCAAATACAATCCTCTTAAATATTGATGGGAGACTATTCAATACCTTCAATATCCCAAACGCGGGCTGTTTATATTTCCAAACAGCGTATCCGACTGCCAAGATGCCCAAGACCAAATATATTGGGAAATCCCATGTATTTGTGGGACGCAAGGCACCGATCACTAATCCACCTACAAATAAACTTGTTGAGACTCGCAGAATGGAATTGAGCCTTGTGTCTTGGGTGTTTATGCTCCACCCTTTCGCGAATAGAATTGACAAGGCCCAGGCAAGAGCAAGTAAGGTCAATGGAAGAGCAAATAAGTGTGCGTGTGCATCCCCATAAAGTACTGTGAAAAACGGAAACTCAGTGATTGGCTCTACATCATTCGGGGCTGGAATCGCTCGGCTTGGCAACCAATACCAATCCGCAATTCCATACGGCATGGAAGAACCAGTCAAGGTCATGAATGCACCTTGCACTGCCCAGATTATTCTGCTGAAAATATTCGCACCTTCGATATTTCCTCCAGGAGCAGCCAGCCGCTGGTAGCCCTGATAAATCATGCGCAAAGTGCCGAGATTCCCTAAAACAGCGACTGCTAATGCAGCAGATATGCCCGTGATAAACGGTGAAGACCTAATTATCGCTTTCAGGTGGTGGGCTACAGATCGTCCAATGCTGACCAGATTCCAACCGATTGAGAAGGCACCCATAGCGATCATGCTGAATAATGTAGGAATGATCAGGTTATAGGAAACTGATGGCACGATACCAAGCCATTTCACCAGCACCCCAACATATACAAATCCGTAATAATAATAATTGATATATCCACCAGAGAACCAAGGATCATATGGAGGGAAGGATATGCTTTTTAGCACCGCGTTGAGGTACGAGAAATCCATTGGCTTTTCTCCCCCCTTCCAAGGATGCCAGAGATCCGGATTGCCTAGGCGGATCAGTAAATCAAAAATAAAAAACGCCAGGAATAATCCCTCAATCGTCAGGAAATAGGTCCGTCTTTCACGCCACTCTCGACGGAGGTCGGCACGTTGTAAGTAGATCAAGACACCAGATATTCCCAGCAAAATTACCAAAATAAGAGTGATGGTTGGTCTGGTGAATGGAATCTTGACTGATCCAGCTAGCCATACCAGATAAGACAAAAACAACATGCCGGCTGTGCGTGCAAACGGGTATCCGCGATCAGCCAATCCTGGTAGTGCGACGCGCAGGATAGGATAAGCCATGATCCCCAACAGAGCAATTGCAAGATACCAAACGACCACAGTCAGGCCAGGCGATCGATTTAGCAATGAATTAAGATTAAAGAGCTGCGACCATGTGCCTCCCACAAGTTGACCTGCCAGACGATCAAATGGCAGCATCATATCCTTCGGTAATTCACCAGCTTTCTTCGGTGTGATATGCACCACCGTGGTTAAATCCACCCCTCCCAAGATTTCACGTACATTTTCAGAATCGTAATGAGGACCTTTGCGGAAGATAAATACCTTAGGATGATCGTAAACGGTAAAGGCTTCTTCCGATGGTTGATCGTTCAAACCTAACGATCCTATGGAAGGATCGGATTGGAAGACTTTGACCAATTCAAAACCCAGATTACCTTGGAAATCCCCAACCTGGGCAACAGTGTAGCACGACTCAATACTCTTCTCTGGTGGACACCCCATTAAGTGCCGGTAATACTCAGTCGTCATGGGGAATCGTTCCGGTATGCGCGGCAGTGTACCCCATTGACGGCTTGAGCTGATCAGGATGTACTCAGTATGATCCAAGATGTCATAAAAACGTGACAGCTTATTGGGATTGTCATCCTCGTACATATCAAAATTTAAACCTGGCTCATAAATTCCTGCAAATCCATCATATCCGTCGAGGCGAACCGGTAAACCATCATCCCAGGCTCCTTCGTTGGCGAGGGATGCTCCGCGCAGAATGATGCTACCCCCGGAATCTTCCAGACTGACCTTAAGATAATACTCCTGACCGTCCTCCAAATATAAAGGGTTATCCAATAGCAACCTGAAACCATCATCATCCTCAAAATTAGCGGATAATTTCGCCGATGCGAGTGGATCGCTGCTGTCTGGTTGAGAAGAGATGGTGAAATTAAGAGTTTGTTCTCTGGATACTTCTGGGGAGATGATGTTTAATACCACATCTGTCAGAAAACCATCATCCGGTGAAGTGAAATTTGCTAGATATGAATTTGAAGAGCTGACCAAGGCATCAGAGAGGGCAATCGACTCGCTATGAATTTGGTCGCTTTGAATTGTGATAACCAGGTCGCCGTTCAGGCCGACGGGTCCTTGAACGGGAGGTAGGCTCAAGTGAAGATAATATTGTTGATTGGCCACCAATTCAAGTGGCTGTTCTAATACAGCCGTTGAGGTCTCAATGGTTCCATCTTCAGAAGGGTAAAAACCAGCGGATAAGGTTACAGATTCGGAATGCCCACCTCCACCGGGGATCTCAGAGATCTTCAATCTGAAATCTTTATCGCCAAAGTTGGTATAAGGGTTAATGACCTTGTATAAGTTGATCTCGGCCAGTTCACCGCTATCTTTAGGCCTAAATCCACTCACGAAAGGAAGATCCGGACGGATCATGTAGTTGTGTGGATATGGGATGTGCTGGTTGAATACCCCATCTTGAGATTGAATTGGCAAGTTTATCGGACCTGGGACATTTTGATAAATCCAGCGTGAGGCGTCGACTCTGGTGACCGGCCTGGTGTAAATATTTGAAAATGAATAGGCGTATAAAGCAGTTGCGAATAATACCCCACCCCCGACTATGATCGCAAGGATCCGTACCCAACTTTTAGATTTGGAATTATCCTGATCAGTTTTAGTATCAGTATCATTGATATAACTTGAGGTTGGGTGAAGACTATCAGCATGATGACCTTTCCCCCAATTGTAGAGGCGAACAACAGCCCAGGCAGCGAAAATCGCCAGAATAGGATAGATCAGGAGCTGGTAGCGCATCGAGGGATTGAAGATCAAAGATTGCCAGATGAAAATTAAAGCAGTCCATCCCCACAATAATATATGCTTTCGCCATTCACCTTTGATCATCCTCCAGCCAACCCACAAGAATCCTGTCCAAGCCAGCAAGCCAAACGGTAATCCCATCCCCCACCTAACCATATTTTCCCAGGCAAACCATACGGGGCGCCGAGCCCACTGAAGTGCAGGTGGAAAATCTACATCTCCTTGAGCTTGTGTTTGCAATTCTCGCAAATTAGCCACCCAAGCTTGGTTTGGGGTGAATCCAAAAAATCCTGGACCGTTGAAGGCCATCGGCTGAAAAATGCGGAATACAAGCAAGCTCACAATTCCAGCCAAGATTAAATAACCCAATGCGCTTTGGGCAAGTTGCTGCCGTGTTTGACCCTTGACGCTCGCCAAACGTATAATCAATGCTCCAGGGAGTAATATCGCCAGGGGCGCAGCGCTGACCTTTGACGAAGCTGCGAGACCTAACACGATACCAAATCCTAGAGATAATGTGAAGATAGGATTTTTTAGAAAATTGGAAAGGGTTGATTTAATCGAAGCAGGGATATTCTTTTGAATGTTCGCTTCATTCTCGACGATGGATGACTGTCCTGGTAAGCTATAAGCACTGTCGTTGGGAAAATCTATCTGATCATAAGCCACCCGCACTGCGAAATAGACAGCCATCATCGCGAACAAAGTCGTGAATGTATCGACTGTGAAGAAGTGTGAAAGCTGGATCTGTAAAACCGCAAATGCAGAAAAGCTTGCTGCTAACAAACCGACCCATTTGTTATAAGCTTTCGCCGCCACAAGATACACGAATAAAACTGTCAAGAGGTCAGCGAGGGCTGATAAGAAACGCCCGGCATTAGTCATTTCGTTGAATCCGGATTGTCCATATACCCACTCAACTGCGTAGCGTGTCAAATACATGGGTAAGGTACCGTATACGTAAAATCCATGCCCGCGATTATGGGGATTTAAGCTCGAATTCGCCGTGTCCCAATACTCTGCAAGACTATTCACCGGGGATATATCCGATCCAACCCAGATTAAGAATCGCTCATCGGGATGAAGATATTGATATTCCCCCCATGACAAACCTCTGAATCGCAAAAAAGCTGCTGCTATAAGAATTATTGTAAGCAGAATTCCAACGAAAATAATATTTCTGGTTCTCTTGCTTTCCGAATCGGTCGCTTGGTCCATAAAAGGATTATTTAGTGAACTTCATTAATGTAACCAGATCATTCTGGTAAGACGAAAAATTGATAGAAGTCTTTATTAGGCACCTCAGATGTGTGAAGTTGTAAGATCCCTTCTGGGTAGAGGTTTTGCAAAGCAGTCATCGAGTCTGAATCATCGATCTTAACGATAAACAATTTCGCGCCTTGATCCTCCACTGTCTTTTGAAAATCCTCAGGCCATATCGCAAAGTCCTTGGTTGGAAAACCAGCATTAATCCCAACTAAACGGGTATCTACCCAGTGTGGGAACGCAACAACGTATGCGTTTTCGTGGGAACCAATAATAATTGTAAAATCCTTGATCGCCTCTCCAATCTCACTTGTATTCCAAGAGGAATTGGCATAGTTTTGCTGATACTGATTGAAAACCAAGTCATAATTTTGATATCCCGACCAGACAAGTAATAGTATACCGATAACCCAAACAAAACCTCGCCCCACGGGAGCTGCAATGTGGGATTCAATCCCCGATAAAAACCCATCTAATGAGAGACCAACCAGGAGAAAGACCGGAACGAGCGCAGCTGCAGTACGATTAAGTGAGGGGTTTTCTGTTGGAAATGCAATAGATAAGATAGATGGCATCATCAGGAGGGGAATTGATAGCATCAAGAATAGATCTAACCAGTGTCTTCGCCGAATATATCTGATTAGAAGCAAACCAAATCCTAAGTAAAATAACACGCCGGAAACAATATCCAAAGCTGGTCTGTTTGTGACTGAAAGAACCCAAACTTCTCCATTGTCCCAAGCGAACATCGTCATTGCATCCCATAAATTATCTAAGAAAATTAGCAAGGGAGAACCTGGATACGCGCGTTCAATCGTTCCTACGCGGGTCAATATTCGGTAGGAAAAATTATCTGGGTTCGCAAGCGAATAGTTAAGTAGCGGGAGAAATACAAGTAATGAAATCAATCCCATCAATAACAAACCGAGAATGGCTTCCTTTCTAAACCCAATCGATTGGCGGTGAAGCAGATAGAGTCCCACTGCAAGGATGAAGATTATCGGTACGATCCGATAGGTAGAATATCCATGCAATCCTACCCCAACAAATAAACCTGCCAGGATAAAGTAATTCCGGTTAGATGATCGTATTCCCCGTAAGAAAAAATATAAAGCTGGCGCAAAAAAAAATGGGTAAAGAGTGAAGCGTAAGGCGATTCTTGAGATAATATTAGGCCAATATGCAATACCTGCGAATGCTAGAGCGATCAGTCCAACCCGACGATTCGCAATTTCAACTCCAAGTAGATAGATAAAAGGTAAAGTGAGAATTCCAAATAGTACGGTACCGATCTTTAGACTCAAGAAGGTGTAACCCGTCCCGATCAGGCTGATCACACCCGCGGTAAGATACATTTGGAAAGCCTCACGCCCTGTATTCCGTGGGAAGAAAATACTAGTCTGGCCATGGAGGACATCCCACACATCGAGAATCTTTTCAGCATGATCGCTGACCATCTCTGGGGGTACCTGATCAAGGCGATAAAGACGAAAAAAAAGGGCGAATAATCCAACAACAATAATTAGAATCGTCCAAGGTGAGATTTTCAGGTTCCAGTTTTGATCTTTCAGAAACCGCAAAACACTTTCATACCAAGATTGTTCCTTAGAAGCAGGCAACCAAAAAGCGACCACAACCAAGGTAAACCCGGTGAACCAAAGGAGGGTATTCAACCAAGTAAAGCGATTACCATCAAATAAAATAAAAGCTACCAGACTGATTAGAATACCGAACCAGAGAGGAATTTTCCGTACGCTCATAGGATCGATGAAATGATCAGCCTCTGGAATTGGGGCAGGCTTAAACTCATCACGCACATACGCCCACACGAGGGTAATTGCTGCAAAAAAGTAAAGAATAGCTCCGGTTATCCAGGTTCGCTCCGGACCTGGCTCCAAAGAAAATTGAGCTGCCAGCGCGAGGATAAGTGCTATTATTGACCGCCAGGGAAATTGTTGTTTATCCCGGATTTTAATGTCTATAGATTGAGAGTGAGGTTGTATATCAAGAATTTGATCGACTCCCCCCAAATCTTCTACATGATGACGTTCCCTTTGATCGTCATATGAGTCGATAGACTCCGAACCGACCTCAATTTCCTCATCTGGGATTTTTAGAGGTGGACTTCGCCAGAAAGTTAATAGCGACTTGAAGTAGTCGAGAACGCTTGGGTCATCAATCATACAATTATTGGAGTTAAAACGTCACCTTTCAAAAGTAGAGAGAATGATAACCTATCCATAAATTTGTTGCATGATTAATTAACTTACTTCTAATGAATTTCTTTTGAAATTTTTTTAAATTGATAAATAATTTTCTCTATTGAGTTATATTTATATACGAATTTTTTTTGCCTAAACGTCGATTCGTAGAAAATTCGATTATCCTAAGTTCAATCCCCTCTTCCATCTATTAATTGTTCAAATAATCCCTCATACTCCAGCGCAATTGTTTCTGGGGCATAGTGATTAGTAATCTCATCAATATTACCGTTATATCCATTGGGTTTGTCCAAGATGCTTATCAGTGCCCTCGCTAAATTATCAGAATCTCGCGGAGGGACAATAAGCCCCATTCCGGTACTCTTAATTGGTTGGCGGACTCCTGGCAAATCACTGACAACGACGGGTGTACCACAGGTCATTGATTCGACCTGCACCATGCCATAGGATTCGGTGCTGTTGATACTTGGTAATACAGTGACCTCTGCTTCATGGAAAAACACTGACCATTCAAGTGGAGGTAATATACCTAAGAATGTCCAATGCTCGCCTTGTTTCTTAAACATGGGGGCTAATTTTTGAGCGTACAATTCCTCGCCAAGAACATTTTGATGTTGACCTGCAAAAAGAACTCTCGCTGTGGGATATTTTTTTAATACTTGGGGTAGCGCTTCGACCAGGTATTCCACTCCTTTTTCTGTCGCCAACCGGGCAGCCATTCCAATAATCCTCTGATTGGGCAGCAAATTATATTTTGAACGGAATTTTTCCACATCATTTTCAGTAACAGACTCTAAATGGATCGGCGGAGGGATGGCATGAACCTTATCAAGGTAGCGACTGAGGAAGGGTGAATTTTCTGCATAGTCCAAGGAATTGGTTACGATGATATTGGCAAGCTGCGCTGAGATGTGGTTGGCCAAATGTGAACCCCGGTTAGCCAAATTATGAATAAATCCGGTCGGAAGACGTAAATCACAGTGATATGTCAGAAGCATGGGTTTTCCAAGCAGTCTGCTGATTGAGGCCACCACCGCAGCATCTGGTTGTGGAGCATGTGCATTGACGACGTCTGCCTGTGCGATTAATTTCCAAGCCCAGTATGGTAAAGTGGGCATAATCACACCTTTACTTATCCGCATCAACACTCTTGGTCGAATGACCGTAACCCCATCACGGACTTCATTCGGTGGCAGGGTCGGGTCGAAGCGCGAAGTAAGAACCGTAACTTGATGACCCCTTCCAGCCAGTGCACGAGCGAGTCGTTCTGTATAGATTGTCAAGCCGGAATAATGCGGCCTGTAATACATCAGAGAAATAAGGACTTTCATACCTCAATCAATGCCAACTGGACTAACGTTTTTCAAACGCAAATATATCCCAGTTAATGTCTCTCCATCCTGGAAAATCGCGTAAACTCCTATAAATCCTGTGATCGTAATGTGAATAAAATGAGCAACCAGGGCAACCGCTAATGCCTGGGATGTGGGTACACCCAATAGCGAGAATGCACCAACCATGGCGACCTCATAAATCCCCAAACCGGCTGGAGCAGAAGGCAAGGCTATCCCCAAAGAGATAACTCCAACGATGAATCCGATCCACCAAAACTCCAAAGCTATTCCCAAGCTGAGGGTGAGGAAATATAACTGTACAGATCCGAAGAACCAAGCAACCAGAATATAAAAAACACTTAATAGAAATTGGTCTACCCGCGATAGTGCACCTAATCCATCTAGCAAGGACTCGACACGGCGTAAGAACCGCTTGCGGAATAATGGTCTAGTCTCTCCATAAACCTTTAATTTTATTATTAGCCTTTGACGATATCGAGCTAACAAGAACAATGAAACCAATACCAGGGAAACCAGAACCATCACCAAACTGGCAATTGTTTGACCGGCATCCAATCCAAGTACAAAAGGAAGGGTCGCTAGCAACAACCCAGCAGCAATAGCGACATCGTAGGCACGTTCGATGATGATGGTTGATAGAACGAAAAA
>SDBU01004666.1_pt1 | contig 16724 bp, 13 predicted proteins | sample 2277071 | NCBI WGS metagenome assembly SDBU01 (sample SAMN10397929, study PRJNA504765) | marine sediment metagenome | isolation source: marine sediment core GS08_GC12, 126 cmbsf | place: Arctic Ocean: Gakkel Ridge, Loki's castle | collected 2008
GCTGAGGGAGGTGGGGCCCAACTACGAGAATGTGAAGATCATCCCTATCCTCAAGGACACGTTCAAGAACGTCACCGCCAATTACAAGGCGGATGTGGTCCCCAAGAATCGCCCCACGATTCGAGCTCAGACCCTGGAGGCGCTTCGAGAGCGGCTGGATGGCTACCACTTGGAGATCATAGATCTGGCGATCGAGAACATCAGCTACACGGCGGAGTATGCCAGGGCCGTGGAGGAGAAGCAGATCGAGGAGCAGGCGGCCCTGAAGAAGGAGTATGAGCTCCAGAAGGCCACGAAGGATATCGAGATCAAAATGGCGCAGGCGGAGGGCGACAAGCAGGCTACCGTCACCCGGGCAGAGGGGGAGGCGCGGGCCATCACCCTGAAAGCGGAGGCGCTCCAAGCGAATCCCATCCTGATCCAGTACGAGTGGGCGACGCGGCTCGCACCCAGCGTGCGCACCATCCTTCTGCCGGGAGATCAGAGCATCATCCTGGACAGCTCGTTCATAGGATCCGGGGCCATCGAGGGGTCGGAGACGGTGAGTCCGACGACTCGATAGCGGAGGGATGCAGACTGCCGAGCCGTAGGCGCACTTTGGAGGCGGTGCGATCATGAGCCTTTTGCAACTGCTAGTTGGGATGATAGATCGGCCAAGGTCCACTCTGGCCCATATCCGGGACCATCCCAAGAGGATATGGCTGCTCCCCATCGGCCTGTGTGCGATAGGAGCCGTGATCTATGGGGTGGTGGCGGCGCCTCTGATGGTCCAGCTGCAGATCAGTACTACCCAGGAGATGCTGGCGTCCATGCCGCTGGAGACCGCACAACAGATGGAGCCTTACATCCAGGAACCCACATTGACCTCCATGCTCCTAACCGGGGTGGGCTTCGGCGTGCTGGGGATGGTTCTGGGGTGGCTGGTCTGGGCAGGTGGCCTTCACCTTCTGGCGGCCATCTTCGGGGGGGAGCGCCATCTGCCGGCCATGATGGGCGTCATTGCATGGGGATGGCTGCCCTTTTTTCTGCGATCGCTGGCCCTGACCGGCTATGTGCTATGGACGGGGGAGCTTTTGACCAACCCGGGCCTGTCGGCGCTGGTGGCCTCGGGCAGGACGCTGTCGGACGCCACCAATCCGATGTGGGTTCTGCTGTCCGCCGTGGACCCCTTTCTGGTGTGGAATCTGATACTGGTCACCATCGGGGTGGCCGTGGTCGGCGGGATCTCGAAAGTGAAGAGCGCTGGGCTGGTTGTGGTCTTCTGGGCGGTTCTCACCATGCTGGGGTCCCTGCCGGGCTGGCTGGGCAGCGCCGTGATGTCGGGTGCCGGTGGGGGCTAACGGACGACACGGCTGATCTGCGCTTCGATCACGTTGCTGTGAGGCGAGGGCCAGGTAACTCCTGAGCCCTCGTTTGTTTGCTCGGCCGAGTTTTACCTGATCTGCAACAGATCTCCATTGGACCTCCATACCTTTCGGATATGCTGAAGCCAACATTGAGCGGGGTGGACCCGCGAAAGGAAAGGAGTAGGGAAGCATGAAAAAGGCTTGGAAGATCGCAGGGATCGCCACGCTGGTCGCGATCCTCGGAGTGGTGGCCGTGGTTGGGGTCATCGCCGCCCAGGAGCCGACCGACGGCTGGCAGGCTTGGGCCTCTAGTTTTCCACAGCAGATGAAGGAGGCCGTGGCCAGCGCCTTGGGGATCAGCGTGGAGGAGTATGATGCAGCGCTGGGGACAGCCCGCGATCAAGTCCTGAAACAGGCGGTGTCCGAAGGCCACTTGACCCAGGAAAAGGCCGACTGGATGCGAGAGCGAGCGGACCAGGGATTCGGGTTCAGGCCAGGCATGAAGGGGAGAGGAGCCTGGGGGCCTGGTAAGGGATGGGTCGATTCAGAGAGCTCCCCGGTGGCGGTTGCTGCCGATGCGTTGGGCATGACGACTGATGAACTGTGGGCCGAGCTCAAGGATGGCAAAAGTATCGCGGACGTGGCGAACGAGCGAGGCGTAGATCCGCAGGCTGTAGCTGATGCTGTGGGTGCCGGGTTCGCCGAGAGACTGGATCAGGCGGTAGCTGATGGGAAGATCACCCAGGAGCAAGCCGACCAGAAACTGAGCTGGATGGAAGAGAGAGCCCTGGATCTGGACTCCACCTTCCCGTTTTGCGGCCGTGGGTTTGGCATGTTAGGTGGTTGGAAGCGCGGTTTTCACAAGGGTTTCTAGGTTCAATGTGTTTTCCGATCTGCTTGGCTAGGGAGACGCGGGGGCGGATTTCACATCCGCCCCCTGCTCTTCAATTTGGCATCCTTGGGAAGTCTGTTCTATGGCAGTTTGACGGTATACTTTCAGGTAATATCTGGGATGGAGACTACGGGAGAGAGCGAGCGACCGATGGCGGAACGGATTCTGGTTGTGGAAGATGACCGAAACATCGTGCGGCTGCTGCGCGCTTACCTGGAGCAAGCCGGTTATCAGGTGTTCGTCGCCTACGATGGCGAGACGGCGCTGCACATCATCCGCCATGACCGCCCTGATCTGGTGTTGCTGGATCTGTCCCTTCCCGACCGCGATGGCTGGGACGTGACCCGCATCGTGCGCGGCGATTCGAACCTGGCTAACACTCCGATTGTCATGCTGACGGCGCGAGTCGAGGACCAGGACAAGGTCGTGGGACTTGAGCTGGGCGCCGATGACTATGTGACCAAGCCTTTCAATCCGCGTGAGGTCGTGGCTCGCATTCGAGCGGTGCTTCGCCGCGCTCGCGGCGAGCCGGCCCAGCCCCGAGTGCTCGAGGTGGGAGATCTGATCATCGACCTGGATCAACATCGGGTGCAGGTAGGGGGGCGCGCGGTGAACCTGACTCCGTCCGAGTTCGGCCTGTTGCAAGCGCTGGCCGAACGTCTCGGGCGTGCCTTCACTCGGCAGGAGCTGATCGAAGTGGGTCTGGGCTACGGCTATGGGGGGTTGGAACGGACTGTGGACAGCCATATCAAGAACCTGCGCCACAAGCTGGCCGGGGCTGACATCGAAGCGGAGATCATCGAAACGGTGTTCGGGGTCGGTTATCGTTTGCGGCCGGCTTCCCGTGAAAACAGGGCGGGCGAGGCGTGAGCCGGCTCTGGGTGCGGTTGACCTTGGCCTTTGCCCTGGTCGTCCTGGTGACAGTGAGCGCCATCACCGCGCTGGCCGACTTGACGGCCAGTCGGGAGTTCCACCGCTACCTGTCTTATAGCGATACCTCGCGCGATCTGCCTCTGGTCGATGACCTGGCGAGCTACTATCAGGAGCAAGCTAGTTGGCAGGGGGTGGAGAAAATCCTGGGGGAAGTCCCCGCCGTCGTGGGACCTCAGCGTGGATTGGTGTGGAGGATGAGGCCGGGCATGATAGTGCCTAGGGACAGCAAGGTGCAAATCGTGCTAGCCGATGCCGGAGGGACAGTGGTCTATGACAACTCAGGGGGGCGCTCCGGCCGGGAACTGACCGGCGATGAGGCGGCAGCTTCTCGCGAGATCGTCGTGGATGGCGAGGTGGTGGGCCGGTTGGTGGTCTCCCTTCCGATGCACCTGGCCAGACTGGGGCCGCTGGAGCAGGGTTTCCTCGCCGAGTTGCGGAGGTGGCTGGTGATAGGCGTTCCGCTGGCATTGGCGGTAGGGCTGCTGCTCGGTCTGGTGTTCAGCCGCACCCTGACCGCTCCCTTGCAACGGCTGGCCGCTGCTGCCCGGGTGGTGGCCACCGGCGATTTCAGCCATCGGGTCGCGGTGGAGGGCAGCGCCGAGGTGGCTGAGGTCTCCCAAGCGTTCAACGAGATGTCTGCGGCGCTGGAGCAGGCCGAGAGACAGCGGCAGAATTTGGTGGCCGACGTGGCCCACGAGTTGCGCACTCCCCTCAGCGTGCTGCAGGGGAACCTGCGAGCCATCCTGGACGATGTGTATCCTTTGGACAAGGCCGAGATGTCGCGGCTTCACGACCAGACTCTCCTGCTGAGCCGGCTGGTGGACGACTTGCGGGAACTGGCCCTGGTCGACGCTGGTCGATTGCACCTGAATTTGCAGGCTACCAATGTGGTACAGGTAGTGCGGACCACAACTGAAAGCATGTCCCAGGGTGCGAAGGATCAGGAAGTGAGTCTGACTGTACAGATTCCTGACGACCTGCCTGTCGTGCAGGCCGATCCGGATCGTATAGCCCAGGTGCTTCACAACCTGCTGGTCAACGCCTTCCGCCACACGCCATCCGGAGGCTCGGTCACGGTCCAAGCCTCCGCCACTGGCGACGCCGTGGAGATCGCCGTGGCCGATACGGGCGAGGGCATCGCTCAGGAGGACTTGCCGCACATCTTCGACCGTTTCTGGCGGGCCGATCGTTCCCGCGCTCGCGACGGCCGGCGGTCGGGAGGTGCAGGGCTGGGCTTGTCTATCGCCAAGAGCTTGGTGGAAGCTCACGGTGGACGCATCTGGGCCGAAAGCACGTCCGGCGGCGAGGGGGCGACCTTCCGGTTTACGCTGCCCTTGCAGAAGAGTGGGGTGGAGGGTGATGCAACGTAGGTTTCCCTCTGCTGCCTGACTATACGGACGGCAGAGACCGCGGGTCAAACGATAACTTCAGAAGCTATGCTCCGAAGCGAGAAGGAGGATTATTCCTCCCGCTCGCTTTTTCTGGATCTCGTAGGTTTGACCAGAACTCCATCAGAACTCCACAAGATCTCCATAACTCAGCAGTATGCTTAGTTCGATATGGGGTGAGATGGGCTTTTGGGAGGCAAGGTTAAAGTAGCAGCAGTAAGGACTGGCACGGACGTTCCTTTCGCCTATACAGGAAGGTGCATCCCTAAAGGAGTCAATTGCGTAAAGGTAGGAATTCAACAGACTGTGAGAGATTAGGATTGGAGCCGTTAGAGATTCAACTTGGGAGAGGGGAATCGAGTGATAAGTTCCGGCAAGTCTGTAGAAGAGGTGCCTCGACGCCTTCTTCTCCGGGCTGCCTGCAGGGTTCGAGCCACTCGAAGGTCGATTCGAGCGCTAATCCGAATGATGGATGGTCGCTGGCGTGGCAAGCGATTGAAAAACGGCTTCAGTAGACATCGATGGATTACGCTGACAGTAAATCGGAGGTAATGTAATGAAAAGAGCGGTTGTCGTAATTATGGTTTTGGCGGTGGTCATTGGGGCGGGAGCCGGAGCCTACCGGTATTTTCTGAGACCCGAGGAGCCCACCCAGCCTACTTATGAAGTGGTGACTGTGAGCAGAAGCGACATAGTCAAGACGGTGGGCACCGTGGGCCAGGTCGAGCCCAAGAGAGAGACCGGACTTGCCTTCGCTGCGGCGGGCAAGGTTACGGAGTTGGCGGTGACCAAAGGCGACACGGTCGTGGAGGGACAGGTCCTGGCGAGGCTCGATCCCAGTGACCTGGAGTCCAACGTCCTGCAGGCACAACAAACGCTGGCCGCCAAGGAGATATCGCTGGCCAAGGCCGAGAAAGCCACCTCTTACGAAGACATCGAGACGGCGCGCGCCAAACTGCAGAGCGCCGAGGCGAGCTACCGGGAGTTGCTGGCTGGCCCGACGGAGGACGATCTAATAATAGCTGGGGCAGATCTGAAAAAGGCGGAGGCCGCTCTCAAGGAAGCCCAAGCCAACTATGATAAGGTAGCCTGGCGGGGCGGCAGCGAGGCCATGTCTCAATCGGTGGCGCTGGAACAGGCGACCATAGACTACGAACGGGCGCTGGCCTCCTACCGGCAGGCCTCCGAAGGGGCTGCTGAGAGCGAGCTGAAATCGGCTGAGGCTCAAGTCACCGAGGCTCAGGCGACTCTGGACGAACTCCTGGATGGGCCCTCCGTTGAAGATGTGGAGCTAGCCCGCATTGAGGTGGAACAGGCCCAGGCGGCTCTGACCGACGCCGAAGCCGATCTCGAAGGTGCGGTCATCGTAGCGCCTTACGAAGGCGTGGTGACCAGTGTGGACGTTACGCCGGATGAGTGGGTCTCGGCGGGTTCTCCGGTGATAACGGTGGTCGACACCTCGCGGGTTCACGTTAACGTCCTGGTGGATGAGGCGGATGTGGGGGATGTACGGGAGGGCCAGAGGGCAATAGTGGAGCTGGATGCCTTTCCCAAGCAGGAACTGAAGGGTCAGCTCGATCTCATCTCTCCCTCTGCCTCCGACGAGTCCAGCGTGGTCGCCTACGAGGCATCCATCGGTTTTGATCCAGGCGATCTCGACATTCGGATGGGAATGACGGCCGACGTCGACATAGTGACCTTCGAGGAGATAGGCGCTTTGCTGATTCCCGATGCAGCCGTCATGGGGGATACGGAGATGGGTCGATACTTCGTTCTCAAAATCACGGAGGAAGGCGATCGGCCAGTTCGTACCGAGATCCAGGTGGGCTCGCAAAGCGGCGCCCAGACCCAGGTTCTCAGCGGTCTCGAGGAAGGCGACAAAGTTGCAGTCATGTCCATGACCCCACACTCTGGAGAGATGCCTCAGCCGCCTGAGGGTGCTGAGAGACCTCGGAGTATGTTCATGTTTGGAGGAGGGACACCACATGATTGAGAACACTTGCCTGATCGAGGTCAAGGATGTGGTGAAAGAATACACCATGGGCGAAGTGACGTTGCGCGCCCTGGACGGTGTATCCCTTCGGTTGCACTGCGGGGAGATGGTGTCCATCATGGGGCCTTCGGGGTCGGGGAAGTCCACGCTGATGAACGTACTGGGCTGTCTGGACAAGCCCACATCGGGAACCTACCGGCTGGAAGATACAGATGTGGAGGGGCTTGACGACAACCAGTTGGCGGAGATCCGCAACAAGAAGATAGGCTTCGTGTTTCAGACATTCAATCTGCTGCCGCGCACCAGCGCTTTGCAGAACGTGGAGCTTCCATTGATCTACGGGGGCGAAGGGGATCGACGGCGGCGGGCCATCGAGGCCCTGGAGGCGGTGGGGCTGGGAGATCGGATCCGCCACCGGCCCAACGAGCTATCCGGGGGGGAGCAGCAGAGGGTGGCTATCGCTCGGTCGCTGGTGAATCGGCCCTCGATCATCCTGGCCGACGAGCCCACGGGCAACCTGGACAGCAAGTCGGGGATGGAGATCATCGGCATCTTCGAACGGCTGAACCGGGAGGGGGGGATCACGGTGGTGTTCGTCACGCATGACCAAGACATCGCGAGGCACACGACCCGGATCATTCGCCTGTTGGATGGAAAGATCGTTTCAAACGAGCAAGTGGAGGACCCGGAGCGAGTGGACACCGGCATCGCCGGCCGGTTCAACATCGCGTCTTTCCTCAACATCGCGCAGCAAGCCCCGGCTGTGTCCGACGAAGTAGTAGGAGGTGAGCGGACATGAACCTGATGGAGAGCGTGCGCATAGCCATGCGGGGGTTGGTGGCCAACAAGATGCGGGCTGCTCTGACCATGCTGGGGATCATCATCGGCGTGATGGCGGTGATCACCCTTCTGGCCGTCGGGCAGGGGGTTCAGGCGATGGTGACCGAATCTATCCAGAGCATGGGCACCAATCTTCTGACCGTCCGGTCGGGTCGTTTTGGGGGGGCAGGTTCTGGTTCTGCTCAACTGACTTACGAGGATGCTCTGGCCATCGATGATCCTATGAACGCCCCCAGCGTGGCCGAGGTTGCTCCCGTCTTATCCGGCAATTTCTCGGTCACCTACGAAGATAGCGATGTCACTACCAGCGTCAACGGGACCACGGCCAACTATCCGGCCATCCGCAACCTGGAGATCGCTCAGGGAAGATGGATCAGCGAAGAGGAGGTGGAGGGTCGCGACAGGGTAGCTGTCCTGGGGCCCAACGTTGCTGAAGAGTTGTTTGGAAGCGCCAACGTCCCCTTAGGCGAGACGATCAAGATCGATCGCATCTCGTTCGAGGTGGTGGGAGTCACGCAGGTAAAAGGGGGCTCCGGTATGGGCGGCAGTGAGGACGACACGGTCTTTATACCCGTCACCGCGGCCATGTACAGGTTGGTTCAGGACCGCACCATTTCAGGAGATTACATAATCTCAACGGCGTTCGTGCAGGCGGTGAGCGAGGAGGCCATGGATGCGGCGACCGCTGAGATTGAGAATGTGCTGAGGGAGCGACACCGCATCGACCCTGAGGAGGAGGATGACTTCTCGGTGTTTAATCAGGCCGATTTGGTGGAGACTTTCGGGGAGATCACCGGGATTCTGACGCTGCTTCTGGGCTCCATCGCCAGCATCTCCCTGCTGGTAGGGGGCATCGGGATCATGAACATCATGTTGGTCTCGGTGACTGAGCGTACTCGTGAGATCGGCATCCGTAAGGCGGTGGGAGCCAAGAGGCGAGACATCCTGCTCCAGTTCCTGGTGGAATCCATGATTCTCAGCCTGGTAGGAGGAGCGGTGGGCGTCCTTCTAGGGATCGCTGGCTCTCAGGCGGTTTCGGCCCTTAGTCCGGATCTGAGAGGGGTAGTGACCATGGAAGCGATCCTTCTGGCGGTGGGATTCTCCGCCGCGGTGGGGCTATTCTTCGGCATTTATCCGTCGACGAGGGCAGCTGGGCTGAATCCCATAGATGCGTTACGGTACGAGTAGGGGGTATAAGATGAGACGATCTATACTATGCCTTCTGGCATTCCTGCTAATGCTTGCCGCCGTCTTGGCGGGGTGTGGTGGCGTGGTGACCGACGATGGGGCCCTCGGGCAGGGCAGGCAGGGCGGCTTTCGAGCGACGATGGAGGCTTCCTCCGCGCCGCCCACCACGCCCGTCGGGGCTGACGCGCGGTCGGCGACGGATGCGCCGACCGCAACCCCGTCGCCGACCGCGACTGTCTTGCCCACCCTGACCGAAACCGCAAAGCCATCCCCGACACCGTCACCGACGGCGACTGCCCTCCCGAGTCCAGCGCTGGATGTGGCGTCTGCTACGGAGGAGGCCGAGTCGCCTGCTGAGGAACCCGAGCCGGAGTCTTTTTTAGAGGAAAAGTTCCTACAGGGCAGGCTGGTGTTCCAGGATGCCAGCGGGGGGAATATCTATCTGATCAATGCCGACGGCACCGGTCTGCGACTGCTCACTCAGGGCATGGACCCAGCGCTTTCCCCCGACGGTGAGACGATGGCCTTCGTGCGTTGGGATAAGGATAAGGGAATCTACCTGATGGACCTGGCCAGCGGCGAGGTTCAGATGATCAAAGGCGGGACGGTAGCCAAGAGTCCGGTCTGGTCACCGGATGGCAGCAAGATCGCCTTCACCAGCAGCTACATGGGCGAGATTCCTATGAAAGGGGCTCGGCGCTTCCGGGGCCTCGGCCCTGGCATGCTGGACGGGGGGCCGATCGAGGAGGAAAGGTGGGACCTGCACACACTGAACGTGTGGGACGGCAGCACCTTCGATCCTCGCTGCGACTGGTACAGCTTTTCGCCTTCGTGGAGTCCAGATGGGCAGACCCTGGTCTACGACGGCACCGAGGGACTGCGATTGGTGACCGGGGACGAGGAGCCGCGTTTCCTGTTCGCCGCTGAGTGGGACCCGACGTCTCCAACCGAAGCCATTTTCGACCAGTCGCCGGCGTGGTCGCCTGACGGCAGCCGTATCGCATACATGTACGAGCAACACGACCACTGGGAAGTCTATACCGTAAGGCCGGATGGTTCGGACCGACAGCGGCTCACCAAGGAGCCTCTTTTCGTGGACGATGCGCCAAACAACGTGGCGCCGGCCTGGTCGCCCGATGGGCAACATATTGTTTTCCTATCGGATCGAAATGGAGAGTGGGAGCTGTTCGTGATGGATGCGGATGGGAGCAATGAGAGGAAGATGTTCGAGACCGAACTGGAGGGAGTGAACTTCCAGTATGACTTTGCTACAGAGCGGGTGGTGTCCTGGTCCTGGTAGCGAGGAATAGACTCCATTGAGGAGACAGTCTGAAATGTGATGCCCTCTCTCCATATAGCCTGGAGATGTGCACACCCCTTGTGGGGGGCACTTGAGCCGGAGGTCGCGCTGTTCGACCTCCGGCTTGTCCGTTTCGGGCCGCCCCAGAAGAGCGGTGAGGCGCGTAGAGCCGCGGCATCGAAAAGTTCTGAATTTCCAAGGTTCAACTTGACAGATTGGGATGGAACCACTATACTTTATTAGTTTGCCTAACTTACTATTAGGGAGAAGCTGTGAAGCCGGAGAGTGCTCAAGCTGAGCGACTGGCAGCCATAATCAACCGGCTTGCGCAGGTCTTCGCCAGTCGCGATCCGCTGGAGGCCGATGGGATCAGGGTGACTCTGCCTCAAGCCACCCTGCTGGAGCAGGTCGAGAAGGCTCAAGGGTGTCACCTAACCGAACTGGCCGATCGGTTGGGCGTGACATTGCCCACGATCAGCGTGGCTATTCATCGGTTGGAGGAGTTGGGGCTGCTTAACTTGCAGCCCGACCCGGCTGATGGCCGATCCACGCTGGCAGCTCTCACGGAACCGGGGCGGAAGATGGTGTGTGAGGTGAAAGACTTTCGGATGGGGAGGCTGAGTATCTTGCTGGATGGTTTATCCCAAGATGAACGGGAGAAGTTGTTTGAGTTGCTGGAGCGAGCCGTCAGCGCCGCAGAAGTCATGCAAGTTGGAGAGAAGGCTAATCCCGAAGACGTGATAGGTGAATAAGGACCTTACTATATAGCTAGGAGACGCATAGCATGAGAAGAGCGATTACTGTGATTGTGATTCTGGTTTTGGTTGTCGGGGGGAGCGCTGGGATCTATTGGTATCTCAATGAGCAGCCTGCTTCCGGGCCTGAGGAGGATTTCGAAATCGCCACGGTGACCGGGATGGATCTTCTGGACAGGGTGAGCGCTACAGGCCAGGTCGAGCCTGAGAAGGAGACCAGGCTGGCCTTCGACATGTCGGGCAAGGTGATCGAAGTTTTAGTGTCTGAGGGTGATGTGGTGGCGGAGGGCCAGGTGCTGGCGCGACTGGACTCCAGCGATCTTGATTCGCGGGTTACGCAGGCACGTCAGGCCCTGGAATCGAAAGAGATCATGCTGAGCAAGGCCCAGGAGCCTGCGTCCACCGAGGACATCGAGGCAGCTCTGGCCGACCTGGAGAGCGCCGAGGCCAACTATCAGAAGGTTCTGGACGGTCCGACCGAGAATGATCTCATCATCGCCAGGGCCGACCTGGAACGGGCCGAGGCGGCGCTGAAGAAGGCTCAGACCGACTACGACCGGGTCTCCTGGCTGGGCGGGATAGAGGCTATGCCGCAGTCGGTAGCCTTGGAGCAGGCGACCATCGATTACGAAAGGGCGCTGGCCAGCTACCGCAAGGTGGAGGAAGGACCTACAGAGAGCGACATCAAGGCCGCGGAGGCGCAGGTCATTCGCGCGCAGACAACTATGGATACTCTTCTGGATCGGCCCAAAGCCGAGGATGTGGAGCTGGCACGGATAGATGTGGAGGCGGCTAGGGACGCTTTGGCCGAGGCGGAGGCGGACCTGGATGATGCCGTGATGAAGGCAGCTCACGACGGCACAGTAGCAAGCGTGACGGCTAAGGCACAGGAATGGGTGACCGCCGGCAGTCCGGTCATTACGCTGATGGATGCCTCACAGGTTCACGTGGACGTCTTGGTGGACGAGGTGGATGTGGGGAAGGTCCGGGAGGGCCTGCAGGTCAGCTTGACCCTTGATTCCTTTCCCGATGGAGAGTTGGCGGGACACGTCGATTTCATCGCCCCCATTCCTACCGACGAAGCGGGGCTCATTTCCTATAAGGTATCCATCTTCCTGGAGCCGAGTGATCTTCCCGTTCGAGTGGGGATGACAGCCAACGCGGAAATCGTCACCCGTGAGGTGCAGGGTGCGCTGGTGGTTCCCAATCGCGCCATCGAGGTGGATCGTGACAGTGGCCGATACTACGTTGCCAAGCTGGTGGATGGAGTCCCAGCCCGAACAGAGATCGAGCTGGGCTTGCGAGGAGAAACCCACAGCCAGGTTGTCAGCGGCCTGGAGGATGGCGACGAGTTCGCTATCATGACCGTCTCCGGCAGAGATCGGCTGCGTGCGATGTTCGAAAGCGGCCCACCGGGGGGAGGGCCGTGATGGAGAACACCTGTCTGATTGAAGTGAAGGACATAGTAAAAGAATACACCATGGGCGAGGTGACGTTGCGCGCCCTGGACGGCGTATCCCTTCGGCTGCACTGCGGCGAGATGGTGTCCATCATGGGGCCTTCGGGATCGGGAAAGTCCACCCTCATGAACGTACTGGGGTGCCTGGACAAGCCCACATCGGGGACCTATCGCCTGGAGGATACCGATGTGGAAGAGTTAGACGACAACCAGTTGGCGGATATCCGCAACAGAAAGATAGGTTTCGTCTTTCAGACCTTTAATCTGCTGCCGCGCACCAGCGCCCTGCAGAACGTGGAGCTTCCATTGATCTACGGGGGCGAAGGGGATCGGAGGCGGCGGGCCATCGAGGCCCTGGAGGCGGTGGGGCTGGGAGATAGGATCCGCCATCGGCCTAACGAGCTATCCGGGGGGCAGCAGCAGAGAGTGGCCATCGCCCGAGCTCTGGTCAATCGGCCCTCCATCATCCTGGCTGATGAGCCCACGGGCAACCTGGACAGCAAATCGGGGATGGAGATAGTGGGCATCTTCGAGCGGCTGAACCGGGAGGGAGGGATCACGGTGGTGTTCGTCACGCATGATGATGACATCGCAAGTCACACCTCTCGGATCATACGCTTGCTGGACGGGAAGGTTTTATCAAATGACCATGTTGAGGACCCTGAGCGGGTGGACGCCAGCATCGCTGGCCGGTTCAACATCGCGTCTTTCCTTAAGACCGCGCCGCAACCCCAGGGTGTACCAGGTTCGGTGGTGGGGGGTGAGCGGACATGAATCTGATGGAGAGCGTGCGCATAGCCATGCGGGGGCTGGCGGCCAACAAGATGCGGGCCACTCTGACCATGCTGGGGATCATCATCGGAGTGGCGGCGGTGATCACCCTTTTGGCCGCCGGTCAGGGCGTTCAGGCGATGGTGACCGAGTCCATCCAGGACGTGGGCTCCAATCTGCTCTTCGTCCAGCCCGGCGCTCTAGAGGCTGGACATCGCAGCCGCCCACCTGCGCTCACCTATGGGGATGCCCAGGCCATCGCCGATCCGCTGAACGTCCCCAGCGTTGCCGCGGCTGCGCCCATGTTGGGCAGTAGCTTCTCGGTGACCTATGGCAACAAAGACACGACCACCAGCGTCCAGGGGGTGGGTGAGAGCTACCTGACTATCCGCAACTTCGAGATAGCCGAGGGCAGATGGATCAGCGTTCAGGATGTGGAGAGCCGGGCCAGAGTATGCGTGTTGGGGCCTGACACGGTTGAAGATCTGTTCGGCGACGATGCCTTTCCTGTAGGTCAAACGGTAAAGGTCAACCGTATCCCCTTCAAGGTCATAGGGGTCACCGTGGAGAAGGGAGCCTCCGGCATGACCGGCAGCGAGGATGATGTGGTCTTCATCCCTCTTACCACGGCTATGTACAGGCTGATTCAGTCCAGGAGCGTCTCAGGGGAATATCTGGTCTCGGTGGTGTTCGCACAGGCGGTCAGCGAGGAGGCCATGGATGCGGCGACCATGGAGATCGAGGATCTTCTGAGGGCGCGGCACGATATAGCTTTCAGGGACGACGATGACTTTACGGTGATCAATCAGGCTGATCTGGTGGCCATCTTCGGAGAGATAACCGGGGTGCTGACGCTGTTCCTGGGCGCGATCGCTGCCATCTCCCTGCTGGTGGGTGGGATAGGCATCATGAATATCATGTTGGTCTCGGTCACGGAGCGCACCAGGGAGATCGGCATCCGTAAGGCGGTGGGAGCCAAGAGGCGCGACATCCTGCTCCAGTTCCTGGTGGAATCCATCATTCTCAGCCTGGCGGGAGGAGCGGTGGGCATCTTGCTCGGGTTCGTCGGCGCCCAAGGCATATCCAGTCTGAGCGAGGACCTGAACGCGACGGTGACGCTGGACGCGATACTTCTGGCGGTGGGCTTTTCCGCCGCGGTGGGGCTGTTCTTCGGCATCTACCCGGCGATGCGGGCCGCTAGCTTGAATCCTATAGACGCCTTGCGGTATGAGTAGGGGAGGGTGAGATGAAAAGGTCCGAACTTGTCGTTGTGGCGCTGTTGTTGGTGGTGTCCCTGGTGCTGGGTGGATGTAGCCGCTACATGGAGGCCATAGCTCCCACGCCCACGTCGGTCGTTTCCGACGAACCGTCGCCCCCATCGATTCCCACTTTCACGCCCGCGCCCACGGCGACGGCGGAGCCAACCGCGACGGCCACGGCCACGGAGACGCTTGTTCCCTCTCCGACGTCGTATGATACGGCAACTCCTATGCCCAGCGATACTCCGACATCGGACTCTGAGTTGGAGGGTGCTGAACCGGCCACAGCAACTCCCGAGATGGCCCTGGAGTCTCCTCTGGAGGGCGAGGCCTTGCAGGGTAAGCCTTTGCAGGGCAGGCTGGCGTTCCAGGAGGCCAGCGGGGGGAACATCTACCTGATCAACGCCGATGGCACCGGCCTGCGGCTGCTGACCAATGGAATGGATCCGGCCCTGTCCCCCGATGGGGCGAGCCTGGCCTTCGTCCGCTGGGACAAGGACAAGGGCATCTATCTGATGGGCCTGGACGGTGGCGAACCTCGGATGATCTGGGGTGAGGAGCATCCGAGAGGCCCGGCATGGTCTCCCGACGGCAGCCGCATCGCTTACACCAGCAAGTACCTGGCATGGATACCTCCGGTGGGGTTCAATATCCCCGGTTACGGGTTCCTGGAGATCTTCCCCGGGCGGGATGAGGATCGCTGGAACCTGCACATCATCGATCTGTCGGATGGTAGAACCTTCGATCCTCGCTTCGACCGGCACGGCTTCTCGCCATCCTGGGGTTCCGACGGGGAGACCATCGTCTACGATGGCGACAGGGGGCTGCGGTTGGTGACGGGGGACGAGGAGCCCAGGTCGCTGACCGACGATATTTGGGATTCGTCTCCCGTGTGGTCTCCCGATGGAAGTCGCATCGCCTACATGTACAAGCAGCACGATCACTGGGAGATCTACACTGTAAGGCCCGACGGCTCGGACTGGCGAAGGCTGACCAAGGAGCCTCTATTTTCAGATAATCCTCCCAACAACGTGGCGCCGGCGTGGTCGCCGGACGGCGAGCACATCGTGTTTCTCTCGGACCGGAACGGGGGTTGGGAGCTGTTCGTGATGGGGGCGGATGGGAGCGATCAGAGGGAGATGTTCCCTGCTGGCCTGGATGGAATCCGCTTCCGCTACGAGTTCGCGGCGGAGCGCGTGGTTTCGTGGGCCCGGTAGGGCGTGATTCCATGGAGGAGGAAGATGCCTGCCAGGGCTGCTAGATTCCCAGCGCGGTCACCCATGGTGGTGTCCTGTGGCATCGCCGTTGTCATAGCGGCCGTCCTGGGCGCCGTCCCCTACCTATATGCCGGCTGGAATCCCTACGCGGCGTGGCTGGTGGCCTGGAATGGAGCCACGTTTGTCATGTTTGGACTGGATAAGTTTCAGGCCGTGCGCGGGGGGTGGCGGGTGCCGGAGATGGCGCTGTATGGGCTGGCCCTGATCGGCGGCTCCCTGGGAGGATGGGCAGGCATGTTCATCTTCCGACATAAGCTGCGGAAGATTGTCTTCTGGATAGTGCTGGCCATGGGCACGGTGATTCACATCGATCTTCTGTTCAGGGTGATGCAGTGAAATAGACTTCAAGACAGTTCAAATACGACCTTGCCAATCCCTCATATGGTGTTGCCTGCTATTGGTTTGGAAGGTGATGTCCCACGACCTAGGCGTATTAAGCTTCTCAGTCAAGTCCCAGCAGTCTTAGCGAGTCTCGGTGGACTATCCCCTCCATCGCCTCCTCAGAGATTCGAGGCAGGGCAGACCCCTCGATCATCGAATTGGGCTTGCGCAGGGCTTCCAGGTTCTCCCGTGGCGTGGTCACCGGGTAATCGGTTCCGAAGAGCAGCTTGTGCATCACGCCCCATTCCTGGGCCAACCTCACGCAATTGTAGAAGGACCAGGGACGGTAGAAGAGCGCCGAGATGTCGGCATACAGGTTGGGGTGCTTTCTGATCACCGCGATCGCCGTGGTCTGCCAGGGGTGGGACATGTGGGCCAGCACCATCCTCAGATCGGGGAAGGCGATGGCGATGCGGTCGAAGTGGCGGGGATGGGCGTAGTCGAGAGGCGCATACCTCATGGGCGAAGTGCCGGTGTGGAATATGATGGGAAGTCCCAATTCCTGGGCCCGCTTGTAGACCCGGAAGGCCTCTTCTTCCAGCGGGTCGAAGTTCTGGTAGTTGGGCCCCAGCTTCAAGCCCCGAAGTCCAAGATTGGAGACGCATCTGTCGATCTCGTCCAGGCAGCCGGGGTCACGAGGATGGACGGACATGAACCCGATCAGCTTGTCCGGGTGGGCCCGGACGAACTGGGCGGTGTCGTCGTTGACATTGCCTTCAGCGCGCATTTCCTGGGCCAACTCGTCGCTGGGAAGGTCTCCGGTTTCCTCATCGAGCTCGGCGATGCCGAAGACGATACTCTTGTCCACCGGTTCCATGGCCTCCATATAGTCGTCCCAGTCGACCGGCCACTTCACCGCCTTGTCGGGGCGGAAGACGGTAACCTCTTTCACCTCGGACTCGGCTACGTGCTTGCTGGGCGTGTGGGTGTGGACGTCTACGA
>SDBU01004667.1_pt1 | contig 16723 bp, 40 predicted proteins | sample 2277071 | NCBI WGS metagenome assembly SDBU01 (sample SAMN10397929, study PRJNA504765) | marine sediment metagenome | isolation source: marine sediment core GS08_GC12, 126 cmbsf | place: Arctic Ocean: Gakkel Ridge, Loki's castle | collected 2008
ATTACACTTTCCGTTTCTTTAATATTTATTGTCTTGTTGGGTATCCATTTTTTTATTTCTTCTTCCCATTGAAACTTAAGAGCAGATGGGCAAAACACTAGAATTTTTTTTGCTTTTGCTATGTCAGCAACTGCTAGACTTTGTATTGTTTTTCCTAACCCAGGCTCATCACCTGAAAGAGCAGAGGTATTTGCACATAAAAAGCCAACACCAATTTTTTGAAAATCAAAAAGTGGCATATTTGTATTTTTTAACAATTCTTTTTCACTTTCTTTGAATTGTCCAGCAAGAAGTCTTTTTGTCTTTCTTCTTATTTTTGTCTCCTTATCATATAAATCTCTAACTTCATTACTTGCTAAAAAGCCTAAAGGAAGTAATGCATCAAGAACACTTTTTACTTGTGATATTGGAACTTTCCAATTTTTTGTCTTGTTATCGAATTTTCTACTTCGAAAATTACGCAGTTTCTGTATGAATACAGGATTATAAACAAAAGAGATTACTAAATCGTTTCTCTGTTTTGTGATCTTCATTGAATTAGTTAGGTATGATTAATTCTTTTTTCTTAGACTCTTTTGTGTTTTTCATAACAAATTGAAAATGTTGCATTTTTCTAAGTAAAATTATTCTAGACACTTTTTTAAAATCATGTTTATGAAAAGTAAAAAGCTCTTTCATGCTAGAATAAGATTCTGATTCAGCAGAATTGATAATATGATTTTTTAAACCCTCTTTTAAAAGTTTTTTATTGCAGACTGGGCAATTTTTCATAATGATGTACAATTTGTATTCTAAAAGATATAATTAAATAATATGAAAGAGAAAGAAGCAGAAACAAAATTAATAACAAAATTTGAACTTTCTGTACCACAAGAAGAGTATCTTCAGATATATCATGAATTTTTTGTTTTAAAATGGAATTGGACTGATATTGCTTTGTATCATGAATGCAGTAAATCTAAAGTTACAACTGCTCTAGAATGGGTTATTAAAAATAGATTAGAAATACCTTCTAAGAATCTAATAAAAGGAGCTATTGATGCTCTCTTAGTAAGATTGAAAAGTAATCAAGAAATGTATGATACTGAAATCAAGAAAAAAAGATACAGAGACAACATGTTTGTTATTTCACTTACTCGAGAAATTCGAGAAGATGAGAAGACTCTTTACAAACTTCAAGAAGTCTATAACGATGAAGATTCTAATAAAGACACACCTACTACTGTTCAAGTATTGCAATTGATAACAGGAGCAACTAAGATTGAAACGCTTTCTAAAGAATCTGGAAGTAAAAAAATAAAGAAAGTCTCTCGAATAATAAAGGGTGATGAGACAGTATCTGAAAACTTTTGATAAAAGGAACTTATTATATTATACCATATTTTGAATAGTTTGTAAACCTATTTTTTTCTGATGTTCACAAAAGATCAAATTCCTATCCTTCAACGTGCATCTACTGATTTTCCTTATTTTGTTAATAACATCTTTGCTTTAAGTGAAAAGCATTTTGTAGGGGGCGAGTATGTCGATAGTACTGCTCGCTTTTTGAGTCAGAATAAAAAAACAATTCGAGTATCAGCTAGAAACCATTTTAAATCTTTTTCTCTTTATGCTCATTTCATGTGGAGACTTTTATTTGAAGGTTCTTCTTCAAATGTAGAAGCTCATTATATGTCTTTCAACCAACATTTCGCGGCGTATCATGTTGGTAAAATAAAAAATGCTATTTCTGCAAATCCTTATTATGTTGATTTAAGAGATGAGAAGAAAACATCAGAGACTGTTTTAAAATACACATGGGATAGAAAACATTTTATTTCATTGACTCCGCACGGTCTTATTCAATTCAAAAGAGGTATTCATGCAGAAAAGATTTATGTAGATGATCCATTTCAAGATCCAGAAAATGAATTAAATCCTACTATTATTTATAAAATCAATGAGATTTTTAAATCAAACATTCTTGATATGCCAAAAGAGCCAGATGGTGAATTACATGTAGTAGGAACTGCTCAGACAAATGAAGACTTTTTCTTTGATAAAAGAATAACTAAAAGATTTTCAGTACGAGTTCAACCAGCTATTAAAGAAAATGGAGAAGCACTTTGGCCAGAATGGATGTCTTTAGAAGAACTTGAAAGAAAAAGAGAAGAACGAACAGATAGAATTTTTCAAAGAGAATACATGTGTTCACCTGTGTATTCTACTAAAGCATTTTTTAACAGAAATCATTTAGAACAACATGTAGTAAATGCAGATCTTTCAAGTCTTTACTTTAATAAGAAATATACTCCAAAAGAAAAGAATTATGTTGTAGGCGGCTTTGATATTGGAAAAAAATCTCATCCTGCTCATCTTTCTGTATTTGATCTAAGAGGAAATAAATTGATTCAAATACATCAAAAATTTATGGACGGATGGGCATATTCAAATGGTGCAAAATTTGACGAAAATGTGCCAAGTCAATTAGAATATTTAAAATTGTGCATCGAAAATTTTGGAATAGATGAACTCCTTTATGATAATACAAAAGGAGAATTTGAAGCTTTTGCTGAACAAGGTCTTCTTCCTAGGCAAATGGTTCCAGTAGTGTTTTCAACTAAATTAAAAAATGCAACAGCTACAGCATTTGATAGAGTAGTAGAAAAAAAGCAGATAGAACTAATAAAAGATGAGAGAATGCTATCTCAAATTTGTGCAGTAACTGGAACTTTAACTGCACCAGTTACTAAAGCTGGACACGGCGATCCTTTTTGGTCTGTTGCTTTAGCTGTGTACGGTTCAAAAGATAGAATAGGGTATGATGTTGAAGAAACAGGTGGTCCTCTTAGAAGAAAAATAAGTACTGGACAAAGATCTATTTTCGAAGATGATGTTCCAATACCTAAAGGCTTCTAATTTTTTATCTTTTCTATTATTTTCGTAGTGTCTATTTCTGATTCTGTTATTATTCTTGGCATTCTTACGAGTTCAATATTTAACTCTTTACAAAGATTTTCTTCTTTTGACAAATCTTGATGCTCATTATCATCCATAACTAGAATATCTGGTCTTTCTTCTTTCATTGCTCGAAAATGATTCGGTTCTATTTCTCCTTCATATAATACCACTTTATCTACAAATTTGAATTCAGATAATATAGCAGCTCTATCTTTTGCTGGAAGAATTGGTCTTCCAGTGCCTTTTTTAATTCTTACTCTTTCATCAGAAGATACATTGACAATCAAATAATCTCCATATTTTTTGGCTTGTTTTAATGCTTCTATATGACCTAAATGTATTAAGTCAAATACACCGCCTATTAAAACTTTTTTCATATACTATAATCATCATCTTGACTTTTCATTTCTGGGATTGCCTTTGAAATCTCTTTAGCCATATTTCTCATACGTGCTTCTGTTGTCTGTGTTTTAAGAGTTCTTGGCATGTATTTAATTGCTTTTTCTAAAAGAGCATGTAAAATGCCTGCTTCACTTTTGCCTAAAGCAAACACATAACGTACTACATCTCTTCCTGAAATTTCTTCTTTGATATATTTCATAATTATTTTTTAGAATATATCGAAAGAGATTCTTCTTGATAGATTTTAAGTCCTTTAATTTCTCGTTTTCCTTCTTTAATTGCGTTATCTACTTTCGTTTCATCGACTGTTAAATATTCTCTAGGCACTTTTTTAAAGTCTTCAATGTTAAAAGTCCATCTTCTAACAGTACGAGATTCTCCAGATTTGCTTTCTACTGTATCTGGTAATGTAGATTCTACAACTAATTCATTACTACCTGTAGTATTTTGAAGTTCTTTTTCTGCTTCTAATCTTTTCTCTTCTATCTTTGCACGATAATCAAGAATAGCAGATTTAAGTTTTGTTTCTGCTGCTTTTAAGGGCTCTGTTATTTCTTTAAATCTTGCATTTATTCTACGAAGAGATTCGTTTATTGGTTGGGTGTAGCTTGTTCTTTCTTCTTCGTGTTCTTTAAGTCTATTTTTAACTTGTACTAAGTATTCTGTAGCTATTGAAACACCTTCGTCTGATGTTATTTCAACAACAGTCTCTATTTTAGATACTAATTTATTTACTGTCTTTACTGCTTTGTCTATTTTATTTTCAATTGATTTATCCATAATCTTCTTTTAAATATTTATTTTCTGTAGACCTTTATTATATTATACCATATTTTGAGATATTTGTACACAGCTGCAAAAAATTTCTTTTAAGGCACTTTTAAAAATAGACAGTAAAAATATAATCTGACTATAAAAAATCATCTAGACAGCAGTCTAAAGTGATCAAGAAGAGACTTTTATTAGTAGTGGAAGATAGAAGAATCGAACTCCTGATTCCTGATTGCAAAACAGGTGTGTTACCACTAGCACTAACCCCCCAAAAGAGCTGAAAAATTCAGCTCTTAATTGTTTATCTATTCAAGAAAGTATGTAGTCTGCTAGCAAGAAACATTGGCAACCAAAATACTGGCATTCCAGAAGGAGTATACAATATTCCTTTACTGCTTAGACCCCATAATGATTTTTCATTCATAGTTTTTTAAAGACTTACGAACTCTTTAAAAGTTTTTTAAGCGGTGTTTTCTTAATTCCTTGATATAGACCTACTGAACTAAGTCCTAACGCTAGACCATACAAAATAGTGTTGCCAAATGCTCCAGCCTGTGGCAAGAAAGCAACGGCAATACCTAAAACAAGAGCAATTGGATAGATGTATTTTGTAGGAAGACCCATTCGTTTTGCTACTTCTATGAGTCCTAGAAGTATAAGAGATACTACAAGAGCTGTTTCCATAATAATTTTGTGATAATAAAAGTTAATTATGTTTTTGTTATTTTCGACCTTTATAATTTATCTAACAATCGTCTAATCTCTTTTTTAATAGATTCTCTATCATCTTCAATAGGTGGAACTTCAATTTTCTCAAGCCTTCTAAGGATTTCTGTTCTTTCAGGGTCAAGCTCTGGTTTACCCGATGCAGTATCTTGATGTTCAATAAGATTCTCATCTGTTATTTCAATATCTAATTGAGCCTTCAATATATTCTCACAAACCCAAACAACAGATTCATATTGTTTTTCAGTAAATGTTTGATTGGATAAACATTCGAATTCAGATTGAATAAGATAGTGTCCGGGTTTCACCCATCTTCCCAACCAATCTTTTTTCATTATCTTCTTAGCACGAAGTGATGGATTTGATATTCTTCCAGCAGACCATGAACGATTACCAAATTGTACTAACTGATGAATGTCTCCATTCCTTGCAAATAATAGATGGGCTGATGCCTGTGCTACTGGATTCTGTAACCATCTTAAAGTCCAAGGCATCAATCCAAGTGTCTTATGAATCTGCATTCCAATCTTTTTATGATTACTAGGACTGAAATTTGGTGATGGTGATTGTATTATATTCATAAACAATGATGATTTAATGTTATTTAAATATTCGACTTTGTTTAATTCGCTATGCCAGAAACAATATTTGTTATCTGTCGACTTGTTACAATTTTCTTGATTGCATGATAACATGAATTTTTGTAATTATCAACGAAGCTATAAATATGAGTATTATAATAAACCATAACGAAATAGCAGTATATCTTGATAAGATCGCGACAAAAGTGTCTTCACCCAACATAATGAAGAAAGTAAAAATAAATGGTAAGTATTTAGCGAGCTTGGCTCGTCGGATAACCCCATGAGACACGTTATTTTAATAATTATTTGTCTACTCATAAAAAATATAAAAAAGATCGGTGAGCAGAGTACTTTACATTGTATTTCCTCTGCTCTTGAAGATGGCTCGAAAGCCACATTGGATCACGTAAAGAACTCATGCGACTTTTACCAACCAGTCGCGGGTTGGAATCATTTCTTGTTCTGGTATTTTATGTTGTTTGTTGATAACTAATTTCATTTCTCCTTCTATTCTTGTTGATTGACTTACCATCATTACTGCCCTTGTTATCCATCCAAGGAGGACTTTGCCTTCTGTTGTCATGATCCAAATTTCGTACATATCAGCCCTCCTTTCTTAGAGGCGTGTTTTTGATGAACCATTTTGGGTATGTGACTGCTTTGAGGAATCGACTGCCTTTCTTAGGGAGTTTACCTTGTTTCCCACAAGAGATGCAAAGCCATGTCCTCTCAGCAAGCGAGACTTCTGCCAGACCTCCGCAGGAAATATGGTATGTTGCCACGATACTTCCAATGTTCTCACCCCCCTCTACGAAGGATCGTCTCTATACGAGTCATGATGTCCTTCGCAAGTTCTAAGTCCTCTGTGTGATGGGCGAATAAAGCGAGTGCTTGTCGGTCTGCTGGCTGTTCGAAGGACAAGACTATACGATCGGGTGGAAGTTCTGGGTACTTGTCACTTCGGAAGAGTCCTTCGCTATCTATGTGATGTCCCATTATCCCTCCTCTCTCTGAATGTCAATCTAAGCAGCGGGCAATTCCTCTCCAAGCAATAAGAAGCGACTTTGCCTCTCCATATTGGCCGATGAGCTTGGCAAGCAAACCTTTTGATCTTGCTCACTTTCCGCCTTTGCTCCGTGGTCATCTTTCTCGGCAATCTCGTATCCTCCCCAAAGATTGATTCGGAGTATTGCCTTCCTCCTGCCTCCACATAGGAAACAATGAAGAAGCCACCATCCGTCCTCGTCTATCAGTTCCTCTGCCCCCTCGCAACGAGGGCAACTATGAAAGAACATGGTACCCTCCTTTCAAGGTGCTTTCTATTGTCTTTTCAATTGAAAATAAGAAAATCTTCTAATTATATTATATCTTTAGAAACGTTTTTTGAACATCTATTTAATTAAATCAAATAATAATTTTAATCCAAAACCAATTATTCCAACTGCTAGAAGCCAAAGTAAGATTACTGCTGTTTTCCAGATAATATCAGTCATTTCTTTTTCGACTCTTTCTTTTTTATTCTTTTTATTTTTGCTTCTTGATGTTCTTCACTTGTTTCGTGTCTACGAGAAAACCAATTTGCTTCTTTTGCTTCTTTTGAAGTTTTAAATTTTGATTGAACACTCATTTTATTTTAGATAACGTTATTGATTTGTTCTTTAAAAGATGAATAAGTAGTTTAGCTGTTGCTTCTACTTCTGTTTTTGCTTCTTCAACTTTCCACCAATCGTCAATATACAATTTTTTATATCCAACTAACCAAACATTTGAGTGTTTTTCTTTTACAAAACGCATATTAAAACCTATTTGTCTCTCTAATCTTGCTGGTGGGTAAGCAGGTAACATCTCTCCTAATTCTGCTACTGTGAAAGCAGAATACGCATATACTCGTTTGCCACTCAAACAAGTGATCTTTACATCTGTTGCTAAATCGCTATGCCAGATTTGTGGTTCTTTCCAAAGTTTATACATAACCCACATCCACATGCTATCTTGTTTAACTCTAAATTTTTCAAGACTCTTTGAGGGCTCTAACGATGTTACTTGGTTTTCTAGTTTCATACATCTAGTCCTGCTCTTCGAGCAGATTTCTTATATTGTTTGAATTGTGGACCTACTTTTTTAGTAATCCCCCTACACTTTGGACAAAGGATTTCATGATGCACCGGCTTTGCGGGGTTTACATCAATAACTCGGTGCTCATAGACAGAAGTTAAAATAGATTTCAACTCTTCGTGTTGAGTTGGACTTAACTTCCCGGTAAGTTTCTCAACATAATCGTATACTTCTTTCCTGTAAGATGTTAGAGATTTTTGTTGTTCAGATTTTGCCATTTTTTTGATCTATTCTTTTATGTGCTTTATAAATTATATCTTGAAGTTGATAGTCGTCTAAATCTTTGAGGGTCCAGACATCTTTATTTCCTAGAACAGCTTGAAGAACATATCCGAATCCTCCTCCTTTCGACTTTGAATGACCACCCTTTTTCTTAAATATCCTAGGCCACGCTTCTTTTACGAGTGCCTGGGCTTTGGCATAAAGCTCTGGATCTCCTTTAGGAGGCATTGGTAAAGTGTCAGTCATATATTATCTTTTAAGAATAGTAGTTCCATGCACAATAATTTTCTCAAGCTCTTCACGAGTAACAGCTAAACTATTATCTGTGTATTGATCTTTTACGACGATTATGTAGCTTTCGTTACCTAAATCACGTATGTCTACTTCTGAATCTATTTGTTTGTCTTTGTTCATGTTATTAAATCGTAAATAAAGTTTATTGTCTCTTCGGATTGTAGGGTAAGATCGTCTTTGAGGAGATTCCAAGCAAAAGATTTTTCCTGTAGTGTGCTATTTTTAAGAGTATTCATATCCCAAAAAACACCATAATCATCTATTACAAGTTTAGAAGTTTTAGGAGTATGTTGTATAGCTACTAAAACATCAGCAATGTGTATAGTTGGCAGAATATACTTTGATGTATAGAAATCTTCTCCCCTACCAATAGCATATCTCCTTTTCTTAATTTCAGGATTAGCCTCAATACACTTGGCACGTATGACTTCTATTTTTTGTAAGTTGGTCATGGCTTATTTTTTAATTTCTTCTTTTTCCATATTTTAGAGCAGTATTAATCAACCTTATATCTGCATCAAGAATAGGAGTATTAACAATAACTTTCATAAACTCATCTAAAAATGCTTTGCTTTTTAACTTTCTCATATCTACCTTCTCTGTTTTTGGGTTGATAGATAACTTTTTTAATTTTGGGTAATGTTTTAGCATATTTAATAATGCAAAAGAGTTGTATTTATTATAACTCTCTTTTTTTGTTCTAAAATATCTACAACAGTCTGGTCGTAAAACTTTTCTTCTCCTTTTCCTTCTTTAAATCCTGATGTGGAACCATTGTTAGCAACCCAAATAGGTGTAGTTTTACCCATCGTGAAATCACCTCCCTTGTATCCTATAAAATATTTACCGCTTGCAAGTTTAAGAACATCTAATAAGTTTTTTACAGTAGGTTTTTCTGGTAAAGAAGTTTCGTATTTCTTAGATCCACCACAAGAACAATTAAAATGATGGTATCCAAACTCGTCTCTCTGACATTCTGGTTTTGGTTGTTCATAACAATAATCTCCTCCACCGTCATACTGAATTGCAAGCTCCTTGTAAGATCCTCTCCAACTTACCAAGCCAGTTGGCTTGTATTTTTCTTCATCAAAAACAATAGAAAGTTCTTTATCTTGCACAGCTTCCAATTTTAATATAAGCTCACCCAACATAAGTTGTATACTATTCTTCATTTCTTCTGCTCTATCTGCAGACAGTTGATTATCTATAAGTTTTTGTAAATCCATATTTATATTTTAGCTTTAACTTTTATGACGATTAATCTTTATTTTTTCAATCCAATCATTAAATGTAGTTAATCCCCAGTAGCTTAAAAATATCAGCATAATAAAGAGACAAGCAACTGCGAGGACAAGTGCCATTATGCTTAAAGTAATACTTGAAGAATACATGGAGAATATAGCACTTCCCAATCCAATTATTAAAGCTGGAACTCCTATTATTTCATTTGATTTCATAATTCTTTGTTTTATACATCTTAAAGTTTATCAAATGAATTAAATAACTCAACAGGTGTTTTCCCTTCGTGATTTGCCATTTCTCCAATCATAGCAGCAACATTCTTTTCTGTACTTGCACCCCATTGATCACAAATATACAGAAGTAACCCAACTTTTCGTGCAATTCGTGGCTTATACCCAAGTCCATAAAGTCCATCTATATCATCAATAGAGATATTAGCTCTTCCAACTTCACGCCACCAAGCGTCCAGCCTCACTAATTCTCTTTCTGGTATTTCTTCAAGCTTTTTAAGTGATTCATACCCAGCTACTAAATATGAATGCCAGCGTTCTTCCCACAGAACATGAGAAACTTCTAAAGGCATCACATTAAACAATGAGCCTAGTTCAATCGTTGTTACATTACAATAAATATATTTCATAATTTAGTCGCTTTTTGTAGCTTGTGCGATATCGTTTATACTCTTAATTATATCGTTTTTTTCGTCATAACGCCCAGCTACATAAATACTCCAAAAGAACCGCTTCATTCTTTGCTCTATTACTTCTGGAGCAGAATAAGAGCTATCCTTTTTAATAAAATCATACTCATCCAGTATCTTTTGAAAAATCTTTGTTGACTGCTTTTTTGTAAGTGTTACCTTTTTAATTTTTTCTATTTCTTCTTTCATATCTTATCCTATCCTTTAAGTGGAATTATCAGCATAAGGATTGCAAGACTGACAGACATAACAAAACTTACAATCCATAGAAGTCCTTTAGGGCTTTCGTAATTATCATCCTTCCAAGAGAGTAGACCTACTAAGGATATACCTATTACTAATCCTGCGACAATATGTATAAGAGTAATCATATTTTGTGCTTAATTAGCGTCTTGCAATCTATGATGTACGGTATTCTTTTCATAGGCTTTCTTAATTTCAGGCATTATTTCTGACATTTCAACTCCATCTTTTCTTGCCCTCTTTATTATATCAGCCTGAACAACCATAGCAGATACCATCTCCTTGATGTATTTTTTTTTGCTTTTTCCTATAGACTTAGCCAAGGCATTAACAATTTCTGTCATTGCTTTCATACCTTTTTGTTCTTTGGTCATAGTGTTTCAAATGTGTACTCTATAATTTTTATTCTTAATATCTTTTTGACTTAAATATGTAGGATTCTCAAAATCACTATGATAATCAACAATCCTGGTTTCTATATAAGATTCCTTATCAAGCCTTTCTTCTACCCTAACCTCTCTTTTAGTAAAACCACAATTAAGACAGTGCCTATGTCCATTCTTTTGTGCATATTGTGTTTTAAAAATATGCTTTGGTAGACGTCTGCCCCAAGAAGAACATACAGCAATATCTAAACATAAGATTTTTGGATATTCTTTTTTCATATATTATACTGATCTAGTGTTTCTTTTGTCCTCTTGTTTCTCTTCATACATTGGTATAATTGGCTTTCTGATAGAAACGCCAAGGTCTGTTTTATACCAGGCGTGGAATCCTACTTTTGAACAGTCTCTAATTTTTTCTAAGATTGTGTATTTCTTCATAATCTATGTCGCTTTTTCTTTGTTGTACGACATTATTCAAATCCATCTGCTTTATAGAGGTTATCTGCTTCTTTCTTTGACACAATTCTTGAAGTAAATCCAATAGATACCCAATTTATCTTTTTGCATTTGCTACAAGTAAAAGACATACTTCCAGAACTTTCAGCATGCCAATGTTCATTCATTATCCCACAATCATCACATTTTATTTGTATTGTGTATCTGTCTCCCATAATTCAATGTAGCTTAGCTTAATAAAAATATAAAACTTAATAATAAGAAAATAGGAAACACTATCCAAGAAGGTGACTCAAATTGTTCTCCATATTTTTTTTGTCTTTCGTTTTCTTTTTCCACAATGTTTAGTCGCTTTTCGTGTATTAGACACTCCTTTAGTCCTTTCCCACAGAACAAATATTATCGTGTTCTCTTTGATCTCTTTCTAATCTCCACCAACTTAACAAATCCCAAATCTTGAGATTTCCCCATCGTTTTGCCATTTCTTTATGATACTTTGCTTCATCCATTGGAAGCTCTGAGGATGGGGGTCTTCTAAAATACTGACATTTATTACAGCATAACTGCGACATTAAACTCATTAAAACACAACCTGGTGTGTGTTTTTTACAACATTCCTTCTGCACCTGTTCATCTTCCTCTAAAACTACATAGTCTCCAGTCTTAATGTCCTCCATTGCAGTGGCTATCCATTTAAAGTCTTTATCTTTTGCTGTTGCTAATCTTACTTTCATACCACCTTCTTCTGATTAAGTTTCTCAACTAGGCAATCAAAAACAAGAAATGGTTGATTGAAGTGTCTTATATTAAGTTTCTCTTTTTCAATCATTTTAACAATCTCTTGTATGGTAGATTGGCGAGCTTTCTTCACAGCTTTTTCTCTTAATCCAATATGATATTCAGTATGTTTGTCGTGTTTATTCATAAACTTTTCTTGTTGAGAAGAGAGGAGATTAGAGATGAAAGATTTGATTATTTCTGGAGTTATCCAAATTGAATTAACACCATCTCCTCCATCCCACTTTTCTTTCCAACGTGTGTGTTCTGGGTATTTATATTTGAACTTCCCACTCTTCAATCGCTTGTCTACAAATCTAAGACGCCTTCTTTCAGTAAATTTATCGTCAAACTCTTTCTCCCAATCTTTTCGTGGTTCTTTAATAGGACAGCTGGCATACTTCTTGCCGTGTCTTAAGTTGTGTTTATTGCAATACTCTTTTTGTAGTTCTTTCATAACAAGTCTCTTAGTTTCTTGACAAGCATTGGAAGATATCTTTCTACTTGTTCTCTATCACTATCTTTTTCTTTTTCAGAAAGTTCTGAGTATGGCGTTCTTATTTGTGTAGCCCATCTATTAATAAACTCTTCATCAATTTCTAAAAAGCCCTTTCCATTATCAATCATTTTACTGTGCATGTACTTTTGCCAATCACTCCAGCGTTGATGTTCAATATCAGCAAGTTGTTCTCTACTGTTTATCAATATCTTTATAACTTCTTCAATAATAGTTTGTCGCTGAGAAGAAAGAATTTCTTTATGAAAAATATTTGCAAAAGCATTAAAAGAAAGAGCTTCTGACCTATGAGTTGTACTCTGTCTTTCAGGATGTTCTTGATTATCTTTTGGAAACATTTCTTCTAATTTCTCTGCAAGTCTATCAAAAAACTCTCCTCTTTCACTCCATTTTTCTTTTTTTACGTTATTCATATTTCAAAACTTTAAATATAGGCCATTTTTTACTAAGTAATTCAAGAAATACAATCATTGTCACAGCAAGGATGACACTATGTAAATATACTAATACTATTTCTTTTATCAAATATTGCATATCTATTATTAGAAATTAAAACATCCAACAAAATCACCATGACCTAATCCCGAAATAGGATCTTCATAACTAAATCTTGCAACTTCGCCTTTCTTACAATACTTTTCATTTGTTTCTTTGTCATTTGGATTAAAATATGTAATTGATGTGCTTTGTCCTATCTTTTCATAAACAAGACCGTTAGCACAATCAAGATATTTTTGTTCACCGTATTTTTGAGTTTCTTCATCCCAATCTGCGTTACTTCCTCCTGTATAATTACAATGCATCTGCCATCCGTGACCTCCATTATTATCAAGTTCTTTCTCATCTATTAATTTACTCTTTATCGTTATTTGTACTGCTTTACTTTCTGTCTCTGAATCAGATAGCATAGGAGGCAATGCCATCATTAATCCACCAAGTACAAATGCTATTAAAATAAAAATGTGATCTTTCATATTATCTATATTATACCATATTCTTTAAAGAATGTACATACCTTTTTTACTGAAACCACTTATAGTACTCTTGTTGTTCTTTTCCTGTGTGTATCACCAGAAGAGGTAAGCCAGCCATAACTCTTTGCCAGTTCATAATCATCCGCCCAATTCTTCCATTGCCATCTTCAAAGGGATGAATATGCTCAAAGTTAATGTGAGCTTGTCTAATCTGTTCCTCAGAATCAGAAGGAGAGTCAGAAAAAATAAGACCATGAAACCATTGATTTAATCTTACTGTAATTTCTTCTGGGCTTGGAGCAATCCAGATTCCAACTCTTACACTGACATTTCTATATTGACCTGCAATATCTGGTCGCTTACGTTCCATGAGTATTTTATGAGATTCAAGGAGTATAGAGCTTGTTAGTTCTTTTTGTTGAAGCATATATCTCCAAGCATTTGCTGCATCAAGATAAGCAACAAAAGAAGTCTCACCCTCAATAGCGTTTGACTCTTTCAGAAACTCTTTTTCAAGTTTCATTGCATCAGCACTTTTTTTATCTATTAACATATATTGGTACAGATTCTTTAATTACTATTTCAAATCCTTTTAAAGCATTTTTCATTCTTAAAGCTCCAGCTGGATTAGAAGTATGAAGAATTATTTTCGGTATTCTTCCGTCTTCACATTCTTTTCCTTTTCTTTCTGGACATTTTAAAGATGTACAAGTCATTGTTGCACCAACTTCTTTTGCAATAAGTTGCATTTTGTATTTTTCTTTAATAAATATTGCTATTGGCAAAAATGTTTCTGGACACAGATAACTTGGTTCTTTTGATTTAATATCAGGATTTAATAAAATACGACCTTCTGCTGAAAATTGATGTGATATATCATGGTCCAAACTAATAACTTCAAAATTAAATATATCTATTGCATTGATAGCATCTGTTATTGTTCTTACTAACTTCCAAGATTTATCTGGTGTATTTCTTATATCGTCAACGAACAGTTTCATAGTTTTTTTTTAATTTCTTTGCCAAGGCCATTTTCGTTTTTTTAGTTTTTCTTCTTTGTCCCACATTCTTTTTACTTTATCATATATCTTTTTATCAATTTTTGTATTTGTCAATGCTTTTATAAATATGATGTCATTAGGTATAAGAGTAACACTTGAATCTATAGTTAAACTATCACCTTTCGAAAAACTTTTTAAATCTTCATCAAAATCGCCTCTGTCAAAACGATATGCTAGTTTTGCTAACAAGAAAATCTTAAATCCGTTTCTTAATTTTTCTATTTCTGTCAATTGTTTTTTCATTTTCTAGCTTTCTTTTTCTTCTTTCTCAAAAGTACTTCTTCGGGATCTTTGCTACAATAAATATGCCAACCTTTCATGTCACATCTCTCTATTTTATAAATGAAGACTTCTGGATCAGAAAGAATTGCTGGTAAAATAATGAGTAAAGTTTCTTCTGAAACCATCAATGTCCCTTTATGTTTTTCACATTTTTTAGATATCATTTTCGTTTAGTTGACTTTGTAAGCGGAATATGAACTTTATCTTTCAATGCTTTGCTTTTTACAATTTTTTCATCGATTACTTTTTCAATATAAACCATGCCAACGGGTTTTTCACAAGGGTCACAAAAAAGAGTTATCATAATAGGAAAGTCTGTATCTAACATAGCATCACTACCATAATGTTTATCCCAGTCTTCCATTTGTACACCGAATCTAAGATCTGTTTCACAATTTGGACATATCATATTTTTATTTTTGTTCTTTAAGTGTTTTTAATTCTTGTATTTTGATTAGTTGTCTTTTCCAATCTTTTGTTCTGTCTTCTGAACTTCTGATTCTATCTTTTATGAGACTTTCTGACTTAAAAAGTAATTTAGTATCTAATTCGCCTTCTTTAAAACATGAATAACATATACCTTTATTGAATGTCAACATTGAATCACCAGCAATCTGTACTTGAATAAGTAATATTTCTTCATTGCCGCATAATTCGCATTTTAATTTTTTCAATTCATCTAAATCGTCCATTTTATGATATATGATTTACTAATATTATTAATTTATTTTCTAAAAGATATATGAGCATCTTAGCTCTTGCGTTAGCTTCAGTGTCAGCTTCTTCATAACAAGTAGTGTTATCTTTTATGTCATATCCTACACCATACGTTCTTTTATTATCTTCTGACGTCCAACTTGCAGTATAAAAATTCAGAGATGATCCGTCTTTAAGATACTCTGGCAGCATATTTCCTAATTCTGTTACTGTGAAAGCAGAAATACTATCTTCAAATCTTCCAGCTGACCATAGTTTACTAGCTAATTCTGCTTTACTATCTTTTTTTAGTTCCCACCAACATAAACTATCTTGATCAACTTTTAACTCTTTTAAACGAAAGCTCAATTCTAAACAACTGACTTCTCTTTCTGCTTTTATAAGAGCTTTTTTAAAATCAATATGCATAATTAAAATTCTTCACCCTTGCCGACATCTATTACATTCAAATCATTTTCTTTCCACATACGCAGAACTTTTGGACGGTCCTCAAACACAGCTACAACTCGACTTTTCTCAAAATAATTATCTAAAATATCTTGTTTTACAATAACATCGTCTCTCTTGTCAGAAGCTTTTCTCATTATTAGAGTTTTGTATATTATGCTTTTCCAATTAAGCCAATCTATTGTTTCTTGTTTATAATTATCTGGTCTACCTGATACAATAATAATTTCAGCACCATCTACAACATAAGAATTTATTTGTTTAAAAACATCACTTCTTAATGGATCTTGTCCCATATGAGCAAAAAATGATTTCCAGTCTTTTGGTTCATCTTTAATAAAATGAAGTCGATGATCAGTATCACAAAGAGTGCCATCAAGATCGACTATGACTTCTTTTTCTGCAAATGCTTCTTGTATTCCATATCTTCTTGCCATATTGATAATAACTTCTTTTCCTACACTTTCGTCACCTCTATCAATATCTCTTTTAATGCACTCTTCTAACGAAGTATCTATAGACACTATTTCAAATTTCGCATTGAGTTCTTTTGCAATGCCAGACCATCTCTGTTTGTATTTCTCTCCCATGTTTGTATCATCAACGATAACATTGATTTTTTTGCCAATGAAATATTCTACAAGAGCTTTTTCAGTGTCATTAGTCATTCCTTCATTTTTGCCAGTGAATTTATCAAAATGCAACATCTTTCGAATAAGATCTTTATTCAATCTAACAGTATTTCCGCTTTCTCTCATTATTTCTTTTGCTCTTGTACTTTTTCCTGATGCTGGTAAGCCAGTCATCATAATAATTTTACTCATGTTTTTCCCATTTAAATCCTGGTAATACTCTCCAACTAAGAAC
>SDBU01004668.1_pt1 | contig 16722 bp, 9 predicted proteins | sample 2277071 | NCBI WGS metagenome assembly SDBU01 (sample SAMN10397929, study PRJNA504765) | marine sediment metagenome | isolation source: marine sediment core GS08_GC12, 126 cmbsf | place: Arctic Ocean: Gakkel Ridge, Loki's castle | collected 2008
ACCTTATACGTGCCTGAATAGTGATTGGTAACAAGGTGGTTGTGCACGTCCATCGCCTTTAGTCGATCAGCGTACCTCAGGACAAAATTGCGCGAGGTCCTGCCCGTTCTCGCAGCCGTGAGGTCGGTTTCGCTCATGATTTCCCAACTGAAAATGTTGCGGCTGTAACCGTATCTCGCAACCACATACCTCATCCTCTTCATCAGATAGTCAAACGATTTCCTGTCGTAGAAAAGCTGAAAGGCGTTGCGCAGAAAACCGCCATTTGACCACCTGTAAGGATGATGATCAAACTCCCCGTCCTCGCCGCGTATCCCTCCCTCGGCAAACTGGCCGTGACAGTGGAACACGAGATTGAAAAAGATGTCGTTCTTCCGGGCGCTTTCAGTAACAACGTCGAGCCGCCACGCGTTCTGCATATTATAGTGATTGATGCCGCCATAACCTTTCCAGTCACCGCGCCACTCGATCTCGTAACCCCACGACGCCAACCATATCTCAGTGGCATTCATCCCGTTGCGCGCCAGTTTCTCGAAAATGTCCGTGTGGAAGTAACTCCGCCGATCAATGAGGAAACCGCCTTCGGATTTTCGAGTGTCATCCGGATGGTCCCGCACTGCCATCATCCCCTTTCCCAGCGTGACATTGTGAAACCTGTCGTCGTAAGTGCAGTGCAGGTTTATGCCCAGCGGATAGAAAAAAGACCCGTCGCTGAATTCAAAATAAAGCGGGTCTTTTTCGCTGACGCGAACAAACCCGCTCGAAAGAGGATCCGTCGCCGTGAATGTCATCTTTCCTGTCGAGACTTCCGAATCCTCATCGAGTGCAGTAATCCACAACGAGTATTCGCCCATCTCAAGCGGAGCTATCCTGAGCTTCCAGCACGGTGCTCCCACCGGCGTCAGCTTCTCATACACCCCGTCACGTTCGCGCACATAATTCTGAAAGTAGAAACATGGATAATCGAACGAGTTGCCGGATGGCGTAACAAAGCGCGCTGTCACGTCGATTCTCTCCGGATCGAACGGGTTCGGATAATGTCGCGTAAGATCGAAAACCGCCTCGAACTTCTCATACTGCGGCACAGTCACAGGGGAGCAGAGATTGATGATATTAAGCTTCGGCTGCTGCCTTATGCCGGTGTGGAAAAACGTGTCTGTGAGAACGAATTCCTTTGCAGACGCATTTCCATCGACCTTCGACACAGAATCGCCACTGCCGTGCTCGCGGAAACCGGGCGCCTTCACAGTCAGCCCCAGCTCACGCATTTTTCTGAGCACTGTGGGATCAAACGGCCGGAAATGGCCTCTCGGTGTCCAATTGTACTTCTTGCCGGCGTAGCTGAAAGGCGTCTCTTCTGATTCGTAAAGAGGGACAACGTACTCCGTCCACTCCCCGGGAACAGCCTTCTTCGGCAGAAGCTTCTGGTACCACCAGAAATCAACGTCCTTTATATGCAATATCAGCTCGACATCGTCGGAAACACCCTTCGGAGCGTAAAACCTGAACGAAAACGCCTCGTACACATTCTCCCCGTCCGTCACCTTCGCCGCAAATGTGTATTCTCCGGCTGATTCGATACCTATTCGTGTGTGGGTTTTGCCCTCGACGATCTCGTGGTGAACATAAACACCATCCTCGCCGTCGCCTGATCGCCAAACCCCATCGAATTCAGCCAGGAGAGGACCCACCTCGGCCCCAGACGCTGTGACCGAAAACACCAACCCGAGAATTGCAGCCCATGACTGAATTCTCATCATCGCCAAATTCAACTGCCAAATCCCTCCTTCCCTGCGCACAGACTGATCTCCTCACAAGCACTCCCGCAGAACGTCCCGGTGCATTCCAACTGCCATGATTTCAACGGTTTCCGAGGACAAATGTTCCGCAGAATATCCATCGATTTTCAGCAACAAGGCTGCGAATCGATGGTAGCGTCTACTGCCGTCTTGAACCCTATTATCAGCAGCAAACGCTGGAGTATGAATACAGGTCAAAATAAAGCAAGAGTGAAATAGTATAGCCCCATTAATTCTGTGAAAAACGAATGCAGAGAACTCATGCGTAAGTAACTTGCATAAAGCCTCTTACATCAAAGAACAACTCGAACGACTGCCAATAAACGATTGCGTCTCCTTCACTTCTCCCAGGAAAATATCGAAATGTGCAAAAAAACACTTGACACGCCGTGATCTCACCGTTACATTAGTACACTTGAAAGTGTTCGTAAGAGGAAATCTCAACGGTATTGCTGTTCTCATCTTCGCAAGTAAGATAAGAACAATATAACAATATCACAAACCATTCAAGGAGGCAAGCAACCATGAAAGAAATGAAAACTAACGTGCTCATCATCGATGATGACAAGGACTTCTCAAGGTCATTGAGCGACTCGTTGGAGGAAGGCGGGTTCCAGGTAAGGACGGCAAACAACCCTAAGAAAGGTATCGAGGAATTTCGGAAGAAAATATTCCATGTAGTTCTCCTCGACCTTCGGATGCCGGGGATGTCCGGTGAGGAGCTTCTCGCACAGCTCAGAAGGATTGACGACGACGCCTCAGTGATTGTTATCACGGCCTATCCGTCGATCGACTCCGCAGTCTCAACCACAAAGCTCGATTCATACGCGTACCTGACAAAACCCTTCGAGGTTGAAAGACTGATCGAGCTCATGAGAGAGGCGATTGAACAGCGGGGAATTAAGACACCTCCGGAGCGCCAGATACTAAGCACCCTCGGCGAGGAAATCCGCAGGGTCAGAAAAGATCGTGTGCTTACCCAGGGACAACTTGCAAACAGGACCGACCTGTCCAGAAGCCTTATCTCTCGCATCGAGTCAGGTTCTGCTGCGCCGTCGATCCCGTCGCTGTACAAGATCGCCAACGCGCTCAACGTCAGGATGGGCACCCTTTTTGCCAACATTCCGCAGCAAATCCGCGAAAGAGACCGCAAGCCGGCGTTACAATAACGCTCGCGACTAACGGTCGGGCTCGAAAGCGGATTCTAAGCTTTTCGTATAAAAGCTGTTTGGGAACGCGTCCTTCATCTTTGCGAACTGCTGGAGGGCGCTTTCTCTCTTATCGGCCTGCATAAGCAGCGAAATAAGGATGTAGTAGGTCTCAGGCTTGTACGATTCCTCGTCAAGAACCTCGAGGATGTAATAAGCGTACTTCGTGACCTCATTCAAGTTGTTCAGCTTGTGATTTATCCTTATGCGCAGCAGAAACGAATAACCGTCCAGCTTCACCTCCGGGTATTCCCATTCCCAGGTATCGAGCTTTTCGAGCGCTTCCTTGTACTTCCCTTTCCGCATATAGCCCTCGACAACCTGACCGTACGCTGTTTTCAGTATCATACCCGCTTTTTCGTCTTTCCTGACCGGCGGAATCTTTTCGTATGCTTTCTTGGCCTCGTCGAGCTTGCCGCGATAAAGGCTGATATCGGCAGTCCGGATCATCGCGAGTCTCCGGAGTTCAGGGTCTTTCGAGGTACTGAGTGCTTTGCTATACCACCCCGCAGCAGCGCCGTAATCTCTCGTGTAGAAAAGCTCAATGTCACCCAGCTCATACGCCGCCCGTGCAGCGTATTCCCCATCCCTCGCTGTCATCAACACCGATTCGTAAATCTCCGTACGCTGCCGAAAATCCCCCAGCCGGGGAAAATACTTCATCGTCTCCGCTATTCTGAGCTGATAAGGTGCGCGTCGGGTTCCATCTGACTCGGGGATCCTTCTCAACAACTGCCGGCACAAGAATATTATCCGCACCGGGTCGGGATCCACTTCCAACGAATAGAAGGTCAGCAGGTTTTGCAGTCCCGTTGCGCTCGTCGTCGAATAACTATATCCCCCGAGCGTCTTGCGGAAGGCTTTCCTCGTCTTCCCAAGACTGTTCGAGAGCGCCCCTTCATTGACATACACCGGTACGCGATGCGTTACATTGTGGAGGGATTTCTCCTTGTCCTGGATGAGGAGCGAGACGCTGTAAATGGCCGGGACCGCATATACGTGGCTTGGGTTCTTTTCGAAGGAAATCTCTCCGTCGCCAAAAACCCATTTGTGGTTCGCAATTTCATCATTGGGAAACGAGAACTGACGGAACTTGAGCTCTACGAGACCCGCGGCATCACCTATGGGATAAATCTCACCAAACCGGTATCTGAAATCAGCCACAGGCCCTTTCTTGTCCTCAATCCGGCGTATCCTTCCCGGAGCTATTCGCACAAACGCCGTAGCTGGAAGTAGCGAGAAGTACTTGTCCCCGGGCTTCTTCCATCCCGCAACTGCCGCCTGACCGCCGGAATACTCGACATGAAAGTAATCGATCTTGTGAATTCCCGCAACCAACCTGATCTTGCCATTCTTCTCCCCACGCACTGCCGAAGGCCCGTGCAGCCCCAGGAATTTCGCTATCGGCTTGTTGTCTATGAACAACATGGATGAATCATCCGAATTCGTGGCGAACTCGTAATCGCCCTCCTTGAGAATCTTGACATAACCCGAGTAAACGGAAAGATAGTCTTCTGACTGGCCGAACGGATTGTACCCGTCGAACACCGCGTCCCTGTAGCCTGCCCCGTCGAGTATCGAGGCATTTCTGATCATCTCCATGAAATCCGTCACGCTGTCCGAAGAGCCCTTGGGACGGCGGTAAGTCTTCAAAAGCAATCCCGCACGCGGGTACCACGTCGAATTGGGCGCAAGTATCGTTCTCGAACCCGTGTAAACATGATACTCGGACGAGTCGGTCATGCTGAACGCCACAAGGAACCTGTCTCCGGGACCGATCGCGATCACTCGCTGGTTGACGTCCGTATCTTTGTCGTCTGTCACAATAATGTCCCTGCCGTCTTCGCGGCACCTTCCTCCCGAGGAGAACTCGACATATGCCGTTCTGGATTCGGGACGCGAGCCTGTCCACACTATCATCCTGTACTCGTGCGAGCTCTTGAACCACGGCTCCTCCTCTTCCTCGTGATCATCGTCGTGGAAACGAAAGCAGAACACCGAAAGCGGCATCACACACAGAGTCACGATGAACCATATTCTCAGAATTCGTCTCTTATACATCAGTCGTCTAATCCTCGGTCTGGACTAATATACATCCTTAAACTCCTGCAGTGAAGCAACAATAAGACCTCGTTTCTGGCTTCCCTCGATTGCCATTGATCACCATCTGGAGGTTCGCGTCATCTCTCACAACTTGCAATAAACCACGCCTTGAAGTACCATCGGACCTGTATGAAAACGCCTATGAGAATCGGAAATAACAGATTGCACATGTCCGGTCTCACACAATCGCAGAGAGATGCCGTGACTCTCCGCGGTACCGATCTCCTCGTCTCTGCCGGCGCTGGCACAGGGAAGACCCGTGTACTCGTCAACCGCTTCATACAGCTCGTCCTCGACGACGAGGCCGATGTTGACGAAATACTCGCCGTCACCTTTACTGAAAAAGCCGCCGATGAGATGAAGCGTCGCATTGCCCAGGAGTTCCGAGACCGAGGAATGCACGAAGAAAAACGCGCAGTCGAGAACGCCTTCATCAGCACAATACACGGTTTCTGCGCCGGTGTCTTACGTGGAAGCCCGTTCGCTGCGGGCATAGACCCGGAGTTCCAGGTCCTCTCAGAGATCGACCAGGCCGTCGTGATGAACCGCGCCTACCTCGATCTTCTCGACACAGCGAATGAGGCCCTAATGGACCTCATCGACCTTTTCGGAGACAAGAATATCCGTCAGAGTGTCAAAGCATACATCGATCTCAATCGTTCCCTCGGACGCTCTCCCGACAGGACAAGGGAGATAATCAAGAACCCTGATATGCTCCTCGATAACCTCATCAAAGCTGTAGAAGCACATACCATTGTGATGCAGGCCGAATTGATCGAGATGGCGAGGCCCCTTCGCGGAGTTACAACCAACGGAAAAGTTGAGGAATACCGAGTTGACCTCCTCGAATATATTGATGCCTTGACAGGCAACATCCCCGATTCAGGCACGTTAATGGGCATTTATGAATTACTCAAGGGCAAGACTCTTACTCCCAAGAAGCGTGCAGATGACAAGGATTGCATGAATATTGGCAAAGCGCTTGAAAGCGTGAGAGACTTTCTGAAAAAGAGCATTTCCTTCCTTGAATTCGAAACGGAAGATGAGAGAAGTGACATAGAGAATTCCCTTCTCCCTTTCCTTGGAATTGCCGAAGCATTTTGGAGAAAATATGACGAACTGAAACGTGACGAAGGTCTGCTCGATTACGAAGACCTCCAACTGATGACAAGAGACCTCCTGAAAACCAACCAGGTGGTCAGGCGGGAATACACCTCGAAGTTCAAACATCTCCTCGTCGATGAGTATCAGGACATCAACACTCTTCAGAAAGAGATTCTCGAATTGCTCAAGCCAAAGAACGGCTTCTTCGTCGTCGGTGACACACGCCAGTCCATCTACGCCTTTCGAAATGCCGACGTAAGCATAATGAGGAAATACCGTCGGGATTGCAGGACGACTTCTGCCAGATGTATCGAGCTTAATGAGAATTTCAGGTCTCACGAGAATCTCATAGAGTTCATCAATCATTTCTTCTCATCGCTCTGGGAGGGCAAAGAGGAAAACCAGCCCCTTATCCATGCTCGCGACGAGGCGGATAAGACGATCGACCTTCCAAACGTCGAGCTTCTGCTCTTTACCGAAGACGTTGTCGAGTCAGGAAGCAATAAAATCACTCTTCATGATATAAGAGAATACGAGGCACAGGCTGTCGCCGCGCGAGTGGCCCAGCTCGTCCAAACAGGTTATCCGATTCCTGATTGGCAGTCGAGGGAACGTAAGCTTAGGGCTATCCGGTACGGCGACATAGCTGTTCTCGTCCATACACGGAGCACGTACAGATTCTATTCCGCTGCGTTTAGCCGGCAGGGAATTCCCTTCTCGATGCACCAGAGTATGGACTTCTTCGAACAGAGAGAGGTGAAAGACATGCTCGCATTCATGTCCGTCGTCGACAACAGCCGGAGGGATATTGACGTGGCCGCTGTATTGCGTTCGCCGTTGTGTGGAATTTCCGACGACGCTCTCGTCTACATCAGGAAGTACGCCGAACATAATGAGATAGCGAGACGCAGTCACCGAGAAGGACCCTATCTCGTCCAATCCTTACGCGGAATAGTCAATTCGGACGTCCTTGATGAAGACGACAAACGCAAGGCGAGAGATTTCATATCGTTGCTCGATCATCTGCGCGAGATCAAAGACCTCGTACCTCTCGTCGAGCTTTTCGATATCATAATGGACCGTACGCAGTACGAGGCAAGAACGCTTACGCTTTGGGGCGGCGACAGAAAGATCGCTAATCTCAGGAAAATGCGCGAGCTGATGGACATTTACGCAAAGCAGCCGCATGCCGGCATCTCAGGATTTGTCGAATTTTACAATAGTGTCCGTGATTGGGGTCTCAGGGAGGAAGAAGCCGAACAGGAAATAGAAGAAGAGGACAAAGTGAAGTTCATCACCATTCACGGCGCTAAGGGTCTCGAATTTCCTGTTGTTATTGTTGCTGATTTAGCAAGAGGATACTGGCCTGAGAAAAAACCCATTCTTGTTTCACGCAATCTCGAAGCTGGTTTCCCTCATGTCGAGAAGAGAAAAGGAGATACGCTTCGCAAACGCTTGATCAAGATCGCGCGAAAGCGAAGCGACCTCGAAGAGAAAGAGAGGCTATTGTACGTCGCAATGACACGTGCCCGCGATTACATCATCTTTGCTGGATCGATGACAGAAGAAGCTTCCTCGACTATAACCTCCCCCTTGGACATCATCAATAAACACCTCATCAGCACAATCGGTTTGGACAAGGAGTACGACCGCACTGAGATGTCGTACGGCCGTTCGCGAATCATCGTGAGCAAAAACCCCAAGAGAAAGGTGGATGAGGTAAAGATTGCGCGCCCATTCATCAGCGAGGTTAAAGAATTCGTCGAGAAACGACGCGGAATACCGAGAACCCTTGTCGATGGCTATGACCATCATACAGAACAGGCTGTTCGTAAAGCGATGGACTTCGTTCGCCGAGTAGAAGAAATGGAGGTGCCGAGCATACCCGACCACCTCGCTGTCAGTGACCTGATGCTCTTCAAAGAGTGCCCCCGTAAATACTACATCCTGAGAATACTCAACCTCCCTGACGCCTATTTGACCGGATCGCAGTTCGTCGAGAGATCTGCTGATAGCGAACTGCGCGGCGCTCCTCTCGGTGAGGTCGTTCACACCTGTCTTGAGCACATTGATTATGTGAAAGACCGTCAGGCTGAGATCAAACGGGTGGTAGGTCCGCTGGAACTCCCGGCTAGTGACCAAAGCAAAGTCTCAGACGTGCTGAATCGACTGCTCGAGAGCGAATTGGCTGATGAAATCCGAAAAGCGGGAGCAGTTCTCCGTGAAGTCCCCCTTACATTATACGTCTCGGATATCCCGATTCGTGGCAGGATTGACCTGCTCTATCGAACACAGGACAAATCTTGGCGTTATGTTGACTACAAAACTAACAACATCACACCTGGCGATGTCGACGACGTGGCCGAGCATTACCGGCTTCAGATGGAGCTCTACGGATTGACTTTGTCAAAGATGGAAAATATAATTCCAACCGATGCTGTTGCATATTTTCTCATGCCGAATGAGTATAGGAGCTTCGAGCTTACGACCGACGTCCTTGAACGTTGTTCGCGTCAGGTCGAGGAGATGATACATCGTATCAAAGCCCGTGACTTCGGACCGGCCGATGAGAAATGCTGTAGGTCGTGCGAATACCATGAACTCTATTGTCGGCATTTGCCCCATGCGAAGTGACTGATGGTCGCCTACTTCTTTTTAATCATTGCAGAGAGGGTTTCCAACGTGCTGCCCAGGAACGCAGCTCTCGGTGTAGGGAGGTTTCTTGGCAACCTGTGGTATTTCCTCGACGCCAGGCGCCGTCACGTCGCGAAGAGGAACCTGCTCGCGGCTTATTCCGCAGAGAGAACATACGCGGAGATATGCCGACTCGCCAGGAACTCATTTCGCCACATTGGGATGGCGTTTATCGATTCGTTATGCATAGGTAAACACCTTGGGTCGCGGCATTCGGACCTCATTTCTGTCGAGGGCATTGAGCATGCAGAAGCGGCGTTCAGGAATGGGAAAGGTCTCCTGCTTGCCACACCGCATTTCGGCAACTGGGAGCTGCTTGCGCTTCTCGCGCAACAGCTCTCTGGCCCGCTGCACAGTGTGACTCGCGCTATTGTGAATCCGCATATCGAGAGGCACGTACTTCGCACCAGGAAGCTCTGGGGAATGCATCTGATCGATAAGAAGAACGCTGCGCGGAGGATTCTCTCGTGCCTGAGGGAGAACTCCGCCGTGATCATTCTGATGGACCAGAACGCCGGAGGCGAGGGTATCTACGTAAATTTTTTTGGCAGAAGGGCGTCCACATTTGCGACGGTGGCCTCGCTCGCACGACGCACTGGCGCTCCAGTTCTTATTCTGTATTCGGTGATGGACGACGATAAGCGATACAGGTTTGTATTTGAGACGCTGGCCGATATGAAGACGAGTCATGACGTCAGAGAAGACGTGCTCCGAATGACAGCGGCAATCACAGCACGGTTCGAGCAAGTGATTCGTGAACACCCGCAGCAGTACTTCTGGGTACACCAGCGGTGGAAGCCGATTCAGAATGAAGTGATGAAAGGAGAGTTCCGTCGTGTCGAGAATGTCATCATCAAGGGCCCTAACTGGATTGGCGATGTCGTCATGTCGCTTCCCGCTATCGCGTATGTGAGAAAGGTATTCCCCGAGGCAAATATCCAGATGCTCATCAAGGAACACCTCTCCGACCTCGTGTGTCACAACCGCCATATCGACGGCGTGATGACGTACAGGCGCAGAAGATGGCCTGCGAGACTTCTCGACGAGTGGAGCATAGTCCGGCGAATTCGCCGGCAGTATTTCAACCTCGCGGTCATTTTTCCGTACTCTATCAGCTCCGCGCTTTGGATGTTTCTCGCCGGCGTAGCCATTCGCCTCGGTTCAGCAGCACGAGGACGAAGGATGATTCTCACACACACGATCGGGCCGCCTCATCGTGATGAACACCAGGCCGACTATTTTCTCCGTATGGCGAGGATGCTCGGGACGAAAGACATCGAAACGGGGGCTGTTGTGACGGTGGGGCCGAACGACGAGAAAAAAGCTGATGATATCATGCGTGAGCTTTGCGCGGCCAAGGCTTCTTATATGATTGGCATCCATCCCGGAGCAGCATATGGCCCGGCTAAAAGGTGGCTCGCCGAGAGATTTGCCGAACTGGCAGTCCGATTGACCCGTGATGGAATGTCCGTTGTCGTATTCGGGTCCCCGGACGAAAAGGAGCTTGTGGACGGGATCATTGCCCAGACAAATGGGACTGTAGCCAATCTCTGCGGAAACCTATCTCTGGCCCAGTTCACCGCCATGCTCAAACGGTGCGATGTCGTCGTCACAAACGACTCCGGCCCGATGCATCTCGCCGGCTCAGTCGGTGCAAAAGTCGTCGCCATCTTCGGATCAACGAGTCCTGATGCAACCTCGCCAACCGGTAAGCACAGGATCATCTGGAAAAACACCGATTGCAGTCCGTGTTTCAAGAGAAGATGCCCCACTGATTTCAAATGCATGAAATCGATCACGACTGACGAGGTCTACTCGGCAGTAAGAGACGTGCTGAACATAAAGGACAAGAAATGACGAGGCCGCCGATTTCCGCATTCATAGCCACACAAAACGAGGAGGAGCGTATCGGCAGGTGCCTTGAAAGCGTCAAATGGTGTGACGAGATAGTAGTCGTCGACGACAACAGCACGGACCGGACAAAAGAAATCTGCCGCAGGTATACCAAGAAAATCTTCAACCGGAAGTGGGACGGCTACGCGAGTCAGAAAGGTTTCGCAATGCAGCAAACCACGAACGAATGGGTCCTTCTCATGGACAGCGACGAGGAATTATCACCGGCTCTCGTAGACGAAATACAGACCGAATTCGAAAACGTGCCCGACAGTGTCTCCGGTTACGAGATGCCGAGGAGGGTCTTCTACCTCGGCAGATGGATAAATCACTCGGGTTGGTATCCCGATTACAAGCTCAGACTTTACCGCAAGTCCAAGGGATACATGGGCGGCGAGGACCCGCACGAGACATTCATACTCGATGGAGAGAAAAAGCGGTTGAGAAACGATATCCTTCATTATTCATACAGGGATATCGCCGAGCAGGTCGCAACACTCAATACGTATTCTGATATCTTCGCTGAGCTCAAGCAGTGGAGGTCAACCGATATCTTCAGAATGCTAATCAAACCGCCTATCAAATTCATCGAGGTCTACATAGCCAAAGCCGGTATTCTCGACGGGTTTCAGGGATTTGCAGCGGCATCGATGATGTCATATTTCGTGTTTATGAGATATGCTAAAATGTTTGAGAAACGATATGGAAAGAAAAACGGCGCTAACAGGCCCGATTGAGGGTTTCGGCCACTATCTCGTTACTGAACGCGGGTTATCGCAGAACACCCTCGAAGCATACGCACGGGACATCCGCAAGTTCGCCACATTTCTTGAAGGAATCGCGAAGACATCATTTAACGGAGTCCGTCCGGGAGACATCGTCGAATACATGATTACAGAGAAAAGAAAAGGCATGGCCATAAATTCTTTGGCGAGAAATGTCGTGGCGATAAAGATGTTTTTCAGATACCTTGCGGGCGAAAAACTCGTCGAAACAAATGTGGCCGACGAGATCGACACACCAAGGCTCTGGAGACACCTCCCGGAGGTTCTGACCGTCGAGGAAGTGAATAAGCTCATCGAGCTGCCCGATACGACTACCGCCGCCGGCATTAGAGACCGCGCGATAGTCGAAATGCTCTACGCAACTGGAATGCGGATATCCGAGCTTGTGGACCTGAAACTCAATCAATTTGAGCCTGTGGAGCAGTTCGCTATTTGCAGGGGTAAAGGATCGAAGGAACGCATAATTCCCGTCGGGGGCCAGGCGACTGAATGGACGAAACAATACGTCCGCGATATTCGCCCGAGCCTCTCCAGGAACAAGAAGCCCGCCGAGCTGTTTATCACCCGGTTTGGTCGGAAATTCACTCGCCAGGGAATGTGGAAGCTTCTCCACAAATACATTGATAAATTGGGTCTGGAAAAAACAATAACACCGCACACACTGCGACATACCTTCGCGACACACCTCCTCCAGAACGGCGCGGATATACGTGTAATTCAGGCCATGATGGGACACTCCAACATCTCCACAACACAGCTATACACTCACGTTGACACAAACCGGTTAAAGAGCATTCATAAAAAGTATCACCCAAGAGGTTAAAGGAAAATGAGCAGTCTCAAGAATGCAACAGCCACAGTCACCGCAATACTGCTGGTTCTCATCTTAGCGCAATCACCTTGCGAGGAAATCAAACTCGACATAAAGCAGCAGCGCCTTGAAAACGGATTGAATATCCTCGTCCTCGAACGCCGTCATTCGCCGACTGTATCCGCATACATGTACTATCCGGTAGGCTCTGCGAATGAGATTGCCAACCGAACTGGTATCTCCCACTTCATCGAGCACCTCATGAGCAAGGGCACCAAGACACTCTGCACAACTAACTACGAAATCGAGATCCCCCTTATGAAGGCCAAGGACGAATTGCACCGGGAAATAAGAGAAGAGTCCGGAAAGTCAGATCCCGACGAGACGAAGCTCAAGGAACTCAAGACGAAATTGGAGGAGCTCGAGACACAACACAGCAAGTACAGTGTCAGCAACGAGATCGATAAGATATATATCGCTGCCGGAGCGCAGAACATGAACGCTGCAACATACATCGACTGGACAAGATACTACGTCAGCCTTCCCAAGAACAAGCTCGAGCTCTGGTGCGCCATCGAGTCCGAGATAATGCGAGGACCCGTATTCAGGGAGTTCTACACCGAACGCGACGTTGTTGCTGAGGAAAGGCGAATGAACTATGATGACGACCCTGGGGGCGCACTGTACGAGCAGCTCATCGCCGCCGCATACACCGTACATCCCTACGGTGTACTCACAATCGGCTCCATGTCCGATATACAGAACTTCACACGCGAATACGTCTATGAATACTATCGTCAATATTACGCGCCGAACAGGGCTACAATCGTTATAGTCGGCGATGTCGTAGCGGAGAAGGTCTTCTCCCTGATGCGGAAATACTTCGCTGACATCCCTCGCCAGCCCGACCCGTCTGAGGTCACCTCGGTAGAACCGCCTCAGCGTGGCGAGCGGAGAGTCGAGGTGGAATTCGACGCCAATCCGAAAATCGGGATTGCCTTTCATAAGATGAGCGTAACCCATCCCGACCAACCGGTCTTCGATGTACTGGCTCAGATCTTGTCGAGCGGAAGGACCTCCCGACTATACAGAAAACTTGTCGAAGAACAACAGATCGCCGTCTCTGTAAGCTCAGGCACTCCCGATACCAGATACCCCAGTCTGTACTACATCTTTGCCGTGCCCAGAGCGCCTCACACAGTCGACGAAGTCGAGAAATCAATCTACGAAGAAATCGAAAAACTGAAGATACAAAAGGTGTCTGACTGGGAACTGCAGAGGGCCAAAAACAGGCTCACTGCAGACTTCATTCTCGAACTGAGATCGAACGATGGACTGGCGGATACGATCGGTTTCTATTCAGTCATCGATTCATGGAAATACATAACAACACTTCTCGAGAAATGGAACGCCGTGACCGCGCAAGACATTCAACGCGTAGTGCAAGAATACCTTGGCAAGTCAAACAGGACCGTGGCTTACATCGTCAACACAAAATGAAAGGTGTGTCCCAGCAGGACAAAGATGCGCTGCTGATGAAACAAGAGGCCTATCCACAAATCAAAATCCGTGAGCATATAAAACGCGCGGACTCAGCGTCGACAGTCAAGGCAAGGGCCTTTATCGATAGGGGAGCCGGCTGCCGCTTGACAGATCTCATATTCAGACCTCTTTTCGCGTTCCTGAAATGCATCCTCTCGAGACGGCAGATCTTCAAAGGCACGAGCGGAATCACTATCTCCGTCTTGAAAGCTTACGAGGAATTCATCACGTACCTCAAACTCTGGGAGCTCCGACATGTCCAGGATGGCGGCGAGAAATGAGTCCTGTCGATAGAACACTCCACCACGAGATCACCAGGGCCAAAAATAACACCTCGTGGAGCGGTGCCGTGATGCTGGACTTCCTTGAACGTGTCTTGGTTATTCGCCTCGGAGCTTTCGGCGATGTCGTACGCACGATACCTGCTGTGGATGCCCTCAAACAGCGTTATCCCGCTGCCGCCATTACCTGGCTTGTCGACGAGAACTCCGCGGGTATTCTGCAGACACTCGAATGCGTCGATTCCATAATCGCACTGTCGCGAAAAGGCTTCTTACGTGACCTTGCAGGCGCTGTCTCAGCTGTAAGCCAAATAAGGCGGCGCAAGTTCACGTGCATCTTCGATTTTCACGGACTCTCCAGAAGCGGCTTATTCTCCCTCCTGAGCGGCTGCAAACACAGGGCGGGTTTCGCAAAGGGACATGTCCGCGAATTCAATTCCCTGTTCAACAATATCTACGTTGATCCGGGTACCGAGCTCATCTCACGCTACGAGAAGAACCAATCCCTCGTCGAGCTGTTTGACGTCCAACCGAAACATAGTCCCCCGAAAATGAACCTTCCCCAGAGGGAACGCCGGGAAATCGATTCATTCGTTGGATCATTGAAAAGCAGCGGATTTGTCTGCCTCCATCCGGGAACGAGCTGGAGAGGAAGATACAAACGATGGTTCCCTGATAGATTTGCCGTCGTCGCTGACACAATTGTCGAGAAGTATGGCCTCGATGTTATCCTGCTGTTTACCGACGACGAGAAGGAAATAGTCGATGAGATAATCTCCCGGGCCCGTAGCGAACTCAAATTCTCGCCGAGAATCAACCAGCGACAACTTGCTTACCTCATCGGCGGATCAAACCTTTATGTCGGCGTTGATTCCGGCTCGATGCATCTGGCCTCGATCATGAAGACGCCCGTAGTAGCCTTGTTCGGCCCTTCGGATCTCGTACATAACAGGCCCCATGATTACGCACCCTACAGGATCGTACAGGGCAATGTCGAATGCTCCCCGTGCCGTATACGAAACTGTGCCAACAGAATATGCATGGATGCAATCCAGCCCGAGCACGTGATCGAGGCGATCGAAGAGATCATGTGTGAACACTCTCCTTAGCGAATGCGGAAGGCGTGACAGAGCCAAACGTGATCCAAACCCGATCACACCTGCGGCCGAGCAGTGGAATTCATCATATCGGTGAAGGAAACAACTTGGTTTAGTAAGGACGAATGACCAGCCCTGAGATCGTGCGGACAAGGCAACGGTAGGTCAGATAATAGTCCCCGAAGGGATCAGTGCATTCTTCTCGACAATCACTATCCCGTCCCTGACGTAATAACCCTTGCCGTCGAAATCGATGTGTTTCTTCTTGTTGATTATCTTTACGTTATTGCCTATGTGTGCGTTCTTGTCGATGATCGCGTTTCGTATTAGGCAGTTCTTGCCGATGCCGAGACCCGTACGCCGCCTGGGGCTCAAACGCTCTTTGTCGTAGTAGTCATTACCCATGAGTATCGAACGTTCTATCTTAGTGCCTTCTCTGATTATACTCCGAATCCCTATGATGGAGTTCTCAATCGACGAAGCTGTAATCACGCTGCCCTCCGCGATCAGAGAATCCTTGACCGTGCAGTTCAGCGTTTTTGAAGGCGGAAGCAGCCGGGGGTGAGTGAATATCGGCCCCTCTGGAGAGAAGAAATCGAAACTGGGTTTCTCCGTCGTGAGGTCTATGTTCGCCTCATAGAATGACTTGATTGTACCGATGTCTTGCCAATAACCGTCGAAAGGATACGCGCGAACACGGTATCTCTTCAGAGAAGAGGGAATCACGTCTTTGCCGAAGTCAATCATCTCGTCCTGCTCAAGCATCTCTTCAAGAACATCACGGTTGAATACATAGATGCCCATCGAGGCGAGATAGCGCTTGCTGCTCGTCGTCTGGAGCTTGTTCTGGGATATGAGATCGTCGCTGAGCCGGAGGCTCCGCACAAGCTCCGGGTCCTTGGGCTTCTCATAGAACTTCACGATGCGTTTCTTCTCGTCTATCAAGGGGGCACCAAGGCTCGTGACATCATCACGGCTCACAAGCACGGCCCCGACCGTTATCTGGGAGTTCGTCCTCACGTGCTGTCCGATGACTCTGCGAAAATCCATACGGTAAAGATGGTCCCCTGCGAGGATGAGGTAGTGTCTGAAACGATGATTACGGAAATGAAGAAGGTTCTGCCGGATAGCATCGGCTGTGCCCCGATACCACTCATAATTCCCCTGCCGAATCTCGGCCGCCAGCACCTCCACAAACCCGGGCGACAGATAGTCGAACTTAAAGCTCTGCGCGATATGTCGGTTCAAAGAAGCCGAGTTGTACTGTGTCAGCACAAATATCCTCCGCAAGCCCGAGTTAATGCAGTTGCTCACCGGTATGTCAACAAGCCGGTATTTCCCCCCAAGCGGTACGGCAGGCTTGGACCTGTCCTTCGTCAGCGGGAAAAGGCGCTTGCCCTCGCCC
>SDBU01004669.1_pt1 | contig 16715 bp, 27 predicted proteins | sample 2277071 | NCBI WGS metagenome assembly SDBU01 (sample SAMN10397929, study PRJNA504765) | marine sediment metagenome | isolation source: marine sediment core GS08_GC12, 126 cmbsf | place: Arctic Ocean: Gakkel Ridge, Loki's castle | collected 2008
AACTGAAGCAGCCCCTAAACTATCACTGTCTCTAAAAACAAGAATAGGCGTAGCACTTAAAATTGTTATATTTCCTGATGTTATCGTGCCACTTGAACTGTAATCCCCGGTACCTGCTGAGATATCAATATCCGCCCCTGTGATATTCCCCACACCCGTAAAGTTACCACCCGTTAAAGTTGCCACAGTATCAGTGAACGTATTAGCTGTAAGCGTCCCTGCAGTCAGGGTGATACTGTTCGAAGCAATAACCCAATCTTCAAATAAATCTACAGATCCATCAGCGTTCAGATAATTAGCGTCAGCGTGGTTCCCCCAGCCGTAAGCGGTGTTCCAATTCGTAAAATCAGCATCCAAAACAATAAGAGTCTTGAACCGAGGTACATTTTCAATCGGATATATATATCGCGCAGGTTCAGCGAAACATAAAGGTACGAAAAACAATAATAGTAATAATCTTTTCAATACAATACCTCAGGTCTGTCCGGGTAAAGGCCACTACCCTCAAGTGGAGCGTTTATTACATCTTTATTCCCGCGATTGATATTCTTACCGTTCACAACCTCATCGCCGCCCCAGGCCCCGTTGCCGGCTTTTGCAGAGTTTAAATCCATATCCCAGACGAATCTGAGTTTATTATAAATCTCCGTCCGCTGCTTCATCGGCTCGGCAAGCATCATAGATATTTTATCGGAGATTAACTTTGCAAACCAGGCCGGATAAGAGGCCTCGTTAGTTCTCAAAATTATGAACTTAATATAAACCGTATCCTGAGAAGTCAAAATCACATCAGTTTGATTATTAGAGCTATCTACATAAACTTCCCTGGAGTATGCGTACTCGAGCTTATCGCCGTTCTTATCGCACATCGCTAACACCCTGCGGCATCCCGCGGGGACGGCGTACTGATGGTCATAAGAACCAAAGGCAGGATCATCGGATAGTTGGGCGAGTTCTTTCCTGGCCGTTAGAAACTTCCAGTCAACGGCCATATCGACAACTTCAAGTAAGCAAAACTCGTACATATCACTTGCCAGGCGTGCCGCTTTGGAATCATCTTCAAGGGACGATAGCTTCGCCGATCCGGTTTGAAGCAATCCGGCGTTTACAATTTTCAGTTTATTCAGGGCCATAACTAAACCTCATTCTTTTTCAAAATACTGTTATGCCGCACAAAGAAACAAACCAACTCAACTGTTTCGTTATAAGTAAAGTACGAATTTAAGTGTCCTATATGAAAATGACAACCCTTGCCACCTCCACACAGGGCTATCAGATTCGTAAGTACAAGGGCAAGCTCAGGAAATAAGTGTCGCGGCTTCTTATGATGCACCTCAATCTTTTTCTTAGAACCACAGCAGACACATTCTTTTGGAACTGTCTTAAAAAATTCCCTTTTACACCTCTGCCAACTCCAGTTAAGAGAAGCTCCGTCTTTGGCAGTCAGATTCAAATAATGGCGTTTCAATGCTCCGAACATTAGAACCTCTTAGCTATCCGTTTCAATGGTTATTCCTCTTCCATTACATTTAAGGCAATCTTCCCATGCGCGATACTCTTCATTTTTTACCTTTGGAGGAAAAAATCCTTTTTCTCCTTTACATTTTGGACATACTTTGAAACCAAGCATAGCTTTTCTAATTTGTTTTGTTAAAGTTAGTGCTTTTTTATGGCCTTCTATATCACATTTAAGGTCCTGTTCATATACAGCCATTTTCTTGATTACATCCAATAAGGAGTTGACCCGTTCTTTGCCGTTACATCGTACCCCATCTATAACATGACCAATGAACACGGTTGGAGAACTGTCAAAATGATCAATTTTTCTATATTGTTCAAGAAGCTTGTCAACCTTTTTGACTACTTCCAACTCCTTGCCTTTTGGTGGATAATGTTCTGCTGGCATTTTTTAGAACCTCCGGCCATAGACCGTTATATCGCCGGCCTCTGTAGTCTGAGCTGGTAAAGCGTCATAGACAACTACCTGAATATATTCTAAGCCGGTAGTTTCGATCACAATGAAAGCCATCTCATTATCAGTGGAGTTATATACCATTACATTATTACCATCCCCATCTCTCGGCCATTTTGTAGTTTCGTCGATATTGATAGTATCGGCCCAAAATGCGGGGTTACTTTGTACTGATACAGTTGCGTTCCCAGAAGATCCGGTGCCGGAACAAACAATAGTCCCATCCGTCCTGCCGGTTACGGCATAATATCCGTTAGCAAGATTCGATCCATTTGTCGATGCGGAAACACGAATTACCATACCTGCAACAACGCCCACTCCAACGCCGGTTTTGGTGAACGTGGTATCCGCATGCGTATAAGCTACACCCGTCATATCGATTAACGCGCCTAAAGCATCGCCGGAATCAGGGTAAATAACAACAGCCTGCGTACCGACTATGCAATCGCCCTCAACGATATTCTGGAGCATACCGTTCACTTTCGACCAGCCGACGATATTGAAGCTGAATGTATTATCAATTGTGTTATCAGCTCCTACATCGTAATTCTTAGCACAAAAACCAAACATCCACTTTGAGCCTGGAGAATAACCCTCATGTCTGCTTACTGGATCGGAAGATGGTATTTTGAAAGCGCCTCCGGTGAGAACCGTACTGGTATCCTTACCTGCGAAATTCCCACCTGACACAGTGGAGCTCAAACCAGTTAAGTCATAGACCGCTGCGAAAGTAGCGCCATCCTCATCCGCCGTCTCACGAACCAAGTGCCAGCTTGAATGATATGTATCGAGAGGTTCGGCTTTCGTAAATGCCGGCAACATCAAACTGACCACAATAACCAGAAGCATCAGGACAGTTAAGATTATCTTTCCTGTTCTTACAATCATTTTCATAGGAATACTCCTTAAAATATAGGTGCGAGCCGAAACCCGCACCCGTTAAACTTTATTGAGCTGTTACAGTTACGCCATCAACAATCGGAATCCAAGTCATACTCCATGTAATATTACCATTTGGAGTAAGGTCATCAGTGTCCACTGTCTCAATCATACCTGGAGTGCAATACCAGGAACTCATCAAGCTGCCCGCACCTGTCGCCCCTAAAGCCAGTGGTGTCAATACTGATGGATTAACATTTGTGAAGATAATTCTCCCACCATCAACGGCACCGGTCATATCTACGGCTGTAGAAAAATCGTAATCTAAACCGGCTTCGGTAGCATCCATCCAGATTTTTGTAGTACAAGCCGTGGCAGCGATAGCAGTAGTAACCTCACCGACAAAAGACGTAATCATGATGGGGCCGTTTGCAACCAGGAACAGATCTTTATCTGCAATAATAACACCCGTTATCTGGGTAGCATACGTCCTGCCGGCTACAGTGGTTGTGCCGTCAACCTCGTTGGCAATAGATTCAAGGCGTTCGTAAAGAGACCCGTCAGCATTAGCCGCGATGTTAGTGGAATCAACTGCATTGTCAGCATCAGTCGGAATACCGATAATACCAGCAAGGCCTACCGCTACGTCTATCAAAGCGGCGCCATCGGAACCTAAAGCATCAACAAGAGAAACACTGTCGCCTAACTCTGTACCTAACGCCGTGCCGCCAGAAGCTATGAAAGCCGCCAGTGAGTCGGTTGTTGGAGAGGCAGGTAGTGTAACGCCTGAAACAGCATCAAGAGCCTCAGCCTCGATCTGCGCCAATTCAGTAACGCCCCAGCGATTTACGCCAGTCTCATTAGTTGTCCATGGAACGGGAGTGGTATCGGAACTATCCTCATCACCCCAAAGCCCACCGCCGCCGTCCATCAATCCAGTATCATAAGAATTGCCAATAGCGTCCGTAATAACAAGGTTGTCGTTACAGAATCCCGTTGCGTTACCAGAAAATTCAATGCCATGCTGTCCAGTAGTCATGTTGACCACTTTGTTGTGTTCAATATTACATTCTATATCAGCTTGATCACTAAAAATGGGAGCAATCGCAAACTCACCGACAATGAGGTTGTCAATAAGCGTAAGCCTGTGTACGATTCCAGCTCCACCGTTAAGCCAATGGTCTGCACCGACCGCATCTGCACTATAAGCCGTACAACCGATAAAAGTTGCATCATTAGAATCAGTGGTAAGCTGGACGCCTATATTAAATTCAAAGGTTGACGTGCCAGGCTCTGGCCATTCCATGCCAATAACGGTTAATCTCTTACCATTCGCCGGAACGGACAATCCAACAACAACCTCACTTATACCAGCCAATAGCCTACCGCCTATAATTGTAACATCGGCAACGCTGACAATAACGGTAGTATCGGTATCAGCAAAAGTGTACGTCCCTTGCTGATCCCTATTGCCTAAATGCATAATAGTAATGCCATTACAATCGGCATCCCACAGGCAAGGATCACTACCGCTTTCGGCATGACCTGCGGCGACATAGATAATATCACCGTTGTTAGCCGCACATAGATCAATACCCGCCTGGAGGGTCGCTACAGCAGTTGACCAGGACGTGCCGGTACCCGCACCCGGTGTACCAGAATCGACGTAGAATTTATCACCTGTCCCAAGCTCGGTCCCTTCAAGGTTCATAGCGTCTATCGCTCGAAGTGCATTTGTTCCGTAGTCCTTAAGCCCGCCGTTATTGAACCAGTCGTTGGTTATTTTACCTCCGATTTTTCCAAGTGGATAACCGGACGCTCCGCCAAATACCGTGTTGGCAAGTAACATCAGGAGCATAATAAATACAAATTTCCTTTTCATTTTAGTATCTCCAAAAAAGTTGTGGGGCGGGCAAACACACCGCCCCGGTTAATTGTTATGAACCAGTATTCTCCTGGTCCAGGTCAGTCTCTGCACTCTCAGGCGAATCGGACAGATACGCCTCGAACTTGCCGGTTGTGGTGAAGATATTGAAGTATATGGCAAGATACTGTTGGTACTTGGCAACTGGTAATACCTGGTTGACGAGTAGCTTTCCAGCCGTCATAACGGTATCAGCAAACCGCCATTTCTGGATAGTCTTCTGACCCGTAGTACCATCAGCCGCCGTTGCAGTTACAAGCTGGAACTCAACAGAACCCGTACCAGACGCCGCTTCTTTTGATCTAATGATTAGATAAATCGGCCTCTTGCCGGCAGCGATATTTATCGCCGCTTTCTTTAAGTTAAGCTTGTTCGTACTAATCGCATCTCCTGAAACCGTCTGTGCGAAATCAGCCTCCGTACCAGCCGAATACGCATAAGTGAAATGATTGTTAATATCTTTCATCGTTACTACTCCTAAAAGAGTTTTCTTTTACTTTTTCAATGGCTACTCTCACCTCCGAAATCAAGCTACCTGTGCTTGTGTGTCGGTGATTGAATCTTCTCGATGGATCGGAACGCCATTACAACTGAGTATTCGACCCACTGTTGGCATGGCTGAATCCGCACCTTTAGTTAGATCGAATATTGTATTACCCTGCTCATTAGCGCGTCTGGTCATCTGTTTCATTAGGGTACGATTGACATAAATAACCGCTCCGCGACCGTTGTACTCAAGATCGATTATCGCGTCGGTCAGAAGGTTCTCATCGAAGCTGAAATCATCTACACCGTCGATATTACTCGTAGAGATATTTACAATTCTCTTTATACAACGGGGGTCGTAGATGAATAGACCAAACTGTATCTGGAACCATGTTTGGTATGCGGGGAACTTCTTTACCCCGGAGGTACCCGGCTGATCGACCAGCTCGACGGGGAAAGTCCTGCGTCTGATGGTCTTTTGGTTATCACCGCTTGGAGCGATAATAGAGACCATCTTAGGACCGTACTGAATGATATAAATCGAGGTTTTATTAGCCGTGACTGATGCGTCACCGCCTGCAGTATCGTACACATAATCACTCGATAAAGAATTGTAGTCGGACCTGTTGTTAATACCGTTGATCTGCATACTGTTCGTTGCTCGATCACCGCCGATGAGACGGCCGGCTACGGTCTCGATCATACCTGAGACAAAAAGAGCCTCTTCCTGGTTAAGCTTCGAAGCACCACCTTCATTCTCGATAAGGTCCGCATCAACAACGAGCAGATCAGCGAGTATTGACGTGGGTTCCGTTGCCTTCTCAGTTGAAGCTGCACTTGCAGAAACACCCATACCATAAGCACGTTCGGTACCAGTAGGCTTGGTTGCGACTCTCGTAGCTTCGTGATACGTCCTGTTGTTGGCACCTTCCCAATACCCCTCCATTGCGATTGGCGTTACTTTTGATATTACATCAATAAGCTCCGTCATCGAACCATCGGGGTTTTCTCGCTTGATCAATTCAGCGAGAGTTAATCCTGTTCCTATCGTTGCCATGTTCTTGACTCCTAAAAAAAGTTTTTTAATCTTTCGGTAGGAATCTGACAACATAGCCAGGCTACCTAACACTCACAGCTGTTTAAGCTGGCCTGCTCTTTGCAGGCTGAGCATCAGGCCGTATTTCTACGGGAATCTGAAATATATTCACTTTTTAATTCGGACGATATTTTGGGAGTATCAACCGCTTCACGCTGGTAAAAGTTGGTTTCGGAAGCTTGATAACTCCGCGTTTCTTCTTTTTCTTAAGAATAGATATTAAAAGGGCATCAGGGTCACTGATGGATTCTATTTTAATCTTTTCCATGAAGTTTTTCGGTACAACATCTTTCAACACTTCCCGCAACACTATCATCTTACCGCCATTCCTGGGACGCCCTAATAGAACGTAGAAAGCCCGGAGTATATCGTCAACGGTAAAATCTTCTTTTATTTGTTCGTTTGGTGCTATCATTCTTTGGGCCATAGCTCCTTTCTATTTGGATGTCTTTTTTTTGCCGAGTCCAATTTAGAGTCAAACTCAATATCAAGTATATCCAAAGAATAAGAGAATCCCACCTTTTCCTTATTACGCTTACTTTCGGTACGGCTCGTGAGTTTTAAAGTTACCTTAGCCTCAAAAGTTTTACCAATATCTTCCTCTGATAATGGTAATTCTTTGTCGATATAAAGCGTAGGATAGAATGGCTCTGGCTTGGGTTCTACCGGCTGTGCCATATCCTCTTTTTTCGGGATCTCTTTTAAATCTATTTTCATTCTTTACCCCATAACTCAGGCCGGTTTGGATGGAGTCGTTTATTCTTTGCATACTCCGATTCGTTACCACCGGCGCTGTTGGCACCCTGGGGGAAGGTTCCGCCGGCTAATTTCATTCCGACGTTGAGTAAAAACGGTATATTCTGAATTGGAATACCAGCCTTTTCCCAATCTTTCAGGTTATCGATTGAGGCTTTGTCATACAGTCCGGCCTCTTTAACCTTTGCCTTCAGTTCTTCAGAGCCGAAGTCCTCGATAGTTTTCAGAACTGTTCGAAGGTTCTTAGGCGTAGCGTCACCGAGCCATTTGTCGTTTACCCGCAGAGCATTGGCCTCATCGTTGAAAGCCTTGTCAGCAGCCGCCTGTTGGCCCGCTACGGCTTTCTGGTAATCTCCAAACTGTGCATTGTGCATAATCTCGGACGCTTCTTTTATGAAAGCCTTTGATACGCCGTGTTTAAGAGCCAGTGCAGAAAGAGCCTTCTCGGTTTCAGGGTTATAGTCCCAGCCCTCCGGTAATATCTTGGGGTCCGCATGAAAGAACTCGTAATCTTCCATCTTCTCACCAGCTCCGGAAGCCTGACCCAATGCCTGTCTGTATGCCACCTTCTCGTCGTCGGTAGCATTATCACCCGGCTTCTGGATAACATTCTCAAGCTTCTTGCCGGCAAAAGCCTTATTATCTCCGTAAGCTTTGACGAGTGTTTCGATACTGGTAATGGAACTTAAATCCATATCCTTATTCTCATCACCGAGCATCCCCGGCGCGTCAGTTCTGAACTCTTCTGTAAAAGCTCCATTTTCATCAATATATTCAGGCATTTCTTACTCCTTATTTTTGGTTTCAGTTTCTTCTTTTTTATTTATCTAATATCGACACTCCATCGCCCGCTGCTTGAAGAATCTTACCAACTCGCATTCGGGCATCTTCAAGATGTCGGTAAGCCAACATAATTTTAGCCGTCATTTCGCCTTCAGGAACAGTGTCAGGTAGTTCGCCAAGGTTCGAATAAAGCAAACATTCATCTATCGTATCTTTTGCTACCACTATCTCTTTTCACTCCTATTTTGTTTTAAGTAAATCTACTTTTTCAGGTTTTTTAGTTTCGATAAAATGTACCGCCGTCTGCATCTCAGCGTCAACAATAGCTCCCTGATCCGATACTCCGCAGGATTCCTTAATACTCTCAATGAGATCAAGTAATGCAAGCTTTTGGATCGCACTGTCCGGGGTAGCTACTTCAATTTCCAGGGCGTGGCTGCGGATATCCGCAAAAACCCTTCGAGCAGAAATAGAACCATAGAAAGTTTTGAAATAATCAAGCTTCCGGTCCTTTTCCTGCTCGAAAGTTAATTGTCCTTTTGCTTCGTACCAGTTCACTTAATCACCTTTTGCGGTATGTGTTCAACGCTTCCATCGTTAATAGCGTGTACCTTTATAAAAAAATACGAATGGTTCTTGTCGCACCTTCTACAGATGTAATCTAATCCGTTCTCTGGAAGAACACAAACCTTGTCTTTAATTTCATTACCACATTCACAAAAAATACTTACCACACAATCAACTCGATAAACAATCTTGCCGTCAATGTACAAGGTTTCTGTATTTGATTGCATCCACGTTTCGCTATTGCCATCCTCAATAGTTGAAACATAACCAATGCTTCTGGTTTCTTTGTATTTTTTAACGAGCACTTCTTTATCTTTTTCGCACCCAATAAGACAAATAGCGAACACAGCAAAACAAGTTAAAAGGATTATCTTTTTCACTTAGCGCTCCTATGGGTATCTCCATAGCCGGGAATATCTATTGAGAGATCCCACTTTAATTTTTCCTTACCGGCTATCTCCATTAGTTGTTTGGCTCGTTGCTTCTCAAACTCAGGCAGTCCCTTACGGAAACCACCACTACGTTTGATATACTTACGAAGTTCATGCTCAAGGGCGTTTTTCTCAGCGACGTCCAATTCGTCCGGTCCGGACTTGCCCAGGGCCGATGGTAGTGATTCCTGATATACCTCATCGGGGCGTTTTATCTTACCCTCATCAGAAATGACCGATGGTATTCCCTTCGGCTTACCCATCTCCTTAATTTGGGTCTTAAGCCGGGCGTTCTTCTTCTGCAGTTCTTCAACCTGTAGATTTTTCTTTTCAGACTTAACGGCCGGGTCTTTGGTTTCCGTCTTCGCTACTTTCTTCTTTTTCTTTGCCATCGTAATACCTTTCCAAAATTAAACCTTTTTTTTACATTCACTTATTAGTTCTTTTCTAAATTCTTCTGCTTCTTCCTTTGTACCGTAATAATACATTTTCGCTTTACTTGTATCGCAATTACCAAGTGCCTTTGTTAAAACATCTACATCAATTGATGGTATTTCAACTAAAGCCATCATTCTACCGTTTCCTTAAACTTGCTGGTTTTAACAACGAAATCAGCCGGCCACGCCACATAATAAAAGTTTTGAACCCATTCCGTTCAGAAAACGTCATGCAGCACTCACGGATATTCTTAACTGACAAGCCAATACCAAATAGCCTAAACCAAAATAGACCTTTTTTTTTATATGAACAAAATACCCTTATCATCCTACAGCTCCTGCCAGCATTTCAGCCGGGCTGCCTTCTTCACTCTTTTTCTGTAACGACGGAACGGTCTTTGCTATCTCTAACATCGTTTGCTGCCGTTCCTGTTCGGCCTCGTCCTGTGCCATGCCCTGTAGTATATCGTTGACCTGCTCATCGTTCTTGAATAGCTTTTGCTCCATGCCCATAGCAATACCAGCATCCTCGATAAGCTCAAGCTCATTGACCTTAATCTTAGCGCTGGGCCATATCTGGTTAATTTCAGCAACTAACTGCAGCCAGTCAACGGTACCCCTTGTTTTGAGTAACTGCCTTTGTGCCTGGAATAAAGGACCGGTATATTTAACGTTCAATAGACCTGCATTTGCAGTGTCCAAAAGAATATCCGGTACAGGCGGCATACGCCCCACTCGTTCCTCAAAGGCCCACTGAACACTTACAGCCTGCTCTAAGAACTCCTCCTCATTATTTATAATAGCGTTCATCAGGGTAACTTTTTCGCCCTCTATGCGTGAAGCCTGATAAGCTGTCATCTGTGGTATATCCCTGCCCGATAATAGTTCAAAGAATCGGATAAATAGCGTATCGTCGAGTTCGGCATCAAGTCTTTGCATTACCCCCTCGGCGATCGGCGATGCGTTTGCCTGGTAAAGTTGATCGATAAATTCTTCCTTATTGTCGGCAAAGGTCCGACCACCGGCGTTAAGGTGTAATTTAGATTTCAAGTTAGAGTGAACATGCCAGATACCCTCAACATAATTATGAACATGCTGTAAAGACTTTTCGCCGAGCTTATTGGTAATCAAGGCGGCTGTCAGGGCGTCGGCACAAAGTGAAGTACCGTAAGCAACCTCATTCTCCTTACCGTATCTACGGATTATCGGGAAGTTGTCAATCCCAGACTTCATAAGCAGCTTCTTCGAATCGTCTCCGCCATTGAGCAGTATATAGAAAACCTTAAAAGCCTTATCTTCCGGTTTTGAGCTGTTGGGATTAGGCTTATCGTTTCTGTAAACAGATAGTAAGCATTCATATTCCGCGAACGGGTTACTACTGTTATCCGTACCGTTTGCATCTTTGAGCACCTTATCAGGCAGTTTATCCTTACCGAACTTTTCTAAAAGACTGTTCGCGGTATATTTGTACGGTCTGCACAATACCTCTGGTTTACCATACTGATCATCCTCAAGATACGTTTCGCCTGGGTGAATTGGCAGATAGACCATATTACCATTTACGACATCCTCTTCCGGCCATAAACACCCGGTCCCGACAACAACCTCATCTTTCTTACCCCAGAAATTGGCGCCGTAAAAATTCGACTGGCCAAACGAAAACAATAGCTGCTCTGTACTGTTCTGGAGGAAATCCTTAACATTATCATCATCCATAAGGGCCTGATTCGAGGCCATCAGTTGAAGCCATGGCATCGACTTGCTTATCGTATGACCTATCACACCTAAAACGTGCTTGTTCGCTGCATTGGCCGGGTGTGGATCGTAGTTCTGTTGACCGTACCGCTTGCCGGGGTCCTGATCCCTTAAAAGATCATATTTGCGAGGAAGAAACAGCTTTATCAATATCCTGTGCAAATCATCGAAGACTGTCTTCTTGTTCTTAATATAGCCGTAATGCTGGATCAGAACCTTAACCAGTTTTTCGTCAGTATCGTATTGTGTGAAGTCAATCATCCTGTTTTCCTTTTTAGGATAACACCTCTATAATCATTTAACTCATTGTGAGAAATTGTTATCAATTTAATCAAGGTTTCTTTGTCAAATTCTCTTACCGGAATACCCATAAAAGTCTCAAGCCTTCCCTTACCACACATATCATTTATTACTGCTTTAGCGTGTTCAATATCAGTCATAGAAAACCTCATTGATCCGCTTTTCACACTCTTTGAGCCATCGCCTACAAGATGGGAAGAGATAAAAATACCATTTTCTGAAACGTAATTTAACCATTATATTGCCCTTGTAACAAGTCTCAAGAAGCGAAAACTACCATCTATAATTTCTTCAAAATAATCACTCTCATAGCCTTGAGCGTGTGCGCTTTCAGCTAAAAATTTCTTTGACGCTTCTGTTGATTTACCTGTTATACATTCAAAAAATTTCGTTTGTGGCCGCTTGCTCATTATTTAGCTCCGGTTACTTGCGTTTTTTCTTGCCGCCCTTTTTGGACGCAGGTTTCTTATGGCCGGGCTTACTCTTATACGAACTGCTTTTACCTTTGTGGGGCATCGTTAGGCTCCTTATGTTATTTAGGTTTCTTCGGTCTAATATCATGCCTTATGGGACACGGTGAAGGATTCGTACAATCTTCTATGTAATTTGGCTCGGTTACTAAAATTACATTTTTGCCATTTGCTGCAACATCCAGTGGGCCAACATAATATAATTTGGCAGTGTTCTTGTCGATTTGGGTTCTGAATTGGTTAATCGCATTTGTGTGTAAGGATATAGCATCTATTATTGTATTTTCGGGGTCATTGGCATCAAATTGGTATCCACCTATAATCTTAGTCAATTTGGATATCTTAACTTCAAGAGCCGCCATTGCCTGTACCTGCTGATTCAACGTCTGTAACATTAAGGCAAGGTTATAGTTTCTTTCGGATTCAGGGTTCTCTCCGTATTTGTCAATCCACTGTTGAGCAAATGGAGATACAGGCTGTCGAAGCTTCAATAGTTCATCGCTTGAGTTAGGATTACAACCGCTCACAAAGCCGAGCAAAGCAATTACCAGCACAGCTAATATTATCATTAGTGTTTTTGTGGTTAGTCTCATCCTAAAGTCCCTCTCAATATTGGTGTTTGTAAGTCAGGCAGTATCGAAGCCAGACCAGGGGCGCTCACTTGCGAAGCTGCTCTGCCCTTTGCGCCTCGTTTACGTTCGAGAATATCGCGTTTAGCAGCTTCGGCCTCCGCTGAAAACTTTACAGGAGTTGGCGGTAATGCAACTGGAGCTTTAGGACCACCACCCTTGAAGCATCTGTGCGGTGTGTCCTGCGAACCGAAGTGATCGTATATTTCAAGTTTTCTCATATTAAAACCTCGCTGCATAAATAGTGCTATGTTCCTTAAAGCCTCGACGTTTAGCCATTTTATGGACTATAAAATCGGGCGGACATTCAGGGCTTGTCTCGAATCGCATCTCTTTCTTTCCTGTTTCAGAGGCCCACTTAAGTAATCGCCGCATGCCATAATCGCTCATCGTCGAGTAACCAGACTTATTATAAGCCTGCTCAAGCCAGAGATAGTGTCTGTCTTTTAGCTCCACGCAAACCAGAAAGCCTATAATCTCTTCTTTATCATAACCTACGATAATACAAACTGAATTGTTATCGAATATCATACGAGTTTTTAGCTCAGCGACAAGGAACTCAGGCGTAAATTCTCCATCACCTACGAACATCGGGCAGAGTTTGTCAAGAATAGCAGGGTCGGTTTCTCGTTTAACTGTTTTCATTATATTCCACATAGCTTTATTATATGCTTTTCGTTCTGTACCTGTTTTACTATCGCCACATCCCACAATCACTCCACATCAAAAGGACTCTTCGCAGAAGTTTCTTCAATCCACCAGTCCATAGTCAAATCTTCGTTTTATTTATATATCACTGGTATATCAAGCTTCTTCTCGCAGTTAACACATTCAGCAAAACAATCCGTAACAATGCCATTATCACCTATCACCGCTTTAACGCGAACGAATCTATGGTCACATTTACAATGGGGACACACGCCCTGGCCAGATTCAACCATTTCCTTAGAGCCTGTATATTCTCTATGACAATCGTCGCAAATCGCAACCGCTACATCAGCAAAGTTTTTAGCTTGGTCGGGTCTCATAGTTTCATTAAACCTTATACTTTTTGCCACAATTTAAGCATTCAACTTTTTTCTTTTCGTCTTTGTAGATTTTTATTCGCTTGCCGTTTCTCATTCTATTTGAACATCTGCAAAAAATTACTCCTACACGATAATCTTTCATTATTCACTCCACACTTAAAAGGTCAAATTCTTTTTCCGGCTCAGCCGGCTCTTTTATAAACCGCCCGCCGTGCGGATCTATTAACTCATCACAATGACTGCACTGTGCCTTATCTTTAGGTCCAGTAGGAGGCGTAACTCCTACTGTATGTAAGCAATGAGGGCAAATTACTACATATATCATTCTGGGCCTTCCATTTTAGTTCACGCTCAATAAATCAGTAACACCTTGCGAACCTCTGTCGTTAATTGACGAGTACGTTGGGCTGGTCATACCTATTCGAACACCATCGATTTTCGAGTAATAATAAACAGCCGCTATGTGAGTATAAGCATCGCCGACGTGCCGTGTCCAGTCTTTTACAGGCTCATCGAAATAAACCGGCTTATCCGGGGTACTGAGAGCTTCATTTTTTCGCTGCCGCCAGTTCTTCAGACCAGCGAAACCCTCGAGCGCTTCAATAGAGAACCAGCATTTATGAGTCATATCACGAGCAGCGTTAATACGGCCGGCGATAGATAACTCTTCTGTCTTTGTAAACTCAATGCCCAGCCTCTTAGCGACGTTTGCAGTATAATCTCCCGTCTGGCCGCTCTTGGCGTTTGAACCCCACAGGTCAGGTGGAGCGAAATGTCCGCCATAAATATAGGGCTTATCTTTAAGAATTATCGCGTATCCAGGAAGACCCAAACCCTCACCATCGAAGTAGAAGTCTATTATGCGAATCTGCTCTTTTATGAATTGAACAAACCATATCGCATTATAAACATTGCCATAATCCCACACTGTGTAAACTTTAGCTGTCGGTTCATGGCTGATCGTACCTACCTGTTTTTTTTCTTCAATGGCACTGAGCCATTTACCAAGATATGTTCCCTGGTTGAATTCGGGCTTACGGCCTTCAATTCTAACTCCATACTCAATCGAATCTTTTCCGTATTTCCTACTTATCATTTCCTCGTAAGCCCGCCCGGATACTTCCGGGATAACCTCTTTTCCGGTTTTGTAATTTGGAGTATCTTTCACACTGATCCGGATAAAATTCCACATCGGATCATCTTCGCACTCAGCAAATGGCCCGGTCGCTGCTGATGGGTTACCCACGGCAACTATACGACAATTGGGGCTTGTCAAGAGGTGATCGGCAGCTTTCCATATCGCCGCGGGTATGCCCGCTGCCTCATCGAATATAATTAATACATACTTATTGTGATAGCCCTGCATTCGCGTCGCCTCACCCGTTAGGGTGTCGGGACGTGTACTGAAACCGTAAGCGAACCACTTCTTATCGGGGTCAACGTCAAGCTGGGTTTTTGTCATCTTGCCGCCGAGAGGTATTTTAGCTTGGCTGTGGGCGGTGTGAATCTCTTTCCATAGCAGCTTCTCCACCTGGTCAAATATCGGGGCTGTTGTAATAACCGTACTTGGGACGTGGGTGAATAAGAACCAAAGGGCTAACCTGGCGAGAGTGTAGGTTTTCGATACACTATGGCCGGCAAATACGCAGGTCCGCTGATTGTCCCTAACACTCTTAGCAACTTCGATCATCTTGGACCAAACATGCTCCGGTTTAATGTCCAGAACCTCACACCCAAATCCGATTGGATCAGGCTTATACTTTTTTATAAATGCGACTGCTTGGTTCTTACTCATTCTTTAAACTTTGCCAAAAACTTCGCTAACGTCTCGTTTTTCTGCTCGTTATCCTTTTGGAATATTCCTTTGTGCATACCAAGTTTAGTTAAGGCTCCTAATTTGCTATGGCACATTATCTTAGTTTTTACCGTTTCACTCACTGTACCATTTTCATTCGTTGTTGTGGTAACAGTAGTTTTTATAGATTGAATTGCTGCGGTTGTTTTGTCCGGAAGCGTAGAAATATCGAGAGGTATATTGCTAGGGCCTGTTAAGGATTTTATGTTTGAAAAGCCTATTTTCATAAGTTCTCTGATTATATCCTCGGCCTTTAATTCACACTTATCACCAACTAAATTTTGAAGATATTCGATACGACCGGCAACCTTATCATTACTTATCAAACGACTTCCATTGGCTTCAGCCGCTTTTGTAGATGATTTTGGATAGGCGGCTTTGTAAGAATCCGTGACGTTGAGAGCTGTAATATACTCTTGCGAAAACCGCTCGTGCTTGGTGTTTTGTAATTTCCTACTATAGTCTATTTCCCCGGTTAAAGGCTTCTTAACGGCTTTTCCCTTCTTAGGCACTGGCTTCTTAGCCGGCGTTTTTCTGTTGACCCTTTTAGCCGCTTTTTTAACCACCTTTTTTTTGGTCTTTTTCTTCTTAGGCACTGAATTTTTCCCTGACTAATTCCATCGCTTTTTCAAAATCGCCATTGATACTGTCCTGGGCGTGTTCCAATGCGTCAAATCTACTACCCTCATTCTGACTTTCCCGCTGTAATTCGGCTAAAATTACGTTTATCTCCTTAACTTTCTCTCGAATTGTATCTAATCGAGTACCCATTACTCCCTAATTATAACGCAAAATTACTATTGTCAAGAGAAATCTACGTTAGTTTGATAGTTTTTTAACCTTTTATTTTCCACAAAATCAGACCTGCCTCATTTAAATAGTCCCATCTGGCCGGTCCTGGCCTCTTTGACCGGCACACCTGTTTCTACGGCTTCAACCCTGCCGAGTTTGATATATTCTGGATTAAGCTCACAGCCTACATAGTTCCGGCCGCTTTTGGCAGCCACTTCCGCAACAGTACCGCTTCCCATAAAAGGGTCAAATACTACTCCAGGCTCAAATTTTTCTCCGCAGCCGCAGTCTGTCCAGCCGGTTGTTTTGGAATCGTAATGAAAATTTGGGTGTCCTTGTGTTTCTCCTGCTGGAGTCATAGCATTTTTCACAAAACTATCGCCGCGATTATTACCTCTTGGTTTGTAGTTGGGGTTGTCTGGCACAAGTTCGCCTTTGTCTATAATCCTAACCCTAACCCTTGCCTTGCCGCACTTTTTACAGACCTCTTTCGGACAGCCAGCCAGTATGCAGGGCTTAATTAAATCAGGCGGGAATGTAGCGAAGTGAGCCTCG
>SDBU01004670.1_pt1 | contig 16714 bp, 9 predicted proteins | sample 2277071 | NCBI WGS metagenome assembly SDBU01 (sample SAMN10397929, study PRJNA504765) | marine sediment metagenome | isolation source: marine sediment core GS08_GC12, 126 cmbsf | place: Arctic Ocean: Gakkel Ridge, Loki's castle | collected 2008
ATTTGCTTCATTCTTGAAGCATAATTCAGTTCTGGTATTTTAGAGAAATCTTTACTTATTTTCTGCTTTAAGTTTAAGTATCTAATCTGTTTATCAAACTCAATTTCGGGCAAACTGATTACTTCGTTGTTGCCTATCGTTGATGAATTCTCTGGCGTAATCCCGATCTTCTTAACTGTTTTCGGATATTTCTCAAGAATTCCATTTAAATACTCGAAGTCCTTTTTCAATGTTTCAAGCGTGTCAATGATCCACGTGAAATTTTCATTGGTGAGTAACTGGTGTACTAATGCAACGTAATCAAAATCCCCAAAACCATTACTCTTTAGGTCCTCGCCAACTTTTTGTGCAAAGCTATATATTTCATATGTATTTTTTAATTCCTCAAGTTTTTCATGCGGTGTAGAAAAATTGCTGTGAATAAAATCTCCCCTAAACTTAATATCTAATTCCGCCACTTTCTTTTTAGAAAATAAGAAGCCGAATATCCAAACTTTTAGATTCACATACTCCTCTATATATTGGGCGAGCTTTGATAAGTCATTAGAACTAAACTTTGTGAACCCTGTAATTGAAGCCATCTTATCCGGCAAAAAAGTTGTTTTTATTTTTTCAATGCTTCCAACCATCAAGTTCAGAAGATGCAGAAAGTCATTGTTGTCCTGCAATGTTTTTAGCGTTTTCCTTTCAACCTTTATTAAGTCAAGAAGCTCATTAAAATCATCAGACGCAAAAATATCTTTAATTCTGTGCAAAGATATTCTCAAATTTCCAAGTTCTATAACTGCTTCGTCTTCTTCCAATAATTCGTCAATATCAAAAACTAAGTCCTTATCCCTGAAATAAATCTCCAAATCGAAAAACTCATATATCTCTTTAATATTAATATCATCATATGCGAGTATCTCTGCTTCGATATCTTCCTTTAACGTGTTTTCATATTTTGATATTGAACTTTCTATAATTTCGTAGTCCTTTTTTACAGCACGGTAGTGAGTTTTTATACTTTCTATGGTATTACGCGCAAGTATAGAGCTATAAGTATTTCCGGTTTTGCCCAAGCGCAAGATTGGATTTTGAAAGGTCTTGTCGTAACGAACCTTGTTCATAATTTGTGTAATTTTGTCTTCCACAACATCGAGAGCTTCCTTTTTATCAGAAAGAACCAGAACTGATTGGTTTTTCAAAATTGCATCGAATACGATTGCTGTGATGGTGTGACTTTTGCCAGTGCCCGGAGGACCTTCTACAACAATATATTTACAGCCATCTTTTTTAACGGCAGAAAGTATCTGTCTCTGTTCGCTATTTAACGGTATTGGGCTTGAATAAACCAATTGATCGGCAGGCTCTGTGTTGTCCCATTCGCTTTCAATATCCGGGTTAAACGGTTGAGGATTTCTATGGATAAAGTCTTCAACCAATTTGTTGAACATACCCGAAAGCTCTCCTCCTTGATTCAATTGTTGCAGAATATCCTCATAGTCATTTACGAGTGCCTCGTCGGACTTATCAAATAAGCAGATATAACAGCTGTTTGAAACACGGACTGAAACGCCACGTGCATGTTCATGCTTTTCGCTTGAGAACTCAATATTGCCACTTAACTCAAAAAAGAGAGTTATTTCATTAAGGATGTTATTTATTATCCCCGTAAAATCCGCCTTATGTTGTGATAGGTAAATTATGCGCTCTGAAATACTTTGCAGGCTACCATGAGTATCTTTCAATTTATTATACTCTTGAGTTATGTATTCAAGTGCTTTTTTATTTATATAAACTTGTGCGTCGAATTGAACATCCAAAATATCACCATTTCGAGAAATATTAAAGGGGATATAGAAAATTGGGTATTTGGTATTATTGAAGGAAATATCACCGAAATACAGATAAAAATCCTGTTTATCCAAAATGCTTTTATTTCGCTCCATTTCATACATTTCAAGAAACAAGTCTGCTACTTGCAGACCTTTGAAGAAGGATAGGAGATTGCTTTTAACATCTTGAAGTCCAAGTACCGATTCAAGTTCTTTTGCAGAATTAACTTCCTCTTGTGCAAGTATGCAATTTAGCGTTTCAGAAATCTTATTTTCTAAAAGACGCAACAGTACAGAGGTTAACTCCTCTTCAATGAGATATATATTGTCTTCGTCGCCAAGCTCAAGGGTTTGTAGAGGTTTTTCAATGCTTTTTATAAAAGGGCGTGCCAATCTCTCCCTTATGATATTGGTGGCCACCTCTATGGAATTAGTAAGGGCTACATCATATTCTTTTGCGTATAGGGTTTCTAACTTTTCAACCTCTTCTGCAATGTCTTTTATTATCTTGTTGACATGGGAAACTGTAATTTTATTGATTTGTACCACAATTGGGTTCAAAAGATTTTTCGGAAGATTTGTTTTATACACTCCCTTCCCAATCTTGTTTAAAGCATTAGCGTCAAAACTCTTACTAACCAATTTCCATACCAGTTTATTGAAAGAAAAATATTTCTTTATATCCAAACCAATAAGGAGATTGTCGTTGTTTCTAAACTTTATGCTTCGTTTTGGTAGCCGGCGCCTATGAAAATCCGTCTCGAGGAAGTCCATAAAGTATTCAGCGACTTCTTTGATAAATAAAAGGTTTTTATTCTCTATTTTTTTTGTGTTTGTCTTAGTTTCCATTTTTTCTTCACATTAACACATTTGCGCTTTGGATTAAAAACGCATCCAAATCAACTACTTCTTTGGCAACCGACCGCAACGCAACCTCAATGAGGATTTAAGTGATTATTCCTCCTCTGGAACCAAAGTCCATATCCGCTTCAGTGGTAGTTCGGCTTTCAGTTCATCATCAAATTTGTTATAGTGCTTGAATATTGCTTCCAGAACGTCTCCTGCATCCCATAGGCGTGTTGTAAAGAAGGCATCTCTTGCTTCTTTGATTGCGCTGCTAGTGAATCCTGACCATGAAACCAGCAAGCCCTGATCTGCCTTTACCTTCGTCATCACACCGCCCAATTCCCTTAGCACTTTGACGTCAGTAGATGAAGATGTGGACTTCACCTGAACACATATCCGTGGACGATCAAAACCAAGCGGCCCAGCGGATGCAAGTATATCAACTCCACCGTCAGGCCCTGGCGGTGATTCCGCCGTTGTGTACCCTTGAACAGTCAGTATGGCGTTAATCAGATGCGACAAACCGTGTCCCTTGAATTTTCTGGTGATGTATTCGGTGATTTGGTCTTTGGCGTATTCTGCTATATTCACTGATTCTTGCCCATTTGACTCTATGGGCGGCACAGGTTTCCCCTTCCACAGAATCGCTTTGATTCTTTTCTCCGCATCATTTCTCTTAATCTCGCAAACAGTCATTATTGCCCCGAATGAGTAGAGCAGATCCTGATCAATTGCTGTTCTAGGAATGGTCTTGATCCAGGCGACTTCCCTGATATGCTTCACATCTTCCGCAAGCCGCTCAAATTTGTATTCGCTCTTTACGCTACCAAATATGATAGCGGACTGAGTGCTCAACGGAAGCGCCACGAGATCGCCTATTTGTATATTGTGGAAGAATCTCCATATTTGCCCTACATGGTTCGCTTTCTTCATTTTCTCGGATTCTGGATACGTTTCCCGATATAGCTCCTCTAATTCATCTCTTGTCTTGAGGCTTGATAAATCAGGCAGTTCGTTCCAATTAATTGTAATAACATTTTGATCTGTTGCTACTGATTCTTGGGCACCGCGTCTTCCTGCTCTTACCATCCATAGACTCAACTAGATCACCCCTTTAGGTATGTGGTTGTCATTCTGCCAGGTCTTCGTAAATACTGCTGAACTGCTCCAGCGCGGCTTCCAGATTCTCCATGATCTCCAGTGCCAGCACATCAGGATCTGGCAGATTATCTGTATCCTCAAGGCTTTCGTCCCTGAGCCAGAATATGTCCAGGCTTACCTTGTCCCTTTGCATTATTTCATCATAGGTGAATGGCTTGAAGCGTTCTGTTTCTGTTCTGTCGTGACGGTCATCTGTGTTATAGCATGTGATGAAATCTTGCAGATCATCAAAGCGCAGAGGGTTCTGCTTCAGGGTGAAGTGCATGTTGGTTCGCAGGTCGTATATCCAGAGCTTGTCTGTCCAGGGATTCTCGCTGGCGGGCCTTCTGTCGAAGAATAGGACGTTTGCCTTTACGCCCTGGGCATAGAATATGCCGGTAGGGAGCCTTAGAAGCGTGTGAACGTCGCATCCGTGGAGCAAATTCCGCCTGACAGTCTCCCCTGCGCCGCCTTCAAATAGGACGTTATCAGGCACAACGATAGCCGCTTTTCCGTTCATCTTCAGCAGCGTTTTCACATGCTGTAGGAAGTTTAGCTGTTTGTTGGATGTGGTTGCCCAGAAGTCTTCACGCTCGTAGGTCAGGGATGCTTTATCAGCCTTGCCGTTGCTGTTGGCTATGGTGATACTGCTCTTCTTGCCGAAAGGTGGATTGGTCAGCACCATATTGAGCCTGTCGCCAGGGTCGGAAATAAGGCTGTCCCCTACATCAACAGGGCTTTCATCTCCGCCGATGCCGTGTAGATATAGATTCATAGCACAGAGCCTGACAACGCTGTCCACAATATCAGTGCCATGAAAAGTGCTAAACCTGAGAAATCTTTGCTGTTCCCGATCAAGCTGGTAGTTCTGTGATATATAGTCATGAGCCGCCAGGAAAAAGCCGCCAGTGCCACATGCCGGGTCGCAGATGGTCTGTTCTGGCTCTGGTCGCATAACTTCCACCATAGCCTTGATAAGTGCCCTGGGGGTAAAGTATTGTCCCGCTCCGCTCTTTGTGTCTTCCGCGTTCTTCTGTAACAGCCCTTCGTAGATGTCGCCTTTTACGTCAATGTCCATTCCGATCCAGGTTTCATCATCAATAAGGTGCAGAAGACGCTTCAATTTCGCAGGGTCTTGTATCCTGTTCTGTGACTTCCTGAATATGACTCCCAGCATCCCCCGTTCCTTGCCCAGAGCGTCAAGCATGTCCCGATAATGCCGCTCCAAAGCGTCACCATCTCTATCAACAAGGCTTTGCCAGTCAAAGCCCGCAGGGATGATTGATGCCCTGTTAAAGGGCGGTTTTGTCTGTTCATCGGCCATCTTCAGGAACAGCAGGTATGTCAACTGCTCCACATAGTCGCCATAGCTCACGCCGTCATCTCTCAGGACATTGCAGTAGTTCCATAGCTTCTGGACAATAGTTGCTGACTCGTTTGACATTCTATTCACCTCAGTTCATGAACTAGCTACAAGATCGTGTACCCATGATGGATGTTTACTCTCCATCAGACATGCCCTGGCAGCTGCCGATAATTGAGCATCTTCGGCAATTCTGTCCCTTAACTGCTCGAAGATCGATCTGGTCTCATCTGTAATCTGGTTTGATTCCTTCATTAGGTTTTGAGCTTTGGTAACTAATCGCTCGCAGAACTTCCATATTTTCTTACGTTCATCTACTAATGGTGGATAATCCAGACGAAGAAGTTTTATTGTTACCATTACTCTTTGATATTCCCATTTTTCCTCTCGAACAGCAGGTTTTGGAAGGCCGTCCGAATCAAACATTAGCAGGAGAGGATCAGCAGGATTCGTTGGATCCAAAAGATAAGTTATTTCCTCACAAATATCACAACCATCTACTGTGGCTACAGGGCTTCCTTCTCTCAATGGGAAGTAATCGGATTTCTTTATATTTCCAGTAGCCCCAGAAATTCTGTAATTCTTCCAATCAAAAGCAAGCCACCAGTATCCTGCACGTTTGCTGCCATCTAATTCTTTTGCACTTGACTTCGGGCGAAAATGATCTACATGATAGGGAGAGTAGAGTTCCTTCGCCTCTGAGTACCAGCATTTGTTATGGGATAATTCACATAACCATCCCTTAAGTTCTTTCCATACCCTGTCGTTTCTTTCAATTAACTCTTTGCGCTCTTCATCCGAATCGAGTTCCATCAATTTCTTGGTAAGTTCTCTTGCTTTACCACACCACTCTTCTGAGGGTTCCTTGCTCTCTACATCTATGTGAATCATGTTTCTTCCTCACGCAATATCTCATCTATAATCTGTTGTGCAATTTCGTCCTGTTTTCTCCGCTCCGCCGGTGTAAGTACAGGTTTCTTAAATTCTTCTCTTGACATTGCAGCTTTAGTAAATTTCTCGTATAATGGGTCACGGATAGTTCTTGTGAAATCAAGATTACCCAATTCATCTGAGAGTTTACGCATCTCATCTTCTTCATCCTTTGTCAGATCTCCTTCCAACGATTTTATATATAGCTCTCTCTTTCTATCTAGTTTCTGTTGAGTAGCGAGATCCAAAGTGGTATTCAAACCAAACAACTCGCTTGTCAGCAATGCCGCGACTCCCATTCCTTTTGGATCTAGCTCTGGAGGATTGACCGTGATCTTTCCGGTTACACTATCCCTCTCAAATATTTGTACTTGACTTCTTAATAATCCACCAATAACAAGCGGATCATGAGTGCATATTATAGCTTGGCTTGTCTTGGGTTTTGCAGCGACATCCTCCAGTAAATCCAGATAGTTCAGCTTCCAAGCTGGATTTAAATGTGTGTCCGGTTCATCCAGCAGAAATAGTGATTCCTCATCCTTTGTAAATCTTAGTAATCCCAAAACAGTCAATAGTTGTTGCTCACCTTCGCTTAATTCGTTAAAAGTCATTGTATCCTCTGAATTCTTCATTTTCACTGTTATTTTCACTTCATGAATCAATTCAGCAATGTATATGCTCTCAAGCACTTTGAAGAATTCCCTGTGATTATTATAGTTTTGTGCCAGTTTTTTCAGCGTTTGCTCATCCGGGATAAATAAGTGTAAACGCTCTTCCATCCTTGGTCTACGATGTTTGATGGGAACGCTTTCATAATGTCGTACAGGGGGTAATGAATAATCATAGAGTTTACTAAGGAATCTTTGTATAACCCCTTTTGCACCCCAGAATCGCTCATCCCCTTCTTCATTTTTCCAAGATGGCTCTTTCAGTATAAAGACAACTGACTTCAATTCTGAGATGGCCAGGTACTCATTAAGGAATTTCCTGCAATCTGGATCTTCAGAAGAGAAAAACGAGAGTAACACAAATTGACTGTGAATAGGTTTTGCATAGAAGAGTTGCCGTAAAGGACTATCATTACCTTTGAGAAGTTTCCCATAGAATATTTCCTGATGTTTATCAAAACGGCTTTCTAATCGATTATTGGGACCTGAGTAATATGCGAAGACATATTTTGGAAGATATGTTCGAGCACTACCATGAGCGAACTTCTCGAAAGAAATTGGCTCTTCGTCAATGGTTATTTTAGTACGACTATGGTTCCGATCAGGATCGGCGTCTATTTTCACAATATGCTTTCTACACAAGTAGGTAATTTTGTATGCAAATGAAGGATGATCACCAAGATCCAGATCACGAAATATTATGGCTATTGCCTCAATGAGATTCGATTTTCCCGTCCCATTATGCCCGATGAGAACGGTAGTCATTTGATCTTCATCAAAATCTATACTGAAATCTCTCAGATTCTTGAATTCTTCTATCCAGAGCTTATCTATTCTCATTTTCTTGCCTCAAGAACAACTTCCATGTTGTCTAAACGACGCTCAATTATGCGCCCTTTTTCCATTTCTTTCTGCAACTGAGTATAAAACTTTTCTATTTTCTCTATGTCATATGCAGAGATCTTTAGAAGCTCCTCAGCATGTAATGGCTTGTTTGAGATGATCAATATTTCATATAGATCTGTGCTAGGCTTTATTATACTCTTATTTGCTTTCTTTGCTGCTTCTCTGGCCTTACTTTTTCCTTTTTCTTTCTCTAGTTCTCTTTTTTCTGTTTTGATTCTCTCAAGAAGAATGTTCGCTGGTTCATCTGTTGGGTCTTGCAGAACAAGTTTACCTGAAAACGCTTGCTTGAGAATGGATTGACGTAGACGATCAGCACGCTGGACTTCGGACTCAATAGTTTCTTCAATTGAATCTATAACGGAAAGACAGCGTTCTGTATCCGCAACTATCCTTTGTTGTTCAGATAGCGGCGGAAGCAAAATATATTCCTGAGTTATGGCTTTCATACCAACATTGCCCTGACCAACGTTGCCAGTTTCATTCCTGAAAAAGCTGTTCCGAAAATGCTCGCTCTGCAAAGCGAATACAAAGTAACCTACATGTAAGCTTGGGTGGAACCTTAGTCTTGCAACACGTTGATTGAGAAGTAGGTTTTCTTCATCCCTGATCATTGCGACAAACCCATAGTCACGCTTCCTTCTGGTTCCTGTAAGTGTAATGACAATATCATTTCGTCTCAGCAAGTATTTCTCTCTTATTGATTCGTCAATATCCTTGACGAAACTAGGTTTCTGCAAGAGTGTAAGTCGTCCCATTTTGACATTCCCAATTTTCACAATCTGAAAACCATCTTCGGTATAGTTTTTGCTCCTAAAGGCATACCCGCCAAGTGCTTCTGAAACAGAGTCCAATCTTGCCCAAGCCCATCCCGTCGGTGGTTCAGTCCCTTCGTTAGGGATTTGGATTCTAGTTTCTTTATACTTCCCCTTCCACTTATCATCTTTGGGCGTCTTACCTTTTGCCGCGAACGACTCCAGTTGTTCAGCTTCCCATTTCTCCCGCCGTTCCTTTTGGATGCGTTCCAGCAGCACAGATGCAGGCTCCAGTTCGTCTTTATGGGCTGCGCGCCATTCTTCAGTCAGTTTGCCTTCCACTGCTGCCTTAAGAACCGACTGGCGGTATTGTTTTAGCTGTGCCTGTGCCTTTTTCAGCGATTCTATACCTGCGTCCAGTTTGGTGAATAGCTCTTCGATCTTGTCAACGATGCGGTGTTGTTCTGGAAGTGGTGGGAGTGGAACATTTACAGCATAAGCGTCATCTCTATTAAGTCCTGGAATTGCTGTAGATCTGTCAAGAGAATCCAATCCCAAAGTGGACAGTAGATAGTAGAGAAAATCCAGGTCAACACCACTTGGCGGGTAAACAAAGTAAGTCGTATCTATTGGCCAGGAAGGTTCTTTCGCAAGGTGGACAGCACCCGCTGTACCCTTTCTACCAACAATTACACATGGTCTCGTAGTTAGGGCGGAAGAATGGTAACCCACGATACCGTTTGAGCCAAAAACTGGGATTTTTCCATTCTGATCTCTTTTGTCTTTGCGAAGTCCCTTACCATATTCAAACCCAACCATACTTCCGAGATCAGTCCATGCCCAACTTTCTGGTATTTTATTTGCTCTTGGGTTATCACTCATGCTGCCAGTACCTCATTAAGTTCAGCCAGAACATTATCCAGATCATCACCAAAGATTTGATATACTTTGCCGCGTCCGCCCTTTTGGTTGAACGGCGCATAATCAAAATCATCCATCTCAATGCTCAAGGATGTGACTATCTGGTCTTTGATCATGGCCAGCCACTCCGTCTGCTCTGGCGTGAATGTCCGCCCAACGCTTGCCTGTTGCTCTAACCAATCGCTGAATCTGCGCTCTACTGTGTCAGAGAATGGCTCAAGTATATCGCTCTTGCCGATGGCAAATCTCACAAGGGAGATCATGTCTGTCAGGAGCTTCTGGGGGCCAGCTTGCCTGACCTTTGATTTATCCAGTTTCTCATAGGCCTGCCAGAGAAGCTCTGACGTTAAGCCATAGGGCGGCGTCTCTATGGCTCCAGCAAGTTGCTTGATCTCCGCGTATGTAAGATGACGCCTGCCATAGGGCATATTATAAATAATCTGTAAAGCTGTCAACTCGTCTTTGTTATCCTCTATGAACTGCTTGAAGCTGTTGACAACGCCCTGTGCCCGTTCCTTTGCCTTTTTATCGAATCCTGCAATGATTAATTCATCCGGGCTTACCGTGTCTATGATCTGTTCGCTCCGCTGCTTGATCTCAATTATCCTGTCAGTCAGGTTCCGATTCTGGAATGGAGCGCAGGCATCGTTTACAAGCTGTTTGGTGGCCTGCCCGATCTGCTCCTGAGTTGGGGTTGATGTATTGAACATATGCTTTGCTCTGTCCAACTGTTTATCCGGGTCAGAGGCATCCAGCAAGGCGTTGATCATCTGTTTCAGGGTGCTGCCATGTGCAGCCTGCTCAATCTCTTGCCTGGCGCTATCGTCTATCGTCCTGTCCAGACGCGCAAGCCTTCCCGCCAGCGATGTGAGCGTTTCTGCATCGTTGACTCCCTGGGATACCGATGCGATAAGCCGCTCAAAGGGAATGCTTTTCTTATGCTCCAGGGGTTTTGAGTCGGTCATATCGTGTTCGCACACGCCAACGGCGTCCACCATGACAAAATGGGTTTTGTTATGCGCGTCTGGCGTAACTGAGCGGAGATCGTCAGACGAAATGATCCTTGTGCCGCGCCCCTTCATCTGCTCAAAATATACCCGCGATTTCACGTCCCGCATGAATATCAAGCATTCCAGCGGCTTAATATCCGTACCGGTGGAGATCATATCTACCGTGACGGCTATTCTGGGGAAGTATGAGTTGCGGAAGCTGGCAATGAGATCTTCAGTCTTTTCGCCGGTAGTGCGATATGTGATTTTCTTGCAGAAGTCGTTGCCCTTGCCGAATTCTTCCCTGACAATGCGGGTGATGTCCTCAGCATGGGAGTCGTTCTTGGCAAAGATCAGCGTCTTTGGGACTTCCGTCCTGTTGGGGAATATCTCAGTAAACAGCCTTTCCTTGAACGTTCTAACGATGGTTCTTATCTGGTCAACAGCCACAACGTTTCTGTCCAGATCACCAGGCGAATACTCCAGATCTTCGTCCAGCCGCTCCCAGCGCGTTTCCCGTGTAAGTTTGTCCCTCTTGTCTATGAAGTGCCCCGCCTCAACCTTGCCGCCCTTCTCTGTTATCTCCGTCTTTATCCTGTATACCTCATATCCCACGTTGACGCCATCAGCAACGGCCCGCTCATGCCTGTATTCCGTGACCAAATTTTGATTGAAAAAGCCCAATGTCTGTTTGGAAGGCGTCGCGGTTAGCCCTATGAGGAAGCCGTCGAAATACTCCAACACCTGTCGCCATCGGTTGTAGATGGAACGGTGACATTCATCAGTGACAATGAAATCAAATGTCTCTATAGGTATCTGGTTGCTGTACTCCACTTCCTGGACTTTAGCTTCTGCTGTTGGGTCATCAAAGGACGACTGCTCCTCAAGCTCAACGTCGAACTCCGGATCGCCCTTCAGCATGGAATAGAGCCTCTGGATGGTGGTGATGCACACGCGGTTTACTGTGTCTATGGTGTTTGAGGTAAGATGCTGAACGTTATAGAGTTCGGTGAACTTCCTGCCATCGTCAGGGGTTACATACTGCTGGAATTCTCTACTGGTCTGCTTCCCCAGGTTGCTCCGATCCACCAGGAACAGCACACGCTTTGCGCCAGCGAACTTGATCAGGCGATATATGAAGCTGATGGCTGTGTATGTTTTCCCGCTGCCAGTGGCCATCTGGATCAGCGCCCTGGGCTTTGCTTCTGCAAAAGACTTATCCAGATTCGTAACAGCCTCAATCTGGCAGTCCCATAACGTGTCAGTTATCAGCGGCGGCATCTCTCTGAGCCGCGCCCTGAGGGTGTCTTGCTGCGAAAGCCATCCCTGTAGCGTTTCCGGCTTATGGAATGCGAAAGTCCTTCTGGAGCGGCTATCAGGCTCACGCAGGTCTCGAAAGAAGGTCTCCACGCCGGTGCTCTCATAGCCAAAGGGTAAGGGATCGCAGATATGTGGCACACTATCAGGAACGCTGTCCAAATATTTATAGGTCTGCTCCGACACCCCACCCAGCGTAATACCCTTAGCCTTCGCCTCTATCACACCAACAGCCTGCCCATCCACAAACAGCAGATAATCAGCAAAACCGCCCACAAGGGGGAACTCCCTGACGGCCACACCAAGAGATTCGCCAGGATTCATCTCATTATGATTCTGGATACACCACCCAGCATCCCTGAGCAGGCGATCAATATGCTCCCGTGCTCCCTGTTCTGGTGTCACAGGTATGAACCTCCGCTTTGGTATCTTATACTATGGGTGGTTTCACTTCTTCTTGAAAATATCCATATGCAACCGCGCTACATAGTGTACAGGTCTTAAGCAGTATTTGTCAAATAGAAAAACAGCAATCACATCGAATCTGATTGTTGTTGACAAAGTCTCACAGATCGCTATACTGAGAATAATCTGAGTTCGCATTAAGCATACAAATGTGAACTAAATGGGAGATTTGGCAAATAAGCCATTTTTAGTCGATTTCGTAAACCCTTGTGAAACCTAGCTTTTAAGCGAACAGACAATTTTATCTATGAAGCAAAAATCAATGAAAAGGACAAATGTGAACTCAAAGCAAAATTACTCCAAATTCGGGGAGCATCTTCACTACCTTACACCAGAGAAATTGCAGGTGTTTTGGGAGGCCGTGGAAGACTCGCGAGATAAGCTGATGCTGAAGCTTATCTTTGAGCTTGGATGTCGGGTGGGTGAGTTCACTCAGGTTCAACTCAAGCATATCAACTTCCAGGATTGCTCCATATTCTTCCCCGCAGAGAACACGAAAACCAATGAGCGAAGGACAAGCTTCATCCCAAAAGACCTGATGAACGACCTGAAGGACTATCTCAAACGCCAGGGCTTGGTGACCAAGCGAGAGGAAAACACAAAGAAGCCTGGCGCTTATCTGTTCCCAGGCAGAGATGGTAAAGCTCCTATTACAACCAGGGCATTGCAGAAGATGTTCCAAAGGTATATAGAGAAAGCTGGATTGGACGAAGTCTATGCCCAGGATAGCGAAGGTAGACAGTTACATAAGTATACCATTCATAGTCTGAGGCACAGCCACGTGCGATATTATACGACCCATAAGAGGCTTGACCTGGCGTCAGTTCAGCAGCAGGTAGGGCATAGGTCTCTGCAGACGACACAGATTTACACCCGTCTCACTGATGAAGATGTGAGAAAATCCTATGAAAAAGTAAGAAGCGAATAGTGAAGTGCCCCAGAATCTTTGAAAACGGAAATAGCTTGACAAAAACTGGACTTTACCTTAACCTTCCACCAGAAAACACCATTTAAGAGTTTTTTGCATTAGTGGCAAGGCATATGAGGTCGTAACTGAGCTCTGCTGGAGGAATAAGCAAATGGCTACATGGAAGCTCTTCAGTTGGAAAAGTCTCTCAATTTTTGTTACTATCGTTTTTGTCCCCTTTACTATCAGCTTGATAGCGAACTACACAACCTGGTTCGGAACTAAAGAGCGGATAGAGATTACATGCAAGTTGGATGGCTGGATAACCATTGGCACGCTCTTGGAAACCGATTTAGAAGGACTTGAACTGACCTACAAAGGCGAATCTGTGAAGAATGCGATGAAGGTCTCCTGGATAATCATAAATACAGGTTCTAAGGGTATATCAGGGTTCGAGAAACCTCCTTCAATAGTTTACCCAGGACAACTCAATGTTGTTAAAGCAACAGTATCTGATAAATCGCCTTTACTGAACGTTGATAAAGAACTGTCTATAGACCCTGAACAGCGGGCTATCAGAGTGAGTAACATAGGCATATTTAACGCAAATGATTTTCTCAAAATAGACTTATACATAATCGATATACCTGATTCAAGGATATCGATTGATTACTTTAATAACTGGTCTTTTGTAGCTAAATCACTTGACTTAGAATTAAAGGTAGATACAGCATTTCAACTTCAGCGTGAAGAGATACCCGACAGGGAGACAGAATACTTCAGAGAATTTCCTTTCTTCGTGATAATAGGAATTGCTTTTACTGCCCTAGCTGGTACCTTATTTTTAGTATTTTCCATACTATTTCAGGGGAAAAAGCTGAAACTTACTTTGCCTCCCGATGCCGAGCGGGATCTAAAGTGCTACTCAAATTCTTTGCACGTGCCCATTCTGTTTACGAATCATCTGTCCAAACCAGCCGCTGTTCGTTATATGTCCTGCGTAATACGCACTAACCACGACAAAATTCGTTGTGTCCCGATAAAGGGCCAAGTTCTGAACCAAATAGTTGGCGAATCAGACAAAATTAGCCTTCCTTTTTTTGACAATAACTCCCTCATGCTCAAGATAGAACCATATGATTCCATATCAACCCGAATAGTTTTCATACCAGACGCCCAACTACCCATTGGTCCTGGCAAAGCTTATATTAGGTGTCGATTCTTGCCTTCAGGCGAAACGAGTAAGTTAACACTACAAATCAATATCTTAGCCGACGAAAATGATGTTGAGCCATGAAGAATCTTCTCAAGACGATAAAGAGCAAAATAATACTCTAGTGTTCTGCATAATGTTATTTATCGGGCGTTCACAACCTAAATCTATCCGCATTCTTGCACCACAAAAGGGTATATTTTATAAGAATTGTTATAATTTAAATGATCGTTTTTACGCAATTATTACTGGTATATATGCGAAAACTTCTCCCTTGGCTTCTGAAGAGAGCTTTCGGAGTTCTCTCAGGAGATTGCTTCCCAATCACAGAGGCTTAATCCAAGCTTTTCATCTTTCCCCACAGCGTGGCTAATTTGCCCAAAGCCTGAACCGCAGTTCCCGGGATTCCAGGACCCTCGATGCGAACATCATCGAAGGAAGCCATTCCCATGTCGCCTGTCCAGGTCATTAGACCTACCTTCCCTTGCAGAAGCCCTTCCTTGACAGCATGGGCGGGACGTCCCCATTCCAGTTCGTTGTAGGTGAAATCCAGGACTTTCTCGCCATCGACCCAGACAATGATGTTCTCATCTTCGGCCTTGATCTTGTAGGTATGCCACTCACCATCTTGGAATTCCTCCCCCCTATCCCATAGAGCTTCTGGTATTGGGTCAGGAGCCTGGTCTTCTCCTTCCACATGCGGACGAAGGTAGAATTGGGTTTTCCAAGCTTCGAACCAGTACCAGTTACTTTCGTCAATGTACCTGATAATAGGCCCACCAAGTTTGCCTTCTTCCATCTTCATCCTGAGTTCAAAAGTGTAGTCAGTCCATGTATCTTCACCGACGACAATACCCGGACCATGATCAAAGCCAGGGGCAGCAGGTACGTTTTCCCCTATGAGAACACCGTTTTTGACTTTCCAATCTCCTCCAATAATCTCCCAATCTTTCAGTTGATTGGCATCTGAAAAATCGTAGTCAAGCGCTTGAACTGTTATTGAAAGAAGGAACGTAGCAAGGCAAATCGAAAATATAAAGCAGGACCTCATGCTCAACACCTCCCCGTGATATCATGCCATCGGTGCATCAAAATTTCTCAGGTCGCTCAAACCTGGCCTGCTGCTGAATTTTCAAAAGGGTAACAGAACTGAGCTGCGATATGATGCGATAAGCGATGAAACTCGCCCAGAACTCCTTCCGACCCCCCGCAATATTACTACACCGTGGATTATACCAACTGTTCTCTGACCTGTCAATATGGTCCAGTTATTCATTGGTTCCTATCGTCCTCCTCTTCGGTGCTTACCCTGATGTATCCCAGTATCATAATATTGACTTCCTTTTCATGTAGTGTAAAGCAAAATCTTAAATCTGCCCATACTTTACGCCATACGAATAAAGAAGTCAAATATTATTTATCCATATATTAGGAGTGCTATACGTCCCTTTTCTTATGCGGATTACATAAAGAAAAGCCACCAAGTCAATGACCTGATGGCTTGTGTTGTCGTGATTTAGCGGGATCTATTTTGCCACTACCATTTTACGCGTGGCTGTAAACTCACCCGCCTGGATGGTATAAAAATACACGCCTGATGATACTTGCTCACCAGCTTCGTTCTTGCCATCCCAGTAGGCGGCTTTGTCTTTGGTTATATAGAAACCTGCTGGTTTGAGACCAAGACTCAATGACCGAACCAGCAGACCTGACATACTGTATATCCTGATGGCGACACTCATATCCTCAGCCAACTCATAAGGTATCCAGGTGTCCGGATTAAAGGAGTTCGGGAAATTCTGTCCCAATGCAAACTCAGTGGGTTTTGCAGGGGCTGCCTCATCATCAGGCGGAACGATGGTAATCTCATCACTACCTTTGATTGGCTGGCCATCTTGCGTCTGTCCAGTAAGGACAACATAGCCATCCTGGAACTGATTAGGACCCATATTTTCTGTCTGTACCTGAACTACCAGATCCAGATAACCATCTCCGTTTACATCTTCCTGATGGGCCAGCAACTTATTACCCTTACCTCTAATAGCAACCTCTGAACCGGCGAGTGATATAGTTTCCGGGACGACTTCAGTCGCATCGAAATCATCAGAGGAGAGGATTGCCACAGGAATGACTCCGTTAGAGCTAAGATGTATGCTATTGGGATAGCTGCCGGGTTTGATGTCAATAGCCACGCTTGCTGCCGGGTAGTCAATGATTGCCCAAAGTGAGAAATGAGTAGTAAATGTCCAGATCAAATTGCCGATTGTGTTTCTAAGCGTTACTACCGGATTCCAGATACCATCCGCGAAGTAACATAGAACCATCGTATTTTCATCAAGTCCAGCCACTGCTACGTCTTCGTCAGTGTAACCAAAAATCAATTGGGTGCGGCTACTTTGCATGAGAGCTATCAAACCACTCGTTTTGCTGACTTCTGACTTAGTGTATAGTAATTCCAGAAGTCGCTCCAATAGTGACTT